>Ga0265294_10000515_pt1 | contig 51271 bp, 35 predicted proteins | sample MunlanPumphouse3_FD_192504 | JGI IMG/M metagenome (GOLD analysis project Ga0265294, IMG submission 192504) | Groundwater microbial communities from a municipal landfill in Southern Ontario, Canada - Pumphouse #3 | ecosystem: Environmental > Aquatic > Deep subsurface > Groundwater | place...
AAAGGTGCGTGAGTGATGAAAGGAAAAAGAAATGAAAACAAAGGTAGTTTTAATTGGAATGATGGCGGTTTTTGTGTCAATGCGCGCAATGGCGGTCGATCCGACAATCAGCGGTGTGATTGTTCAACAGCGGCGGCCCTGGAGCCGGCTGGTTGACATCGACTATGTGCTGACATGCGGTGAGGAGCAGGCAATGAACATCACCGTCAGTGCGTACAACGGTGATGATTTGCTTGACGTGCCGGAAGCTTCGTTCTCCGGCGACTTTTATAATGTGCAACGCGGTGCCCGGCGGATCGTCTGGGATCCGACGAAAACAGCTTATACCAATGATGCGTCTCTGTCGAAATTTCGGGTAGTGCTTACTCCGACTCCGGCGCCGCTCTATATGGTCGTGGATCTGACCAAGTCAGCGGGCGAGGCGGGGCAGACCGAGTATGTCTATGAGGCCGACCTCACAAACGGCCTTTGGGGCGCGTGGGTTAGGAATCCAGTGACCAACGCCGGGGCGGTTGTCGAATCCGTGATCTGGACCGGCGTGACAACCAACGACATTTATAAGACCGACAAGCTTGTCCTGCGCCGGATTCCGGCGGGGGCGTTCTTGATGGGTTCACCGGCAGTGGCGGTGACGCTGTCGCGGGGTTTTTACGCCGGTGTTTTTGAAGTGACTTCTGCGCAGAGGTACAACGCAAAGGGGGATGATCCTTCATTGTTAACAGCTCCATCCAATCCTTTTAATTATATAAAATACAATGATGTCCGGGGAGCGACTAATAATGTTCCGTCAATCGATTGGCCGCGGACGGGTGCTTCGGTTTATCCATCCAGCTTCATCGGCGAAATACGCGATAAGACAGGCTTTTCCGGGCTTGACCTGCCGACTGAGGCGCAGTTGGAATACGTCTGCAGGGCGGGGACGACTACTGATTTCAATAACGGGAAGACTAGCGGCACCTCTTTAGATCACATGAATGAATTGGGTTGGTGTACACAGAACAGCGACAACATGACACATCCGGTAGGGCAGAAAGCGCCGAATGCGTGGGGGCTGTACGATACACACGGGAACGTGAGAGAGTGGTGTCTGGATTGGAGAGTGGACACGCTGGCAGGCGGGGTTGATCCGGACGGGCCGGAGTCGGGCACTAGACGCGCGCATCGGGGCGGTTGCTTTAATCTCAACTCATCGGGCTGCAAGTCGACGGACCGCGGTAGCGATCCGTTGACCTTCAGTTCCGACAACTTGGGCTTACGCCTCGTGATGGTCCTGCCATAGTGCGTTAGTGTACTACCCCGGTTCTAAAGTGCGTGAGTGATGAAAGGAAAAAGAGATGAAAACAAAGAAAATCCTGATTGGAATGATGGCAATTTTTGTGTCAATGAGCACTATGGCGACCGATCCGGTCATCAGCAATGTAACGGTCAAACAGCGGTGGCCCTGGAGTCGGCTGGTTGACATCGACTATGTGCTGACATGTGATTCAGATCAGACGATGGATATCAGTGTTGAGGCGTATGACGGCTTATTTCGTCTGACGTTGCCGTCGGATTCGTTCTCCGGTGATCTTGATCGTGTAAAGAGCGGTGCCCGGCGGATCGTCTGGGATCCGACGAAGACCTCTTATACCATCAAAGGGGTTCTGCCGGAGTTCCGGGTAACGCTCACCCCAACCCCGGCGCCGCTCTACATGATCGTGGATCTGACCAAGTCGGCGGGGGAGGCGGGACAGATCGAGTGTGTCTATGAGTCGGAGCTTACGAGCGGCCTTTGGGGCGCGTGGGTCAGGAATCCGGTGACCAACGACGGGACGGTCGTTGAATCTGTGGTTTGGACCGGCGTGACAACCAACGATATTTACAAGACCGACAAGCTTGTCCTACGCCGGATCCCGAAAGGGACATTCAAAATTGGGGGAGAGGAGGGGCTCTCAACAACGCTGTCGCAGGATTTCTACGCTGGTGTTTATCAAGTGACCCAGGAGCAGTGGAAAAAAGTCATGGGGGCGAATCCCGCGAAATTCAAAGATCCGACTAACCCTGTCGAAAACGTGGCGTACAATACTGTCCGGGGAGCGACAAATAATGTTCCGCCAATCAATTGGCCGGAGACGGGCGCTTATGTCCTGTCGTCCAGTTTCATCGGCAAAATACGTGATAAAACAGGCGTTACCCAGCTTGACCTGCCGACTGAAGCGCAGTGGGAATATGCCTGCAGGGCGGGGACGACTACCGATTTCAACAACGGGAAGACTAGCGGCACCGACACAGAACACATGAATGAAGTGGGTTGGTGGAGTGGTAACAGCAAAACGAACGGTGTAGAAACGACACATTCGGTAGGGCAGAAAGCGCCGAACGCGTGGGGGCTGTACGACATGCACGGGAACGTGAGGGAGTGGTGTCGCGACTGGCAAGAGGAAACGCTGTCAGGCGGGGTTGATCCAGCTGGACCGGAGTCGGGTACTAAACGCGTGATGCGGGGCGGTGCCTATAGTCAAGGAGCAAGCAGCTGCAGTTCAAATTACCGCTGGAGGGATCCACCGACCTACTGGGTCTATAACTTGGGCTTCCGTCTTGTGATGGCCAAGCCATAGCGTGGTAGCGATCGAAAAGAAATGCAAAAAGGGCAAATAATTGCGCTTTTTCCGAACAATGTTTACAATATCAAAGGTTCAATTATTAGATTAGAACAATATCTTTCCAAAGCCGCCTAGTTCTTAAAGGGCCCGGTGAATGCCTTGGATTTCAAGATCTATATCTTTCCGTTGCTTTTCTTTAAACGCATCTCCGACATTGAGTATCAGGCAGCCCTCAAGGAGTCGGGGGGCGATACGATGCATGCATCTTTGTCTGAGATGCACCGCTTTGAGATCTCTGCAGGTTGCCACTGGAAGGATGTGCGCGAAACCACAACCAATGTCGAGAAAATCATCGAAGGCAACTTACCGGCAGTGGAAGAGGCGCTGGCTGATTTGAAAACAGCCTGGTGTGAGAGCCTGAAGGCTGAGGAGAGGTTTAAGACAATTCTAGCGAGGTTTATGGGGTAAAGGTGCTCTACTTCGCTCCGCTCCCCTACGACCATTTTCAGGTTGAGATTCAGCATCAATGAGCGGAGCGAATAAGCTTGCGAGAAAAAAATGAACAGCAACATGGATTTAAAACAGCATCAGGAGGCACTGCAGCGAGCAGTTGCCCTTGGCAGGTCGCAAGACCCGGCGGCTCTTGCTGAACTGCTTCAGCTGCTGACAATGCCCTCTGCCGATGTGCGGCGTTTGGCGGCCTCCGCAATAGGAAAGCTCTCCGGATTTGGCGCAGATGAGGCCATGGCAGTGGCAGCGCTCGCTCCAGTTGCTCTGTATGATCCGCATCCGCAAGCTCAGCAATATGCGTTAAAAGCCCTCAAAACCTACGGCGCATTTGCCGAGACATGGCTCGGCCAACTCGATGACCTGGCTGCTCGCCCCAACCGCAAAGAGTATATCCCTGTTGCCGCCGCATCAGCGGCCCGAACCATTCGCGAAGCTGTGCAGCACCGTGAACAGCAAAAAGAACGCTGTTGCCAAAAGTGCGGCAAACAGGTGGCCTTCGACGAGTTTGAGCGATCCATGCGCCTTTTTCAGCGTATCTATTGCGATAAATGCTTTGATGAAACCTGCGTCAAACGTCGCAACTGGGAAACCGGCGTGGAGGAGAAGAAAGACATCAAAACAGTCGATGGCACCCTTGTTCAGTCCAACGGTGAAAAAATGATTGCCAATTGGCTCGCCAACGCGCGACTAGAATATCGCTACGACGGGCGCCTGCGTATTATGGAGGGCTTTCAAATTCGCCCCGATTTTTATCTGCCCCAATTCGATGTTTTTATCGAATACTGGGGGATGGATACGCCGCGCTACAAAGCCGGGATGTATATTAAGCAGGATCTCTATGAGAAAGCAGGCAAAAAGCTGATTTCGATCTATCCGGCCGACAAGCTCAATCTTGATGGGACGCTCGGTGAGAAACTCAAGCAGTTTGGATGGGTTCCTAAAGCAGCTAGTCGCAGCAACCAAAAGAGTTTGTGTGATGTGCAGGAGGTCGTAGCCCTCACTGAGGAAGTAGTGGTTCGAAGCCCGCTGCTTTAGTAACAAACGCTGCGCGTTTGGGGAAATACCTTAAGGTAAATAATTTTGTTTATGCCGATGATCCTCAGTTCTTGGCCGAGATATTGATATTCTTTTTGCTCCTGATCAAGCCAATAATAAGCTTTGTTGTTATAGTCTTCAGTAATACACAACTCATAATAGAATCGCACCTTGTTTGCCGTAATATAAAACTGGGATAATATGCGGCCTTCATAAGTGTCACATACTGCACTGGATACACAAAAAGCCGCTTCTGGGCACAAAAAAGCCTGTATTCATTGGGTTAAACCAACAGATACAGGCTTAAAAATGGTCGGAGCGGAGAGATTTGAACTCTCGACCTTTTGCACCCCAAGCAAACGATAAAACCTAGTCTAAGCCAATAGATACAGGGTGTATAGTTTTGCATTATTGTTGTTTCGACAATGTTTCGGTTTTTTACTTGCATTAATTATCACTTATTCTCATAATAGCACACGTCGAAACAATCAGTTTTGAAAGTGAGGCTTATCATGGGACTGGAACTTAAAAAAGGACGGCAAGGCGAATTAATAATGACATGGTACGGTCGTTATACCGAGAACGGTAAGCGTATCAGTATCGGGCTGTGTGACGTTACAGGAACGCCCCCGGCTTCATTGTCAATTAAGGATGAAGGCGATGCCAGATTTGAAGCGTCAAGGGAAAAGGCTAAAGCAGTGCTTGTCAGCCACAGGAAGGAGGCGAGCCAGAAGGGACATGCTGTACACCTTACGGAAAGGCTGGTTGAAGCTAAAACAGGGCGTAGGTGGGTTGAGACTCAGCTTGCTGACCTACCTGAGTACACCAGAGCTATGAAGGGTAGGCGGTCTGAGGATTGGCAGACGTGGCAGGTTGATGTTGTGGGCAAGTTTGTGGAGTGGGCTCAGGGGCGCGGATTACGCTCGGTGCTTGAGATAACACCCGAGGTGGCGGAAAGTTACATCGAAATGTTTTCTATTCCGGACAAGGATACAGGAAAGATGAAAACGACTTCAACCCTCCGCCATATCAAAAACATTATCAGCATGGTTATGGACCGGGTGCTGCCTCATGGTGTTGAGAATCCGTTTAAGAAGATTCGTATTCAAACGCCCGAAGGAGGAGAGGTGCAACATCGTAAGCCTTTGAAGGCCGAAGAGGTGGACCGGTTGCTGAAACAGGCCGAAATGGAGCCGTTAGTCTTTCCGCTAATCGTGACTGCGCTCTCTACCGGATTACGGCGGGGTGATGTATGCCGCCTTAAGTGGTCCGAGGTAAATCTTCGATCCGGTGCGCTTACGGTCAAAACGTCAAAGACCGGTGCTGCTGTAACACTTCCCATTATGGACAGATTACGCGATGTTTTGGAAGGGGCACTTGCTGAACGGAAGAGTGACAGTGCAAAATATGTGTTTCCCGAAGCTGAGCGTATGTTGCGCAAAAATCCGGATGGAATAACCTACAGGGTTAAGAAAGTTTTCGCTTTGGCCTTTGCTCCACCTCAGGAGGCGGTTGAGAGCGCCTCAGCCGCGCCCGAGCGTGTTTCCCTCGCAGATGTGCTTCCCGAGGTGCTTGAGGCTGTGCGGACGGCTGAAATGGCCGACAGCAAGCGTGACAAGCTGATGGATCTGCTCGCGCTCTATGCAAGTGGTCTGTCATACCGGCAAATTGAAGAAAAACGGAAAATATCAAGAGGGGGGATATCTGGTCTTCTGCATGAAGCCCAACGGCTGGCAGGCGTTTCATTCTTGCCTGATACCAGCGCAAAACCGGACAGCATAAAGAAAACAATCAGAGATGTAACTCGTAAACCGCGTACTGTGGGGATGCGCGATGCAAGCAAATATGACTTTCATGCTTTGAGGACAACCTTTGTAACGCTTGCTCTTGGCGGTCCCAATCCGATGCCAGTTGAAAAGATTATTGCATTGACTGGACACAGGACCGTAGAAACAGCGATGAAGTATTACTTCAAGCCGCAAGGCTCAGACTTCAAGAAAGAGCTGGAAGCAGCGATGCCTAAATCACTATCCGGGCGTAAGGGCACGAGGAAGGCCCTGCCGGAAGCGCAAACTGACCCAGTAGCTGCGATGGCCGCACAACTGCAATCATTTACCCCTGAGCAACGTGCGCAACTGGCCAAAATCCTGAAAGGTGGCAAATAGTGAAAACCAAAGAGAAAATCACAAGAAGAGAAAAAATGCGCGAAATGGTGCTTGAGCTCCAACGTGCGGCATCAGAAACATCGACTAAAGTCACTGACTTGCTGCTAAAAGCATTGCTTGTAGCAAGAAAGTTAAAAATCATTGACCAAGAGTCTTGGATTCTGTCCGAGTTGAACGGGTATTCTGGCGAAGATCACAATTCTTTCCCTTCATATAGGTTGTTAGGGGACGACATCAAGTGCTACTCTGAGTCATACCTTGGAGTCTTTATCGCTATCCCTAGTATACTTTCGGAAGCTGGTTGTGATTTCTACGAGAAACAGTTGTTAAGACCGCTGTATGGTATATCTGTTTATGAGATCGAAAGACTTCTTAAATATAGCACAAAAAATGCTGAAGTGGCTATGCCCTGCCCACCATGCGCAGAGGCGGCGGTAAAGGAGTTAACCGGTGTACCGTCGCCGATAACGCTACTTTTTCAAGAATGTAGCCTGACCGGAATTCTCGATGCAGTTCGGGCTAAAATCTACGATTGGGCGTCAAAACTTGAAGAGGATGGCATTATTGTCGTAGAACCGCCTGCACAGACCGGCGCGCGACAAGCACCGAAATCCCGCAAGGCCGTGACGATCAAAGATGCTGCCGAAATATGCGGTGTTTCTGCAAGTACGATCAAAAATTGGGAAAAAGCAAAGGGCACCCCTGAGAATTGGCCGGGGCGTACTGACCACATGGCACTGAAGTCTTTTGATGTAACACGGAAGAGCCAAGCACAAACAAAGAAGGCAATCAAGAATACGGCTCGATGTGGCGACATGAATAATTTCTCCGAACGGTCAAAACAATGGTGAAACTGGATGACAGACATTGAACCGTCTTGCTACACGCAGGGCGGTTTTTTTGTGTCCGAAAAGGGCAACAAAGGGGTAACTGTAAAAAAAACTTCACACAATAAACATAGGGGTCAGGCAACAGTTTCCCCATTAAAAACAGGCAACAAAAGGTAAATTTAGGGGGTAGGGTGCAAAGAACAACACGAAAAAGAAAGGCACTCTATGAGCAAAGAAGAAATCATGATGAAGATACTGACCGCCACCCCCGAAACCATCGGACGAGTTGCGGCAATCTTGGACGGAAAGCCGAACGAGACCACACCGAGCGACCGCCGGTTACTGACACTGACCGATGCCGCACATGAGTTGAACGTGTCCAGAATGACAATTCACCGCATGTGCGCCGATGGAAGGCTCCCAACCATACAGACAAGAGCAGGCCGTCGTCGCATTGCGAGCCAGACGCTTACCGATTTTCTGAAAGGGGGCGTGAAATGAAAAAACCAATCACTCCTGTTCTGCGCCCACTGAAGGCGATTCGGGCGAACTGCCTGGATTGCTGTTGTGGCAAACCGTCAGAGGTTCGCGCCTGTTCCTTGAAAACGTGTCCTGTGTGGGGGTATCGCATGGGACACCGTCCTTCCCCAGCAGATGTGAAGGCCGTGACTGCCGCGCTCGAAAACCTTCACAGCCGTAAGGAAACGGGGGCAAAAATATGAAAGCCGCACCCGCCACACCCTCCGAGCTTACCGCGCAGTCTGATACGCTTGCGAATCTGAAGGATTACTGCGGGAAGGCAGACGCGCCTGAACGTCAGTCGGTTGCGAACGGTAGCCCTGCAATAAGCTTGCTGGAGCCACCCTGCAACCCGATTAGGGCGGCGGAGGCCGGAACCCCTTATGCAATGACGGACTTGGGTAATGCTGAAAGGCTAATAGCCTGGCACGGCGATTCGATCCGCTGGGACGTTGCCCATCGGGCCTGGCGTACTTGGGACGGGACGCGATGGGCAATTGATTCGGCATTGGTTATCAACAACTTGGCCGCTGAAACCGCACGGCAAATTCGGACGGAAGCTGCAGTTTATCCCTATAAAACGAACGACGATAGGACGGGGCTGGAGCTTTACAAACATGCAATGCGATCTGAGAGCCGTAATAGACTGGCTGCAATGGGCGATGTTGCAAAATCCTACACCGGGGTCGCTGTCAAAACCAAAGAACTAGATGCAGACCCTTGGCTGCTGAACGTCAAGAATGGAACTATTGACCTCAAAACGGGCAGCCTGCGCCCTCACGACCGCACCGACCTGCTGACCAAGCTGTCGCCCGTCGAATATCGTCATGATGCAACTTGCGACCGATGGGAGCGGTTTCTGCTCGACGCAACGGGAGGAGACTCTGAGCTGATGGCATTTCTTCAAAAGGCTGTTGGCTACACGCTTACGGGAGATACCCGCGAGGAAAAGATGTTTCTTATTCATGGACCGGAGGCGGCTGGCAAGGGTACTTTTATAGATTCCTTGCAAACGGTTTTAGGGGAATATAGCAAAACGGTTTCTGGCGAGCTGCTTGCCAAACGGTACTCCGCTAATGCCGGGGCTGCAACGCCCGAACTTGTCGCACTGGTCGGAGCCCGATTGGCCGCCGCTAATGAATCGGAGAATGGCCGTGAAATGGCTGAGGCGTTCATGAAAACTCTGACCGGAGGCGATATGATAACGGCGCGTTGTCTTTACGGGGAGCAATTTGATTTCCGCCCAAATTTCAAATTGTGGCTTGCCGTGAATCATTGCCCGAAAGTATCTGCTGAGGACGGCGGAGTATGGCGGCGTATTTTGCGGCTGGGGTTTGAACATACCGTGACGGACGAACGGCGTGACAAAACGCTAAAGCCCTATTTAAGAGATCCGAACGGAGGTGCACCCGCCGTATTAGCTTGGGCTGTTAAGGGCTGCCTACTTTGGCAAACCGAGGGTTTAGGGATACCTGAAGCCGTTAAAAGATCGACGGAGGCTTACCGCCAAGAGTCTGACCCGCTGACCGCCTTTATGGATGACTGCCTGGCCTTTAACCCGCTGGCATGGCTAAGCTGGACAGATATATGGATCGCATACAACGACTACTCAGACGAAAACGGAATAGGCGAACGTTATCGGGTTTCCACCAAACGATTGCAGGACAAGTTAAAGGCGCATGATTGCCACCCGGAGCAACGGCAACTAGGAACGTCAACACGGGGATGGGCTGGAGTTGAGATGAAGGAGGGTTGGGGGAACAGAAACTCCAACATTGTATAAGCAAAAAAGGTAAATGAAATGCACCAAATGCACCGATCCCACTACTTTTACGAACTGTTCCATAAAGCGAATTACTAGGGAAGTTTATGAAAGTGGCGGGATTAGTGGGATTAATGCATTTGATAATAACAATGGGATATATGGTAAATGGTGTAAATGGGCACAATTCACTACCTGAAATGTCAATCACCCTCCAAACTCAACACCTACACTGAGATAAGGGACATGGGAACAAAAATCGGATACGGACGAGAAGCGGCATTGAGCCAATACCGCGAGTGGCTGGCATGGCTGCCCAATAACGTAGGACGACGCAATGATAATCTGCTGGGGCTGTGCAACTTCGGCGTACGGGCGGGACTGACAGATACACAGATGGTAATCGAGATCATAAGCGCATCAGGAACCCCGCCTCTAAACGCACGCGAAGTATGCAGGGCCATAGCGACGGCGCGGAACAACCCTTATCCATCACCAGTCCACGGGCGGCAAAAACCAGTGTTCAACGTGCCCAACTGGAGGCAAAGCCCCGAACCGCTGTCCCCACCGTTGGGAAGCGGGGCCGCGTCGTTCGTTGACAACATGATCAAAGGAGGGGAAGGGGTAGAGCCTCAGTTACTCATTGAGGCTTCACCAGTACCGATACCGCCCGAGCCTTGGAAGCAGACAGCTTGTTTCCTTGAAGCCATGTATGAAGACAGCGACTATCTGTTTTGCGGGGAACAAAACCGCAGCGGTGTGCTGGGGCAAAGCGTACGCATGAAAAAAGAGTGGTGTCAGATCATTGCCCGCGACCAAAAGACATTACCGTTCCCGCTGCTGATCGCCAACCCCCTCACTGGGCAACCTGCGTTAACCAAAGCGGGTAAGCCGTCGCTCCGTTGTACCGCCAGCGTGAAGCGGCACCGCTACGCCCTTGTCGAATTCGACGCCATGCCGCTTAAGGAGCAATGCGCATTCTGGGCCGGTGTGATAGCGACGAAAATGCTCCCTTTGCGCTCACTGGTCTATTCAGGTAACAAATCCCTTCACGGGCTGGTCGAGATCGAGGCGGCTGACCGCGCTCAATGGGACAAACAAATCGAAGTCCTGCTTTTTGCGACGTGCAACCCCAACGCACCAAAAGACCGACAGGCAGACCACGCTTGCCGTAACCTCGACCGCATGACCCGGCTTGCCGGAGCTTGGCGAGCAGACAAAAAGAAACGGCAGAGGCTCCTATGGTTGGCTGCTCCCCGATAGTCAGCGACAATGAAATAATAGTTACGGGCCTTAATGCGCAAAAGAAAAAGAGATAGGCTAATCGGTATTTTAGGACGGTCCAGTGACAAGCTTCAAGGCGCAGTTAGTTTGCCGTTGACTCTGGCGCGATGACAATGTATGCTTCAACTAATTATCGGGGTTGTTTATACCCTGTGGACAGTTACAGTGCGTTACAGCCCTCGCGCATAATAAGACCCACAAAGGCATTCATGAAAAAATTCAAATTGATTCTAGCTGCACTGGTTTGCTTGTCGGTATTGTCTGCCTGGGCGGGACAATGGACGTATAACAGCTCAAACTCAACGCTTTCGCATAACACCTCCGGCTGGGTTCTGTCCGCATCACAAAATGGCACGAATCTCACGGTCACGGGGGTCAGCCAGTCGCCCGGCACACCTTCCGCCCTGCCACTCAGCGACCCAATGCCGGGATATGCACTTGTTTCGATTGGCAACGAAGCCTTCTATAGCTGCCGCTACCTCAAATCCGTCATTATCGGCAATAGCGTCACCGTCATCGGCGACTACGCGTTTTCCAGCTGCACCGGCCTCACTTCCGTCACCATCGGCAGCGGCGCGACCACCATCCGCTCCTACGTCTTCTCTCGCTGCACCACCCTCACCTCCGTCACCATCCCCGACAGCGTCACCTCAATCGGCCAAAGGGCCTTCAATGATTGCCGTTCCCTCGCCTTCGTCACCATCCCCGACAGCGTCACCACCATCGGCTTCTCCGTCTTCGCCGACTGTACATTGCTCACATCAATCAACGTCCACCCGAACAATCCAAAATACGCTAGTGTGGACGGCATCCTATACAATAAGAGTAAGACCACCTTGATCCAATGTCCGGGCGGCACTGGTCTAACCTCCGTCACAATCACCGCCAGCGTTACAAGTATCGGCTACCGCGCGTTTTCCGGCTGCACCAGTCTGACCGCGATTAACGCCGATCCCGATAATTCGGCATACGCCAGCCTCGACGGCATCCTATACAACAAGAGCAAGACCTCCTTGATCCAATGTCCGGGCGGCAAGACCGGCGGCGTTGCCATCCCCTCCAGCGTCACCAGCATCGGCGACTACGCCTTCTACGACTGCACCAGTCTGACCGCGATTAACGTTGATCCCGACAATTCGACATACGCCAGTGTGGACGGCATCCTATACAACAAGAGTAAGACCTCCTTGATCCAATGTCCGGGCGGCAAGATCGGCGGCGTAGCCATCCCCTTCAGCGTCACAACCATCGACAACAACGCCTTCTACAACTGCACTGGTTTGACCTCCGTCACCATCCCCTTTGGAGTCCCCAGCATCGGCGACGGTATGTTCCGTTCCTGCACCAGTCTGACCGCGATCAACGTTCATTCCAGCAATGCGGCTTACGCCAGTGTGGACGGCATTCTGTTTAACAAAAACCAAAATGCCTTAATCCAATACCCGTGCGGAAAAGCAGGTAACTACACCATCCCCTTTAGCGTCACCAGAATTAGCTACGGCGCGTTCGTGAACTGCGCCAGCCTAACGTCCATCCTGTTCATGGGTGCTCCGCCGGAACTCCTCGGTCAGGATGTTTTTGGCGACACACCTGCCACACTCTACTATCTGAATGGAGCACCCGGTTGGACAGAGACCTTCGGCGGGCGACCCGCCGCTCCGTTCCCCTTTGATTTCACTTTGGCAAACGGGCAGATCACCATCGATTTATATACGGGTAGCGGAACCGCATCCGTTCACATTCCTGCCGCAATTGCTGGCTACCCCGTCATCGCCATCGGCGACGCGGCGTTTTACGGCCAAACGAACATGACCGCCGTCACCATTCCGGACAGCGTCACTGCAGTCGGACTTGCCGCATTCACAGACTGCACTGCATTGGAAACCGTGGTTCTCGGTCGTGGCATAGCAGAGGTGGACAACTGGGCGTTTTACGGGTGCATCTCGTTGACCGCAATCTATGCGCGGGGCGATGCACCAAGTCTCGGCACAGCCGTCTTCTATGACACCCCCGCCACAATCTACTATCAGCCGGAAACCACCGGCTGGGGTGCAGCTTTTGGAGACCGACCCGCCGTCCTTCTCCCTTACGCCTACACCATCCTTAGCAGTACGGTCAGAATTGATGCCTATCTCGGCGACGGCGGACAAGTGGAAATACCTGAATTTATCGAAGGACTGCCCGTCGCCGAGATTGGCGAGAGCGCATTTGAAAACTGCACTACGCTTACCTCTGTCACCATACCTGCAACCGTGCGTTACATTGGAAAGGCAGCGTTCTTCAACTGCGTGTTACTGACCGACATCACATTGCAAGGATGGTCACTTTCTACCATTGATGACTGGGCCTTCGCCGGTTGTGAAAGTCTTACAAATCTGATACTACCGGGAAGTGTCTCCAGTATCGGGAACTTTGCGTTCGCATTCTGCACCTCCCTGTCGGAAGTTTATTTGGAAAGTTATACGCCGCCGATACTTGGCGTTTCCGTGTTTGATTGGACCGCCGCCACCGTGTACTATTCAGCAAATAGCGGTGACTGGAGCACAACCTTTGGCGGACGCCCGACCCTGCTCTGGAACCCGACCATTCAGTACGATACCGCCTTCGGCTTTGCGCCAGACGGCTTTGGCTTCAACATCTCCGGAACTGCAAACATCCCCGTTAAAGTCGAGGCCACCACCAACCTTGCATCCCACATCTGGACACCCGTCACCAACGCCACCCTCAACTCCTTCGGTTCCCTTTTTGTCACCGATCCCGCCTCTTGCTCTCTCCCCGCCCGCTTCTACCGCATAGTCTGGCCGTAACGCAAGAAACGCGGGGTTTAGCCCTTGATCTTTGGTAAGAGATAGTTAAAAGAATTGAAAGTTAAAGCAGTTACATATTCCACGCGTAACTATTAAAAACGGCTTTATTGTTTTGCTTCACTTCATCTTATCTTTGATAGGCGAACATCGAATTTTGGACTGGCCGCAACAGAACAATGCACTAGATAAAAAACTCTAGTCCTGAACTATTGGTTTAATATTCTCCAGTATAAACGATGCATTTCAACAGCGTGTATTATGTTATTTTTCTGACACTGCCATTTTTTGCACGTAATTTTGATCTTTGCTACTTAAACGAGATAAAGGAAGGTTAATTTTTTCCCCATCTTTTTCCAGAGTTACATTTTGGTCTTTTAAGTCAACAAATTTAGCATTTATTTGAAAACCACCGGTAATGTCAGTCCACAGTCGCTCTTCTTTTGTTGCGGGGGTAATAGCTAGTTTAGCTGTTGGGGCGGCTAGCGTCGATTGGGTTGATTCCTCTTGCCACCATCCATCCCAGTTAATAACCTGGGAGATAAGAAAAAACCTTCCGTTGCTAGCATTTGGTAGACATTGTATTTCAACTATTATTGCCTGTCTTCTTCCGTCTTTTAGTTTTTCGAATAATTTTTGCCCTATTGCGTCTTTCTTTTTCACATAACCATAACCAATACGATTACCCCCTCCTTCCTGAAGTGCGATACTATAAAAAATATCTTCTGTTTGGTGAAACTCGTAGTTGTGATGATCATCTAACTTAGCTTCAACTTTAAATCTAACTGGTGTCGTTGGTTTAGTTACATTAAATTCTTTCGGGGACATAGTGTTAAATCCTACAGATGATTCCCAATCGATTTTATATCCTTCCTCAGTTTTTTTAAGATAATACTCAGATGTGTTACCCCCTGTATCAGCTTTAATTGCTACCCATCCTGTTGTTAGCTCTTTTGAGGACAGGAGTTCGAATTTAGGTTCCTTCCATAGTTTTCCTGAATAACGAACTTCCATTAAAGGCGCTATCCGGTTAGGGTCTAATACAAAAGTTGTGCGTTCGCGCCAAGATGATGCGGACAAATATGCTCGTAGGGTTTCATTTGCAGATTCTTTCACGCTAGAACGATTGTTGTTGAGATATTCCCATGTGCCATTGGAATTGAGGATCACATCTCTCCCGTTCTTTGTAGTGGCAATCTCTTGAGCTAAAGCAATTGTGTTTGCCGTCATACCAATGATTGTTATCAATAAAATTGTTTTTGCATTCATTTATGTTCATCCCGTTAGTAGTAAGGCTTCAAATTTGCCTCGTAATACTGATTCTAGATCGTTATCGTTTTTCTTACAACCCTTTCATTATTATTATTATATGATCCCGAATTATATTAATCAATTAAAAAGATATGAGCCAAAAAATAGACTAAATCAACGCAATAAAGAGTATTTTACTTACGGTGTTAATTATAGTATATTTAAAGTCTTAAATAACCTTTATAAAGTAATCAAAGTCCATTCGACAATTAAAGCAGTGCACAAACAGATCTATCCATATGGCACAAAGCAAGGCTGTAAATAAACGAACAATATGACGAAATTCCATGCTAAGTATTTTTCTCACGAATTAACACGCACCGGCGGGAAAGGTATAGATCGTATTGGCAGGGCGCTGTTTGACGCTTGTGTTGACTTAAACCCGCATCAGATTGAGGCGGCGCTGTTTGCTTTGAGGTCGCCTTTGTCTAAGGGCGTTCTTTTGGCTGATGAGGTTGGACTTGGAAAAACAATTGAAGCAGGCTTGGTTTTGTGTCAAAGCTGGGCGGAGAACAAGCGTAAAGCATTAGTTATCTGTCCGGCATCTCTCCGAAAGCAGTGGGCTATCGAATTAGAGGAAAAATTCCACCTGCCCTCTCTGATCCTTGACTCCAAAACTTATAAGAACATTATTAAGTCGGGTAACCCAATTCCATTTGATACTGATAAAGTTATAATTTGTTCAATGCATTTTGTTGCCAGTAAGGCAATGGATATCAGGGCTATTCCCTGGCATCTTGTCGTTATTGATGAAGCGCACAAGTTAAGAAATGTCTACCGGGAAAGTAATCGTATCGGGCAGGCTGTCCGGCAGGCTACATCGGATCGTAAAAAAATACTTTTAACAGCTACACCGCTTCAGAACTCTCTGCTCGAACTTTACGGGCTCTCTACATTGATTGATGATAATTTTTTTGGTGATCTTGCTTCATTTAAAACTCAGTATATTAACTATGGTGGAGATATCAGCGGACTACGCGATAGGCTTCAGGGATTCTGCTGGCGTACTTTAAGAAGTCAGTTAACAGAGTACGTTTCCTATACTGAGCGTAAACTGATTACTATGCCGTTTAAACCTACCGAGCAGGAGCACAAGTTATATGAAGCTGTATCCCACTATTTGATGCGGGATGACACCTATGCATTTCCAACCAGCCAAAAACATCTTCTTGTTCTTTTAATCCGGAAACTGCTTGCATCCTCGCCGACTGCCTTATGCGGGACACTCGAAAGTATTCGGGGAAGGCTGCAAGCACTTTTAGATAAGTCCAAAGCCGATATCCCTATCTCCGATCTGTTGATTCAGCAGGCATCATTGGACGGAGATCTGCTTGATGAGATGCTGGAAAATGAAGAGGAAATTCTGACGGATAGAGATGAGATGCCGCCAGCAGAAAATCGAGAAAAGGAGATTGATATAAGCCGCCTCGCTTCTGAAATAGAGGAATTGGATCAATATATAAAATGGACTGAAGACATAGGCGTTGACACCAAATCAAAAGCACTTTTAACGGCTTTAGATATCGGGTTTGAAAGGATGGCGGAGATGAATGCCGCTCGTAAAGCGGTGATTTTTACCGAATCCCGGCGTACACAGGATTGGCTGCTAAAGTATCTTGAAAATAATGGTCATACAGGTAATGTGGTAACCTTCAACGGCACAAACAAAGATGCGGCATCCGCTAAGATTTATGAAGACTGGATAAAATTAAATCAATCGACGGGTAGAATTACCGGATCACGTCAAATTGATATACGGGTCTCAATTCTCGATCACTTCAAAAATTCAGCTAATATCCTGATTGCGACCGAGGCAGGCGCGGAGGGTCTGAATATGCAGTTTTGCTCTATGGTGATTAACTTTGATCTGCCATGGAATCCACAACGCATAGAACAGCGGATTGGCCGCTGCCATCGTTATGGGCAGAAGCATGATGTGGTTGTAATTAATTTCCTTAACGAAAAAAATGCCGCTGATAGACGTGTCTATGAACTGCTTGAGCATAAATTTAATCTGTTCAATGGTGTTTTCGGTGCATCCGATGAAGTACTTGGCTCACTGGAATCCGGTGTTGATTTTGAGCGTCGGGTACTGGACATCTATCAGGAGTGCCGCACCGAAGGGGAGATCCAGAATGCTTTTGCCGAGTTGCAAAACGAGCTGGAAGAATCTATCCAGACCAAGCTCAGGGATACCCGCAAAGCTCTGTTAGAGCATTTTGATGAGGAGGTACATGAGCGGCTTAAAGGTAATATTATCGGCACCCAGGAAAAACTGGATCGTATCGGCAGGCAGTTCTGGACTGTAACAAAGTATATCCTCTCCGGTGAAGCTGACTTTGATGATAGTGCGTTGACATTCAATCTCCATAAACCTTTCGGCGACATCTCAAAACTTGGAACGTATTGTCTGGTTACCAAAAAGCAGGATGTGCAAAACAACGATTTCCTGTATCGCCTTAACCACCCGCTGGGGGAAAAGGTGATTGATACCGGTCAATATCTGCCCTCACCGACCGCACGGGTAGAATTTAACATTACAGACAACCCAACCAAAATCTCAGTGGTTGAAGAGCTGAAAGGCAAGAGCGGGTGGTTACGGCTGACCAAACTTAAAATTTCCTCTTTCGAATCAGAGGATTACCTGCTGTTTTCGGCAATCGATAGCTCAGGTAAAAACCTTAATCAGAAAGTTATAGAGAAGCTTTTCAACTGTATAGGCCGTGAGTGTGACGAAGTATCGGTTCCGGTGTCTGTAAATGCGCGGCTCACGGCTGATAGCGGCAGGCACGTTAAGTCAACAATTACCAAAAACCTGGAAGAGAACAATAAGCATCTCTCCGAGGCGTGTATTCAGCTTGATAAGTGGGCTGAAGACAAGGAGGAAGCGGCGGCTAAGGAAATGGACGACACCAAACGGCAGATCGCTGACACACGCCGTAAAGTCCGCCTTGCCCCAACCATCCAGGAGCAGTCTGAGTTACAAAGTGAACTGAAAAAGCTCGAAAAACTAAGGCGCAGGCAGCAAAGGCAGATTTTTGATATAGAGGACGAGATTGCCGATAAACGTGATTTCTTGATAGAGCAGCTGACTAAGCGCAAAGAGCAGCATACAGAGATAGAAGAGCTGTTCACCATCCAATGGAAAGTAGTATAATGAATTTCCAGTTGGATATACACTCGGCAGATTTTGATTAAAAGTGTTACCAACGTAAGTGTTAGAGAAGCGAGACAACAAGGAATTTTAAAATGACCAAAACAGAGAAGCTTAGAAAAAAATTAACAGAGAAGCTTTGCGAACTGTTCCAGCTCGATCAGCCCGACCTCGATTTTGGGTTTTACCGGATCATGCACGCAAAGTCGCAACAGGTTAAATCCTTCTTAGAAAATGACCTCCTAAAAATAATTGAAGATGCCTTCGGTCAACAAGAGGAGTTGTCAACATTCTCACTCAGGGAGGAGGCAAAACAAGAGCTGGTTAAAACACTGGGAGAGGATGCGCTTGACGGAAACTGGAATGTTCAGGAGACATATGTGAAACTTCCGGCGGCCAAAAAATACGCTGAGGAGATTACCCGCATAAATGACCTTAAAGACAAATCAACAGTCCAAGCCGATATCTACGATCATCTGTACCGCTTTTTTGAACGCTATTATGATCAGGGCGATTTTATGTCCCGCCGCTACCATACCCGCGAAAACTCAGGGAAAGCCGCCCCTTATGCCATTCCATACAACGGCGAGGAGGTCAAACTTCATTGGGCTAATGCCGATCAGTACTATATAAAAACGGCGGAGTATTTTTCCAACTTCAGCTTCGATATTACGCAAGCCGCAGAGATAAGAGTTATGGATCAGATGGAACGGGGAATTAACGCCATTCCAAACTCTGCCCTGAAAGTCCATTTTAAGATTATAGAGGCTGGCGAGGGTGAACACGGCAATGTCAAAGCCGCTGAGGATAAAAAACGCTTTTTTGTGTTGCATCAGGAAACCCCGCTGGAGTTTAATGAGGCCGGTGAGCTCGTAATCAACTTTGAATACAAATCCCTGCCGGGTGGAAAAAATGATGTTGATGAGCAGATAGAGAAGATGCTCAAAGATAAATATGGTAAAAGCCTAAATAAAGGGGACATGCCGAATCTTGTTATCGCCGATCAAGTCATCCAGCGTTTAGAAACCACAGGTACGCAAGTATGGACACAAACGGAAGAGAGAGGAGAGAGCACGAATGCCGAAGAGTGGAAATCAGTTGTTAGAGGCTATCTGTCTGCATTCAAGCTGGTAGCTCCTACTAAAACAATTCCGAACCGCCCGCTTCTAACCAAATATATCAATCAATACACATCGCGTAACACCTACGATTACTTCATCCATAAAGACCTGGGGAGTTTCCTTAAACGAGAGCTGGATTTCTATATCAAAAACGAGGTCATGCATCTTGATGATATTGAAGATGCCGATGTACCCGCCGTGGAAAGCTATCTGGCTAAGCTCAAAGTTATCCGGAAAATCTCCATCAAGCTGATTGATTTTCTCGCCCAGCTAGAGGACTTCCAGAAAAAGCTCTGGCTTAAAAAGAAGTTTGTTACAGAGACTAATTACTGTATTACTCTGGACCGGATTCCCAAGAGACTTTATAACGAAATCGCCTCTAACGACGCCCAGCGAGAAGAGTGGGTTAAACTATTTGCTATTGATGAGATCAAAGGAGATTCCAATGGGCTGCCGAGCTTAGCATCACCAGGATATACCGTGCCTTTAACAACAGAGTTTTTGAAAGCCAATGATAAGTTAGTGCTTGATACCGAATTTTTTAACGATGGGTTTAAAGCGGATTTAATTGAACATATTGAGGACTTTGATGAGCAGTGTGACGGGCTGTTAATCCACTCGGAAAATTTCCAAGCATTGAATTTGTTGCAGGAGCGCTACCGGGAGCAGGTGAAGTGTGTGTATATTGATCCACCGTATAATACTAATGCAACCCCAATAATCTATAAGAATGAATATAAACATAGTAGTTGGAATAGTTTAATTTACGATAGACTTGTTGCTGCCGATAAACTTACCGCTTCAACTGCATTTTTGATCACAGCTATTGATCATGCTGAATTATATAATCTTGGAAAAATCAAGGATTCTTTATATGGAGAAAACAGGCGCTTGGCAATCGTAACAGTTCAGCATAATCCTAAGGGTAGAAATCAGTCAAAGTTTTTCTCAGAAAACACCGAATATCTTTTGTTTTATGGTAAAGATAAAGTTAAGTCTGATTTTAGACAAGTGGCCATTGATGAAAAAGTAGCAGAATCTTTTGATTTAGAGGATGAAATTGGGAGATATAGGTATGAAAATTTTATTAGGGCTCGAACTGTTTGGTCTAGAAAAAACAAACCGAACAACTGGTATCCCATTTATGTAAGCCCAGATTTAAGACATATAACTTCTTCATTCCATCAGGATTACCATGAGTTATATCCAAGAACTAAGCAGGGTGAGTTTTCGTGGAAAAACATCTGTGAATCTTTTGAGGAATTAAACAAGGATGATTATTTTGTGGCAAAGAAAGAGGGGGATGAAGTCGTTCTTTTGCACAAATACAGAGAGCAACAAGTCTTAAAAAATTTATGGGCGGATAAAAAATATCAATCTGAATTTCATGGAACAAATCTTGTAAAGGCCATTATAGGTCCAAATGTTTTTGATTACCCCAAGTCTATCTATGCGGTTTTAGACGTAATTAAAATTACTACTGACAAACAAGAATTAGTTTTAGACTATTTTGCGGGATCGGGTACAACCGGTCATGCAGTTATTAGCCTAAACCGCGAGGACAAAGGTACTCGTAAATATATTCTCGCTGAGATGGGTGATCATTTCAAGGATGTCTTAAAACCTCGCATCACCAAAGTCATCTACTCCTCAGATTGGAAGGACGGTAAGCCTACAACTCGCAATGCTGGAATATCTCACTGTTTTAAATATATCCGCCTTGAATCCTACGAGGATACCTTAAATAATCTAGTCTTTGATGAAAACCCCGACCGTGATAAGGCTATTGAAAACAATCCATCACTTAAAGAAGATTATATGCTTCGCTATTTACTGGAAGTCGAGACGCGCGGCAGTCAGTCTCTGCTCAACATCGATGATTTTTATGATCCGACCGCCTATACCTTGAAGGTTAAAAAGCCGGGCAGTGACGCGCAGATTACTCAAAACATTGATCTGATAGAAACTTTTAACTATCTGATCGGTCTGCGTCTGGAACATACGGCGGCCCCGCAAAGTTTTTCCGCTGCTTTTACCCGTAAGTCTGACCCCGAACTGCCGGAGGACCAGCATACCAAACTGGTGGTTGATGGAAAAATCAAACCAATTGAGAACAGGGAGTTGAAAGTGGAAATTGTCAATTCTCAATTGTCAACTGCCAATTGTTCCTGGTGGTTCCGTAAGCTGGAAGGCTGGATCCCTGCTAACCCGATGAATCCAAATAACGGAGAAAAAGAGAGGGTGCTGATTGTCTGGCGGAAGCTCACCGGCAATCTGGAAGAGGATAATCTGATGCTGGATGAGTGGTTTAAGAAGTACCGTATTTCAACCCGGGACTTTGAATATGACACCATCTATGTTAATGGTTCAAACAATTTGCCCAACCTGAAGAAGGACGATGAAAACTGGAAGGTTCGTCTCATCGAAGAGGAGTTCCATAAAAAGATGTGGGAGGCAAAATAATGGCAAAGAAATCACGAAAAGAGTCCGATAAACACGACTTGGATAAACCTACGGGCAAAACTGAAGAACATCGTTTGACAACGCAGGATGAGCTGACTGATTTTCTGCTCTACACCGCCCCCGACGGTGAAGTGAAGGTGGAATGTGTTCTTCATAATGAGACGATCTGGCTGACGCAGGATCGTATTGCTGAGCTTTTCGGTGTGCAGCGACCCGCTATTACCAAACACCTTAAGAATATCTTTGAGTCCGGCGAGTTGGATGAAAAAGTGGTCAGTTCCATTTTGGAACATACCACTCAACATGGGGCCATTGAGGACAAAACGCAAACTCACTCAGTCAAGTTTTACAATCTTGATGCTATCATCTCTGTGGGCTACCGGGTAAATTCATCAAAAGCCACGCAGTTCCGGATCTGGGCGACGCAGCTGCTGAAAGAATACATCACTAAGGGATTTGCCCTGGATGACGATCGGCTGAAAAACGGACGTTTTTTCGGCAAGGACTACTTCCGTGAATTGCTGGAGCGTATCCGTTCGATCCGCGCCTCTGAGCGCCGAATTTATCAGCAAATTACTGATATTTTCTCCGAGTGCAGTATTGATTACGATCCCCGCTCGGAAACCACCCGTAATTTCTATGCTCATGTGCAGGATAAGTTTCACTTTGCTATCACCGGCCATACAGCGGCTGAAATCATCTATCTGAACGCCGACTCCGAAAAACCGCTCATGGGGATGATGACGTATAAAAATGCGCCGGTGGGTCGCATCCTAAAATCTGATACAGCCATCGGAAAGAATTATCTGCGGGAAGATGAGATCAAAAAGCTGGAGCGGACTGTTACCGCCTTTTTTGACTACATTGAGCGCATTATTGAAACCCGTACCACCTTTACTATGGAGAGCTTTGCCGAAAGCGTAAACCGCTTTCTGGAGTTTAACGAATACCGGATCCTCGAAGGCTACGGCTCGGTTACCCGTAAACAGGCTGAAGAAAAGGCGTATGCTGAATACGATAAATTCAACCGAACACAGCGCATTGAATCTGATTTCGATAAAGTCGTCAAAAAACTCACGTCTTCTAAGAAAAATGGAGGGCTTTGATAATGGCGAAACGCAAATCTAAAGGGCGCAAAACACATAAGTTCAGAGACAAACTGCTCCTGAATCAGTGGTTGATCAGTCTGTTCGGTATTGATCCTCTGCGTGAAAATACAAAAGAACGTCCCTTCCATAAGCTGGCGGAACCTGTGAAAGATTTCCCTCTGGAGGGGCTGGATAAAGACAACCTGCACCGCTTTTATCACGCACTGGTTAACAGCGCCTGGTTCTGGAATGATTTTACCGCCATAACCAAGCAACAGCTACTGGAGTATGAAGAGAATATTGTACGCCATACAATGGCTATCAATTCCAGACGTCACCGTCCTGTTGTCTGGAAATACTTTCAATGGCTCTCACTTCTTTTTGTTGAGGTTTATCTTGATCGTTATTTTCAGGACAGCGAAGGAATGCTGATAGCGCTGAATGAGTACGTGGATAAATTTAACAGCCGCTGGCCCGCATACTCAAATGTGGATTACTACAATGAGGAGGATCTCAATAAGCTCTCACTGCAGAATGCGACCGGTTCCGGTAAAACCTTATTGATGCATGTGAACTACCTGCAATATACGCACTATCTGAAGAAGTATAACAAGGCTAAAGAGTGCTCACGGGCTATTCTTATTTCCCCTAACGAACGGCTGAGCGAACAACATATCGCAGAGTTGGCACAGAGTGATATCCTTGCTGATCGGCTGGATATGGCTCAGGAAACCTTTTCAAAAATTGATGTCATAGAGATCACTAAATTAGGCGATAAACAGGGGCCTAGTATGATAGAAACACGTAGTCTCGGAGATCAGAACCTGCTGCTTGTTGATGAGGGGCATCGCGGGTTATCCGGTAAAGGCGCCAAGAGTGAAGAAAATGCCTGGTATAAAAATCGGGCTATGCTGTGTGATAAAGGCTTCACATTTGAATACTCTGCAACCTTTGATCAGGCTGTCTCTGGGACTGACCATGAAGATGATTATGCCAAGACTGTTGTTTTCGATTATTCGTACCGTTGGTTTTATGAGGACGGCTTCGGTAAAGACTATCAGATACTTAATCTACCGAAAACTTTTGAGGAGACTAACTCTGTTTACTTAACTGCCTGTCTTCTCAAATTTTATCAACAACTTGACATCTATGAAGAGCAAAGTCACTTGCTCACCCCTTTTAATATTGAAAAGCCTCTATGGGTATTTGTAGGCAATACTGTAAGCGGGGGGAAATTTGTAAAGGATGAACAGATTGTCGCTACTGATGTAGCCTTAATTATTTCATTCATAGCCGATTTTTTATCCGATAAAAACAAAGCCTGTAAGCGTATAAAAGAGATATTAACCGGTAATGGGCAGGATACGGGGCTGCTGGATATCAACGGCAACGATATATTTGAAGGTTCGTTTACATGGTTGGCCAAAATAATGGGCACAGGCTTGTCTTATGATGAACTCTATAAAAACATAGTGTTGCGGCTATTCAATGCCACAACCGGCGGCAACCTTGTACTTGAGCGTGTAAAAGGTGATTCGGGTGAGATATCGCTGCGTGTTGGATCATCAGAAACACCATTCGGGCTGATAAATGTGGGCGACGCAAAGTCCTTGACTGAGCATATTGAAAAAGTTGCGCTGCAGGATAAGCTGTCTCTCTCTGTTCAGGACAGTGATTTTTCAGAGGCTGTCTTCGAAACTGTTAAGAATTCATCATCGCCTGTCAATCTCCTTATCGGGTCTAAAAAGTTTGTTGAGGGATGGGATTGCTGGCGGGTAAGCACTCTGGGGCTGATGCATGTCGGTAAAAGCGAGGGTGCTCAGATTATTCAACTCTTCGGGCGCGGTGTACGTTTAAAAGGTTATCGGTGGAGTCTCAAGCGTAGCGGGCATAGCCATGCGCCATCTATTCCACCGCATATAGAGGAACTTGAGACCTTGAATGTCTTTGGTGTTGAAGCAGATTTCATGGAGAAATTCCGCCAATTTCTTGCAGATGAGGGATTACCCGGTAACGAGCGGAGGAAGGTTTTTAATATTCCTCTTAACGTAACCTATGACTTCGGTAAAAAGCTGCAGATTATACGGCCTAAAAGAAAAACAGATGACGGTAAAGAGTATGATTTCAAAAAGGATGCCCCGGTGCCGAATCTTGGTCAATTAAACGAATACCTGCAACTGCATCCGATTACATCCGACTGGTATCCGCGTATCCAATCTATTCATTCAAGGGAGCGCTCTGAAGTTGTTAATAAAGATAATGTCAAGCTGACCAATAAGCAGATTGCTCTACTTAATCTTGATCAGCTGTACTTTGAGCTGGAGCAGTTTAAGCGTGAACGAAGCTGGTATAACCTGAATATTGACAAGGCTGGAATAAAGAAGCTCCTGGCAGACAAAACATGGTACACCCTGAATCTTCCCGGCACCCGGCTTGATCCAGATAATTTTGACGGGGTAATGCTGTTGCAGCAGGTTGCAGCGGAGTTACTCAAGCGATATTGTGAGCACTACTACAACTACTGTAAACGTTCCTTTTTTGAACCGCGCCTCGAATTAAGAGATCTCACGCCAGCCGATGATAATATGCCACAGGAGGAATTTTACCAGCTTATTGTAGACGGTAGTGAAGAACAGATTATACTTGCTATTAAACAAATTGAAAAAGAGCTCAAGGCAAATAAAAAGTCACTGCTTAAAGCAAATGACATTCAAGCCTGCCGTTTTGGGATGCACCTTTTTCAACCTTTATTTCACGTCAGGAGGGGCGGAAAAATCACCATCCTGCCGGTCGCTTTAAATGAAAGTGAGTTTCAGTTTGTGGTGGATCTCAAAGAGTGGTCGGAGTCGCACGAGTCAGAACTTAAAGCCCAAGGGGTTGAACTCTTTTTACTGCGTAATCTAAGTCGCGGTAAAGGTGTTGGGTTTTTTGAAGCCGGTAATTTTTACCCCGATTTTATCCTCTGGATGCTTATTGACGGCAAGCAATATATCACATTCATAGAACCCCACGGAATGCTACACGAAGGTCCTGGCAGTGATAAAATTCAGTTTCATAAACGTATCAAAGATATTGAAAAGCGCTTTGCCGATCCTGGTATCATCCTTAACAGCTTTATACTGTCATGGACCGAATTTCCGCAACTGCAATGGGGTTTCCCGCAAAAAGAGATGGAATATAACCACGTTCTTTTTATGACAGATGATCGTGACAGGTATATAGGGAAGTTGTTTAAAAGCTTAAAAGGCGCTACGGGCACTCTTTGAAATAGCAGAGGAAGTGCTTGATAAAATTTGTTTATTTAATCATTAGCCTTCACTTTTTGCCCCCTTTTGACTTGTTTTTCAACTCCCGTTCATCTCAAACGTCACCCCTTTAAGCCCTACTCGTCCTTATTTTCGCCCCCACACGCAAAACCGGAGCAGTGGTTGCCTACGCCCCAAGATGCGTTCGATGCAGAAGAGTGCCACAGGGAGGGAGCGGAGAGAGTCCCCCCGCCGCGCAACGCCCCCGCCGCATCACGGGACTCCTAACCCCCCATAGGCTGGGGCTGGGGTGGTGGAGCATGTTGTTGCATCTTCGCGTATGCTCTCACAGCAACCGCAATCCCGATACAATTTGCATGGGACGATCAGTCACGCCTTCGCGCGCGCACCCGAACGGTAAACGAGTGACTGAGGCAACGTACCGCCCCCCCTTTTATGTTAGGCAGGCAGGTGGAAGGCCCAAAACGCTCTTGGGCAGCGATGGGTACCGGGGTGCGGTTGCTGGTAGGGCTTAAGATGTGCGACACCGCCAGACGTGCCAGTAGCCTCACAGGGGGCGCAGGCAGCACAAGCGATCAATCGCCCGTCCAGCCTGTTTGAGCCGCGTCCTGCATCACTGGGTAAACATCTGGCGTTCATTCGACGGGTGGCTTGGTCAGTAGTGCAATGCGGACGCTGTTTTTTGGTTGATAGATGATTGACGGGGGCGTAACTGGTAACGGACGGACTTCATCTCCTGCTTCAGGTGATAGCGTTTCGGTGTTTCGGCAATGTTTCGGTAATTGTATCGCCGAAACACATCGTGTCACATACTGCACTGGATACACAGAAAACCGCTTCTGGGCACAAAAAAGCCTGTATTCATTGGGTTAAACCAACAGATACAGGCTTAAAAATGGTCGGAGCGGAGAGATTTGAACTCTCGACCTTTTGCACCCCAAGCAAACGCGCTACCAGGCTGCGCTACGCCCCGACAATAAATCTTTTAGGTTAAGGTTCTGTAAAGTATATCAATTTGAGCATAGTGCCGTCAACTGCTTTTGTTGGCACATTTTGCGCGCTCTCATTTGGTATCATTTACGAGCGGACGCGGTCGGCGTATTCGCCGGTGCGAGTGTCGATGCGGATAATGTCGCCAGCATTGACAAAGAGCGGCACCTGGAGGCTGTAACCGCCTTCAATCTGCGCGGGCTTCATCACTTTGCCAGCCGCAGTGTTGCCCTTGGCCCCTACATCGCAGTTGTCGATCTTGCGCTCGATCAGATTGGGCAGCTCAAGTTCAATGACCTTATCGTTGTAGAAGAGAGCCTCCACCGCCATATCGTCCTGCAGGAAAAATTTATTCTGTCCCAAAACATCATCCGCAACCATAACCTCTTCAAAATCTTCATTCATAAAGATGTAATGGCCGCTGTTTTCGTAGGAAAATCGGATAGTTTTTTGTTCCAGTACGGGCTTTTCAAACTTATCGTTGGAGCGGTAGCTGCGGTTCATGGTGGTGCCGGTCAGCATGTTTTTGAGTTTACAGTTATAGATTGCCTGGCCTTTACCGGGTTTGCTGAAATCAAATTCGGTAATGATATACGGCAATCCGTCGACCTCAATTTTGAGTCCTTTTTTTAAATCTGAAGCAGTGTACATTCTCTTTCTCCTATTTACTTATAGCGCGTAAAAGATACAAATTTGCGGGGTGTTTTGTCAAGCGGATAGATTATTTGAATGGGTCGAAAAGGCGGCCTTTGTTTCGCTGACGCATCCAGAAGTTGGTGAAATCCTCTTGCAGCTTTTTTGTGTTAATGTTGTCGAAAGCCGCTGTGGTGGCATCGGCGGAGTTCTTGGAGGTTTTGAGCGTGGCAAGATATTTGTCGAGTATCTGCGCGTAGGGGTTGGTGCGCTCCAGTGGCGCCCCTTTGTGCAGATAGTAGATCAGTGCCCAGGCGGTGGTGTAGTTCAGAGAGCGCATCTCATCAGTTTTGTGATAAAAAACATCGTAGCCCATGGTCAGCAGGGTGGGAATGTGTTTGGCTGTTGCGTCCGGGTTGGCCAGCAGGTGCCGCACCCGGCTGTTTTCCTGGATTTTCACAACCCCTCGGCGATCAACTTGCGCGGCTTCAAAGAAGCAGGCGTGGCCCTCATTGTACCAGGGCAGGCTGGAGATCATCGATGTGGCGAAAAACAGGTATTGATGAAAACCCTCATGCTGGATGATCTCGATTGTTTTGGCGTTATCGCGGCCCTGCGCGAGAATCACCAGTTCGCGCTGCATCGGGGACCAGAGTCCGCTCGACCACTCGAGGCTCTCGCTCACATATTGTTTGTAACCCTCTTGGGTTCCAAAGATGCGTACCACATTGGCATCGGTCAAAGGCTCAAAGGGCGGAATCAGCTTTGCGTATGCACTCCGCAGGTGTGGCATATTCTGTTGCATCTCTTTGACCAGCGCGCGCCCAGTTGAGCTGCGCACATCGGAGAGAAAGATATACTCCGGGGTTTCAGCGAACCACCACTCTTTCATGTTGGCGATGGATTTACGGGCTGCCATACGACTGGGGCTGTCGGGAATTTCGGGGCCAGCAGCTCTCCGCGAAGGGAGCAGCTCATTAGAGCGTCCGGCCTTCTGTACTACTATCATTCATATTCTTGTTTTTTTTGTACGTTTATTATCTCTCACAGAGGCACAGAGAACACAGAGAGTAGCTGAACTTTTCGCAGCACTGAGAGAATATTTTAAGGTGAAAAATCTTAGAGGTGAAAAATGTGGAAAACTGGGAACGTCGAGCCCGAACTTTACGCCTTTGAGTCTTTGCTGGTGGAAACTCTGAAACAACTCAGAGAACTCTGTGCCTCTGTGAGAGATAAAGAATTGGTTGCGGCTATGCTGCGCTAGGTACTGGTGTGGCTTCGCGGGGCAGCTGCCACCTTGGTCAGGAACTGGCTCTCAAAGTTATTCCGCGCCTTTTGGCTGTCGTCTGCATCAGCGAGAAGGAGCACCGCGCAATACCAGTTAGAGGGTACGCGGCGACCAGCAGGTGTGTGAACTTTTACGCGGAAGAGGTAGATCAGCCGTTGACTGTCGGGGTTGGGTATAAAAATCGCGTCATGTAAACTGAAGTTGGAGGCGGTTCGCATTTTGACTGGCATACCGGGCTTGACACCGGCGAAGCTTTCGACCCACGCGCAGTATGATGCCGGTGTCTCCTGTGCGACTCTATTGGCTGCGGCGTTGAGCGCCTCTTCAAACACCTCTCTGAGCACATGCGGTTCAGCGAACTGCGGCAACTGCTGGGTGGCCTGGCCAATCACCAGCGTGTTGCCGTTGTTGTCCAGCCACTGCCCGCCATGCTGACTGGCATACCAGAGTTCCTGTGGATCAAATCGGTTCTGTTTAAAGCTTTCTTCGCCCCGGGTGGCGGTATAGGTGAATGTTTTGAACTGTGCCAGCATCTCGGGCTGGGAGTTACCCAGCACACGCATTGTGAGTTCGAGCTCTGGATAGTCCTTGTCAACGCGAAATGTAGGGGCGGCAGCCATAAGGTTGCCACACAGGAAAACGGCGGCGCAGAAAAGTGTGAGTGGAAGTGCTTTGTTTGTCATAGTGAGCTATCCAATGGTTTTGGAATATTGTTGTGTCGAAAATTGCTCTAGTCCGCTATGGCGCAGTAACGCGGCAGTGGAGGGCTCCCGTCCCCGGAAGGCTTTGAAAGCCTCCATGGGGTGGGTTCCGCCGCCCAGCCCAAAGATGGTGCGGCGCAGGCGCAGACCGGTCTCCCGGATGGCCTCACGATCTTCAAGGCCCGCCTCTTCAAAGGCGGCAAAGGCGTCGGCGGAGAGTACTTCCGACCACTTATAACTGAAATATCCAGCGGCATAGCCGCCACCGAAAATATGGCTGAAGGAGCACAGAAATCGATCCTCGTCCAGCAGCGGCCAGGGTGCGTATTTTTCAGCGTTTTCCAGCTTGACCGCATTGGGGTCACTCCATTTGGGATCAGGATACTTTGCGTAGAGATCCATGTCAGTGGCACCTAAAAAGAGCTGACGCATTATCGCTGAGGCTGAGTGATAGTTTTTGGAGCGGATGACCTTGTCAAAGAGCTGATCAGGGATTTCCGCAGTGCTCTCAACATTCGAGCTGAGCTCTTTCACGGTTCTGCGTTCGTAGCACCAGTTCTCCATGAACTGGCTGGCAATCTCTACCGCGTCCCACTCGATCCCGTTAATACCTGATGCCTGCGGCTCATCCACGGTTGTGAGCATGTGCTGCAGGGCGTGGCCAAACTCGTGAAACAAGGTGGTCACCTCACCAAAGCGCATGAGCGATGGATTGTTGTCAACGGGTACACTCTGGTTGCACACCAGCACCGCCATGGGCAGTTGAAGTGTGTTGTCAGCGCGTCTTTCGCGTGTACGGAATTCGTTCATCCACGCGCCGTCGCGCTTGGTGGCGGGACGGCTGTAAGGGTCGAGGTAGAAGCAGGCTATGGGTTGGTGGTTTTCATCGCTGACCCTGAAGAAGCGCACATCTTTGTGCCATAGAGGCACTTCGCCATCCGCCTGGATAATGTGGATATTGAAGATACGCTCCACCAGCTTGAACATGCCCTCCAGAACCTTCGGGAAGGGGAAGTAGCGGCTAAGTTCCTCCTCGTTGTAGTCAAAGAGCTGCTCCCGCTGACGCTCTGACCAATATGCAATGTCCCATGGCTGAAAAGTTTGCTCTTCAAAGCCATTGTTCCGCGCGAATTTGAGCAGCGCAACGCGCTCAGCGATCAAGGTTGGCCGCGCCGCAGCAGACAATTCGTCATTAAGATCATAGACCGCCTGCACGTCTCCCGTCATTTTGACTGCAAGACTTAAATCAGCGTGGTTTTTGTAACCAAGCATCCGCGCGGCCTTCAGGGTGTATTCCAAAATCTGGTCTATCAGCGGATGGTTGTCCAGCTCGCCAGATGAGGCTTTGGTGACCGCCGCGCGGTAGATCCGCTCGCGCGCCGTACGGTTGCGGCTGTGTTTCAAGAAGGGGCCATAGACCGCGTAGTCCAGGGTGATCTTCCAAGGGCCGGCTTCCGCTGTGGCACCAGTGTGGCCAGCATCGCGGGCCGCCTCAGCTGTGATTGACAAGAGATCGCGTGGCAAACCATCGACATTCGCTTTTTCAGAGAGCAGCAGCGAGTAAACTTTGGTCGCATCCAGAACGTTGTTGCTGAACTTAGTGTAAATCTGCCCCAGCTTCATTTGAATCTGGTTAAAGGCCTCCTGTTTGTCTGGAGCCAGAGCAACACCCGCATGTTCGGCGCCTTGGATCATCTTATGCAGAATACGGGTTTGAATAGAGGAGAGTGAGTTCGCAGCAGTGTCACGAATATCACAGTAGCCCTTGAATAATGGTTTGCTTTGCCCGACGCGCAGCGAGAATTTAATGATCTCCGGCATCAGGCTCTCCTGCACACGGCGCCATTCATCGCTGTTCATGACCGAGAGCATATGGTTCAAGAGACCCCATGTGTCGCCGAGATCTTTTCCTGCCGCATGTATGGGGGTGATCAACCCCTCCCAAGTTGGAGAAAATCCCTCAGAGAGCAATTGATCAACTGCGGCATGCGCTTCTTTCAGCAGCACTTTCAAGGCGGCTTCAGCGGCCTCTGGTGTCATTCTGTCAAATTCAGGGTGGTAGGGGATCTTATAAAAAGGGTTGTTTTCCATAGTTCTATCTCGTTGGCAGCACTACACCCCGCTTGGTCAGTTTGTCGGCAACAGCTGGCTGCGGGTCATTCAGGTAGCTCATCATCCAGAAGTCCAGTGCCAGCACTTCGTGGCCGAGCGTGTCGAGGACATCGCCCGTGTGGTCCAGGATGACGGGCTCTTGGTTTTCGAGTGAGCAGGCTTTGAGTAGAAGCTGCAACGCCTCAAAGTTACGCTCCAGCCTATGCAGAATCCAGCCCTTGGTGTCAAGAAAGGCGGCGTTATCGGGCCTCTGTTTCAGAACAATGTTGATAAGCCTCAGAGCCTGATCAAGGTTGATATCACGCTCAGCCCAGAGGTAAGCTGCAAAATTCAGGATATCCGGGTCATCAGGGTAGGCGCAGATTGCATCGGTGAAAAGCTGGTCAATCTGCTCATACGCCTTATAAAGTTCATAGGTGGAGCCAAGTAGAAGGTAAAAATGCCGGTCAGCAAAACATCCCTCCCGCATTTTTCGCTGATAGTACTGTGCCATAACTTGTGCGGCTTTTTCGGGTTGCTCCAGTGCCAGATAGGCGTGTCCGAGAATCAGCTCCAGCGGCGGTTGCGCGTCGTCCGCTCCAGTCGCGCACTGCCGTTCAAGTTTGCGCAGCTGTGTTGGTTGCGCGGCAAGGATAACTCCGAGGTGGCTCAGGGGGATATAATTCTTAGGATTAAAATTGTAGGACGCGTTGAAACTTCGCACAGCGTTGTTGGTCTGGGCTGCCTCAAGCTGGCAATACCCTTTGACCATCATCACATCGGATTTCTCTTCGTTATTGTCTGCGAATTCCAGGGCGACATCACAGCATTTCGCCGCTTGTTCCGGTGCTTTTATTTTGGAGCAGGTCTCCAGCGCGGTCTCCAGCGAGAACTTCAGTGCTGTGCTGCTGTCGAGCTTGGCGGTAAAACGGCGCATGGTCGCGAGCGCGGCGCGCGGAGCTTTGCTTGCGAAGGAGTACTGGATAGCCGCCTGAGCCACAGGTTGATTAGTGGGATCATGGATTAGAATCTGCTGGCAGTAGCGGGCCGCCAAAGCAGGTTTTTTCAGGTGATCTGCCAGTTGAACACCATAGGTGTGGAGTTCCGTACTCTCTGGAAAGTTATCTAAATACTGAACGAGTGCCTGTAAACTCTCCCCATGGCGTTGCTGCTGGGTCAGAGTGTTGATCAGCGCTGCGAGGGCACTCTGGTTATATGGGTTCAGTTCCAGCGCTTTGGCATAGGCTTCAGATGCCAGCTGAGGGGCGGCGTTGGTAGCGCTTTCGTAGAGTAGTCCCTGCATGTAGAGTGCCATCGAGCCCGCTTCAAGCGTCTCGCGGGCTGGCAGAGTGGTGATCTCATCTGGCGGGTCAACCACGCACTGTGAAACGCATCCGTTGATGAGCACGATTGCGCCTAACCCCACAAAAAAAGAGAAAACGAACGGCGCAAAGATTGGTCTGAAGTTTAAACCTGACCTTTTCGCATTCATTATTTCTCCTAAAGCAGCTTTCCGCCGCAACCAAATGGGTTTGTGTAATATGCGAAAGGTCTTCGCACTCACTGAAAATTTAATGGCTATGAGCCCGCTGCTTTAGTAACAAACGCTATGCGTTTGGACAAATGCAGTTTGTGGTTCAGACAGTCTGCTCCAAAACGGTTTTTTGACCTGGTGGCTTGGTGACCTAGTGACTTGGTGGCATTGCTTACTGACCCTGACTCCGATGCAGCTGAACCTCGAGTTACCTCATTATTTTTTCGCAGCGCGCTGCGCGGTCGGCTTGCCGCCAGCGATGGCGGCCCAAAAACCCCCAAAACTGCAGAAAATAGCATATTGGGCATAGCAATCAATAGATTGGCAAATCACTGCCAGTCGTATTGTATTGCTCCATGCCCTTTGCGGATGCCAGGTTGCGCTGGCGCGAATCTAGTTGATGCGCTTATTTATTCTTATGACGATTAGCCTTAAGACGCTTACGGTATTTATGTTTTGACATCTTGGCACGGCGCTTTTTCTTAACAGATCCCACGTTTTTTCTCCTCGGATTGAGTTGCTGCCCGCACGTTTTTTCGCACGTTGCAGGGCAGTTTGTTTATTTCAAAAGATGACTTTATTGAGAGGAATTTCGATTATACCCGTAGCGCCTGCCGCACGCAGGGGCGGCACTATATCGCGAACGATCTTCTCCTCAACCACTGATTCGATCGCGAACCAGGTGTCATCATTAAGTCGGTTAATTGTCGGCGCTTGCAATGATGGGATAATTGCACTCACGGCTTTCAGGTTTTCCGCGGCGACATTGAGTTTTAGCAGGACTCTTGATTCAGCGGCCAAAGCGCCCTGCAGCAGCATTGAGAACTGCTCAATCTTGGCGTGTTTCACTGGATCAGTCCACGCCTTTTTGTTGGCAATCAGGCGGGTGGTGGAGGTCAGGATGGTCTCAACAATTCTCAGGTTATTGGCGCGCAGGGAGGAGCCGGTCTCTGTCAGCTCGACAATCGCGTCCACCAGCTCGGGGGCTTTGACTTCGGTTGCACCCCAGGAAAATTCAACTTCAGCGCTCACGTTATGCTGATCAAGGTAGCGTTTTGTCAGACCCACCGCTTCGGTGGCGATACGCTTGCCTTCCAGATCTTTAACGGTTTTGACCGGAGAGTCATTCGGCACTGCCAGCACCCAGCGCACTGGATTCGAAGTGGCTTTAGAGTAGCACATCTCACAAACTTCGATCACATCCGAGTTGTTTTCATAGATCCAGTCATAGCCGGTGATCCCGGCATCCAGCAACCCCAGTTCCACATAGCGGGAGATCTCTTGCGGACGAATCAGACGGCAGGTCAGTTCCGGGTCGTCCACGCGCGGCACGTAAGAACGTGAGCTTGCGCGCACATTAAAACCCGCTTTTTTCATTATATTAAAGGTAGCCTCTTGGAGGCTGCCCTTTGGTAAACCCAAAATTAACGCCATGCCTATAACCTTTGTATGCTGTCAGGAATCTTACTTTGATCGATAAAGATTTATTAAATTATCATTTTAACGGTGCTTTTGCAAGTGCGGGCATCGGTTTTATCATTTTTTTTAAATTCAACGATTTTAATTAATAGCTTTCGCACATTGCATAAACTCATTGGTTTGGGTTATAATGAATAACTTCTACGCATCGTACACGTCGATGCCAAACTTGTATAGGAGAGCTTTTATGCCAAACACGATTTTAGTTGGTGCGCAGTGGGGTGACGAGGGTAAGGGAAAAGTGATTGATGTGCTTACCTCGCAAGCGGATGTGATTGTTCGTTTTCAGGGCGGAAGTAATGCGGGCCATACAGTGATCGCTGAGGGTATAAAATATGTCCTGCATCTGATTCCTTCAGGAATTTTGCATCCGGGCAAGCTCTGTGTGATTGGCAATGGCGTGGTGATGGATCCACTTGACCTGCTGAAAGAGATTGCAATGTTGGGCGAAAAGGGCATCGATATCGAGGGCCGCCTGTTTATCAGCGACCGCACACATATGGTCATGCAGTGGCACCGCGCCCTGGATGCCGCTGATGAGCTGCGGCGTTGCGACACCAAGAAAATCGGCACCACGGGACGCGGCATTGGCCCGGCTTACGGCGCCAAAATGGGACGCACCGGCTTCCGCGTCGGCGATATGCTCTCCCCATCTTTTCTGGAGAATGTCCGTGCCGATACAGAGGAAGCCAATCTCGCCCTGGTCGCTATGGGTGCTCCTGAGCTGGATGTGGAGCTGATGGCGGCGACCTATAAGAGTGCCGCCGAGAGTCTGAAAAAATATATCACCGACTCAATAAGTTTTATCAACAACGCGGATCGTGAGGGAAAAAGTATCCTGCTGGAGGGTGCGCAGGGCACCATGCTTGATATCGATTTTGGCACCTATCCCTACGTCACCTCTTCCAACCCCACCGCTGGCGGCGCATGCACAGGTTCCGGTCTGTCGCCTCGCAAAATCGACCGCGTGGTCGGTGTGATCAAATGCTATACCACCCGCGTGGGAGCGGGTCCGTTTCCAACGGAACTGTGCGATGAAATGGGCGAGCATCTGCGGGTTGTGGGTGGCGAGTTTGGAGCCACCACTGGGCGGCCGCGCCGTTGCGGATGGTTTGACGCTGTGGTCGGACGCTACTCCGCCATGGTGAATGGTGTTGATTTCTGGGCCATGACGAAATTGGATGTGCTTGATAATGTGCCGGTGATCAAGATCTGTACCGCCTACCGGCGTGATGACGGCGTGCGCTATGAGGTTTTCCCCGCTGACCTGAGTGTGCTGAACCGCTGCACCCCAGTCTACGAGGAGATGCCCGGCTGGATGTCACAGACGAGTGACATCACCCGCTATGAGGATTTGCCGCTCAAGGCGCGCGCCTATGTGGAGCGGCTGATTGAGTTGATCGGCGGGCAGCTGGGAATTTTATCGGTCGGGCCGTCGCGTGAGACAACTCTGCGCCTGGGACTTTGAATGACGGCTGGCACCATCAATAAAATTCCAGCTCACATTGCCATTATTATGGATGGCAATGGACGCTGGGCGCGGCGACAGGGGAAAGCCCGGCTGGAAGGCCATCAGGCTGGCTCGGAGACTGTGCGCTGCGTGATGGAGTATTGCCGTGATGCGGGAGTCCGTTATCTGACCCTCTACGCATTCAGTACTGAGAACTGGTCCCGCCCGGATGATGAGATCAAAGGGCTGATGTCGCTCCTGAGCCTCTTTATCCAGCGCTATAAAAAGGATCTGATTCAAAGAAAGGTCAGGCTGCGCTTGATTGGCTGCCGCGCTGACCTGCCGGGTGAGTTACTGAAATCACTGGAAAAAGTGGAACGCGAGACCGCGGGTTTTGAAACTCAGTTAATTGTGGCTTTGAGTTATAGCGGCCGCAGTGAATTGACACGGGCGGTGCAGGCGATTGCTGCCCAGGTTGCGGCAGGTACGCTGAAGGCGGAGGATGTGAATGAGGATCTGATTACAAGCCATCTCTATGCGCCGGATGTGCCTGACCCGGATTTGATCATCAGAACCAGTGGCGAGATGCGGGTCAGCAATTTTCTGCTGTGGCAGTGTGCCTACAGTGAGTTTTATGTGACGGATGTGTTGTGGCCTGACTTTCGTGAGGCTGATTTTAAACTTGCTCTGGATGTGTATTCTCGGCGACAGCGAAGATTTGGAGGGGTGGCAGAGTGTTAATACGAAGAATATGTGCCGGTTTGGCAGTGGCTGCTTTTTGGTTACTAGTTATGTGCTGCCTGCCAGGTGTTTTTATTTTTATGATCCTTCTAGCCATGTCAGTCTGCTGTCAGCGCGAGTTTTATGGCATGATAAAGAGGAAAGGCATTGAGGTCGAGGATCATCTCGGCGTGGCGGCCGGGCTCATTTGGCTTACTTTGACCTATGTCTATCCGCCCGCGCTCCTGAAAACTATGGCCTGGGGGGGGGATCTGGGGCCGTTGGCACTCGCGTTCTTTGTCTTTGTACTGCTCGCGCGGGTCATGTTCAACCCGCATGTTAGAACTCCGGTTCAGCGTGTTGGAGTCACTCTGCTGGGTTTTTTCTATCTCCCTTTTATGCTGAGCTATTTTATCCGGGTCGCGCAGTGGGGCGCGCTCAAAAGTTGTGAAATTCCCGCCTGCCGCACAGGAATATTCCTAGCCGCTTTTGTGGCTGTGGTTGTTAAGCTGGGGGATGTCGGAGCTTTCGGCGTTGGAACTTCTTGCGGCAAGCACAAGATGTGCCCAACTATTTCACCCAAAAAATCATGGGAGGGTCTTGCCGGTGGTTTGGTCGCCTCAGTACTGGCCGCTCTTGCTATGGCTGCTCTGGCGCGGGGCTGCGACTATATTCAGGGCGGACCGTTGGAGAGCATCAACATGTTGACAATCGCCGCTCTAGGGCTGCTCCTGGGCATAGTTGGTGTGATGGGCGACCTCTTTGAGTCCATGTTTAAGCGGAGCGTGGAGATTAAAGACTCCGCTGGTCTGCTTCCAGGGATGGGCGGAATTTTGGATATGTTTGACAGCCTGATCTTCACCCCGGCGCTGATGTACGCGTTTATCATCTGGAGCGCGGGAGCAACGTAGGTCCGATTTCCAATCGGACATGTCCGGTTGGAAACCGGACCTACAAGAGGTCGGCTCCGCAGTCAATTTGTGATGTGGAACACGGGATGTAATTTCCGTCCACCGCATAGCGGCGGACATACTGAAAGCAACACAGTATATCCTCCGCTATGCGGTGGATGATTGCGAAATAAGCCGCAATAAGGCCAGATAAACAACTTTTCGCAAAGAACAATTAATGGTTAACGAAAGATAATTTGAAATCAATTGTCATATTAGGGAGCACCGGCTCAATTGGGGAGAATACCTTGCGGGTGGTTGAATCGCTGCCCAACCGTCTACGCGTGGTTGGCCTAGCCGCTGATACCAGCGCAAATCGGCTCATTGAACAGGCACTGGAGTTTGGTGTGCGTCAGGTGGCTTTGGCAAATCCAATTGCAGCGGAGAGCATCCGTGAATTGGCTGCAAAACATGGCATCGAGGTTTTGGTCGGGGATCAAGGGGTTGTCATGCTAGCCGCCGTGCCTGAGGCGGACACGGTTCTCTGCGCTTTAGTCGGGCTCTCCGGCTTGCGACCGGTGATCGCCGCCATCGAAGCCGGACATGATGTGGCTTTGGCAACCAAAGAGGTTTTGGTGGCCGCAGGTGAGATGGTGATGGGTCTCGCCCGCAAGCGCGGTGTGAATATCCTCCCGATTGATAGCGAGCATAGTGCCCTTTTTCAATGTATGCAGGCGCGGGATGTATCGTTGGCCTGTACTCAACGTAATCTGAATCCAGCTCTTTTAAACCGCGCCGACTCCCCTGTTCAGCGGCTGGTACTCACAGCCTCCGGAGGTCCCTTCGCGCGCCAGCCGCAGGTGGATTTTGATGCAGTCACGCCTGCTGAGGCGTTGGCGCACCCCCGCTGGAAAATGGGGCCCAAGGTCACGATCGACTCTGCCACCATGATGAACAAAGGCTTTGAGATACTCGAGGCTCGTTGGCTATTTGACGTGCCTGTAGAGCGGATCGATGTGGTAGTCCACCCCGAGAGTATTATCCACTCTATGGTTAGCTTTGTGGATGGCTCAACCTTAGCCCAGCTCTCAGCCCCTGATATGCGGCTGGCCATTCAATACGCGCTGACGTGGCCGGAGCGCTATCCCTCCGCTTTGCCGCTGATTGATTTGATCGCTCAAAAAAACCTGACCTTCCAGCCACCTGATGAGAGTCGCTTTCCCTGTCTGCGCCTGATCCGGGAAGCCGCGCGCGCTGGTGGCACCATGCCCACGGTGGTGAACGCCGCCGACGAGGTGGCTGTGGAGGCCTTCTTGGCTGGCCAACTGTCTTTTTCCGGCATCAGCCGCGTGATTGAAGAGGTGATGCAGCTCCATTCGGTGGTGGAGTGTCGTGCGCTGGAAACCGTTTTCAGCACCGACGATTGGGCGCGCCGCTGCGCGGAGCAACGCATCGCGTTTGAAAATCGTCGACCAGCATCGTCGCCGTTGTCGTAAACCGAAGGCGCAGCCGCTTGCAACGGCGTAGTTCCGCTTGCGGGACGACGGAGACGAGACCTATGCGCTCCGTGCGGACCTAGGAGTGTTCAGACGCGTGAAGAATCGACAAAGTGAACGACAAAGTGAACGACAAAGTTCCCGACAAAGATAAAAACATATGGCAAGCATCTTAAACCATTCGATAGGCAAGAAGTCAAATCGACAACCACATCCATATATGATACATTTTTGGAAATGAAAGTATTTGAAAACAACGGGCATGCAGTTGTATGGGGCGACTCTATTGATGCCCTCACAAATTACGTGCCAGACAATTCGGTTGACCTCATCTTCGCTGATCCACCCTACAACATTGGGAAAAATTTCAACGGGAGAAGAGACCGATGGCCCTCTGACGAGGATTACCTGACATGGTGTTATCAGTGGATTGAACTGTGTATCCAGAAACTTAAACCTCATGGTTCATTTTACGTAATGACAGCCACACAGAACATGCCGTACTTCGACATCTTTCTTAGGGATCGGTTGACGATTCTTTCTCGCATTGTTTGGGCGTATGATAGTTCCGGTGTTCAAGCACGCAAGTACTTTGGATCCCTCTATGAGCCAATTCTTTTTTGCGTAAAGGATAAGGACATTACATCTTCAACGCAGAAGATGTAATGGTAGAGGCGCGCACAGGTGCAACACGAAAACTGATTGATTATCGCAAGTCAACCCCAACGGTTTACAACAGCAAGAAAGTTCCAGGAAACGTCTGGCAATTTCCACGTGTACGTTACAGGATGGAAGAGTATGAAAAGCACCCAACACAGAAACCCACGGCCCTTCTAGAACGAGTTGTGTTGGCCAGTTCTAATCCCGGCGACGTTGTACTTGATCCGTTTTCAGGGACCTTTACTACGTCTGCCGTCGCACGCTCCCTCGGTCGCGACTCGGTTGGGATCGAGATTGATGAAGAATACATGAAAATTGGATTGCGCCGCCTAGGGATCAGAGATTCTTACAATGGCGAGCGCCTTCGGCGCGAACCAAAGACATATGAACGGCAGGATGTTGATGCTCAACAACAATTGGCTTTTAGATTAAAACTGTCTGACATTAATTAAATGAGCAAGCTTTACATGGAAAAGAAACCATACAGCTTTGAGCCCTTTGGCTTTAAAACACTGGATGAACTGCGTGACGCAGCCCTTTGCTTGCAAGTCAATCTGCCTCTCTCCCACAATCTGGCTGTGCTGAGTGAGCCAGTTGCAATAGGGGGGGTGAAGGTTCCCAACCGCCTGTGTGTCGCACCCATGGAGGGGTGCGACGCTATGCCAGGGGGCGCGCCAGGCGTATTAACTCTCCGCCGTTACCGTCGTTACGCCGAGGGCGGCTTTGGCATGATCTGGGTGGAAGCCACTGCTTTTGTGAGTGAGGGACGCTCCAATCCGCGACAGTTATGGATCAACCGCGAAAATGTCGGTGCCTTTGCCGAGCTGGTAGCTGAGATCCGGCACTGCGCTCGCCAGCAATGGGGCCACGAGATCGCTGTTGTTCTGCAACTGGCGCATGCAGGACGCTACTGCCGACCCGGGGGCGTGGCCGCTCCGCTGATCGCCAACCATGATAGGGCGCTGGATATAGCCCAAGGGGTTCCATCGGATTACGCCGTGGTCTCGGATGACTATCTGGAGCAACTTCAGGCCGCAACTTTCGCGGCAGGACAACTTGCGCTTGAGGCAGGGTTTGACGGCATTGATCTCAAGGCCTGTCATGGAGACTTGATTGCAGAGCTGATGGTTGCTGTCACGCGTCCCGGACGTTACGGAGGCTCGTTTGCGAATAGAGGTCGTTACCTGCGCGAGGTGGCTGGCAGATTCAAGGCATCCGGTTACAACGGGATACTTGCATCGAAGTTTTCGCTTCCGCCAGATGTGATTACTGCCGCGGATGCTGTGGATTTTACTCAGACGCTGGTCTTGGAGGGCATACAAATGCTCAATCTCGTGGTTGATAGCTTTTCAGCTAGGCCCGATGACACAGAGCCTTTGCAACGTTTTGCACACCAGGCGGCTTTAACGCGGGCTATTCAGCAGGCCATGCCCGCAGTGCCTGTTGTGGCAGGCGGCTTGAGCTGGTTTCGCCATTTTCTGCCCCAAGTCGCCGCTGGTCTGCTGGAGGAGGGCGGCGGAACATTGATCAACATTGGACGTGCCGCTCTGGCCTATCCAGCACTAGCCAGCGATCTGTTTGAAACCGGTGCCTTGGATCCAGAGAGTTGCTGTCTCAATTGCAACGCCTGTGTTCAGTTGCTCGAGGATGGCGGACATGCGGGCTGCATAGTGAGTGATACCGCCATTTATGGCACTGAGTATCTGCAATGCCGCCATTTTGCGCTGGACAATCTGTGCGAGGAAGCGCGACGCTGCCGAGGCTGTGAACCGGCGCCATGTCGCGCTGGGTGTCCGACCAATATTGATGTGCCAGCCTTTCTAAAGGCCTTTGCCGAAGATGACATCGTAACAGCGTATCAGATTCTGCGTCGGAGTAATGTCTTGCCCGGGATGTGCTCGCACCTCTGCCCGGTCAGCTCGTTGTGTGAAGGACGCTGTGTGGCCGGCACATTAGATGGCACACCGATTCCAATTCATGATATTCAGTATGCAGTTGCCTGGAGTGCGCAGGAGCGCGGGTTGACAGGGCTGCGTGTGCCGCAGTCCGCCACAGGCAAAAAAATCGCGGTGGTGGGTGGGGGTCCAGCGGGAGTATCCTGCGCTGTAACTTTGCTGGAGCTTGGTCATCAGGTGGTGATTTTTGAGCGCGCCACGCGGCTGGGGGGAACGCCTGAGCTGGCGATCCGTACAAGTCGTTTTAGCGGTGCCCGCGAGGAGGTGGATGCCATTCTGATGCCAGCCCTGCGTAAGGCGCGGCTGACGATCAGATATGGGGTTGCGCTGGGGCGGGAGATTTCGGTTGAGGATTTGCAGCGCGAGTACGACGCTGTTTTTTTGGCAGCCGGGGTATGGGGCGAGCAATCGCTGGGAGTTGTGCCGGGAGTCGTGCCTGGGCCTGACTTTCTTGTGGGAGTGAAATCCGGTGTTATCCGCCAAGTTTCCGACCGGGTGGTTCTGTTGGCAGGTGGTGACAGTGCCATGGACTGTGCGCGGGTGGCCCTTGAAGCAGGGGCCCGAGAGCTGTTGATTATCTACGCCGGGGCGCTCTCCGAGATGCATTGGCACATGGCCGACGAATGGTTCCGTACCGAAGGTGTGCATTTTCTGACCATGACCCAGCCGACCGGCTATCGGATTGAAGCTGACGGAAAGGCTTCGGGGCTCAGAGTTCAGCGTAAGCTGGGGGTAGCAGTGGATGGCAGCGCATTACCTGAAGAGATCCTGGAGGCCGAGCTGATGATTGAGGCTATGGGGCTGGGAATCGAACCCGCGCTCAAAGCAGTGCTGCATGAGTGCGCTTTTACAGCAGAGGGGTTGGTGCGGACCGCGGATAACGGCAGTTCACTGGCCTGCGGAACACCTGGCCTCTTCGCTGGTGGCGGGTTGATCAATGGCGGAGCCACAGTGGTGCAGTGCGTGGCAGAGGGTATGCGGGCTGGACAGGAGATCGATTTGTTTCTAGGAGCAGCTGAAAAAACGATGGGGTAACTCGAAGGTCAGTTACATCGGAGTCGGGGTCAGTAAGCAATGCCATCGAGTCACCTCGTCACCAAGTCACCAGGTCAAAAAGACAGTTTGTGGACTGGACTGCGGAGCAACTTGCAAGTGATTAGCAGGAGGTCGGAGATCACTTCCGTACGCCCTTCGATACCGATTCCGATAGCGACCCCGACCCCGGGCAATAGGCCAGCTTTGTCGCTGACGTTCGGCTGCACCTATGTGTCGCTCATAGAGCGACTACTACACTAAACGCCTATAAACGTTCGATAAACAACTTGTATATCATACGTTATTGTTTGAAATAGAGTAACTGCTCAGGTCGCTTTCTGACAGGGTTTTAGGATCGTACGACGGTACGAGCCCGCATGGAATAGCGATGAGGAGTAGTACAACCCACACTCAGACCCTTCGTGATAGCGTTGTGATCGGGTTATAATCACGGAGTCAACCTGAGATGTCGTCGTTCTTGCCGACACTCTCAGACTCTCCGATTTCTACGGAGTCGCTACGAAGAGTCGAAGACCGGAACGAACGGGTTTCCGCTGAACAGACGTGTCAGGGCATCCATAGCACTTACGGTATTCTTGCGAGCGGTGGAGATCTAGCTACGAATGCCGCAGAAAGCCTTAGCACCGTCCTCGGTTCGGAACATACCCGATGTTTTTTGTTGTACCTTCATCATACGGATATCGCGTTCGGCCTGATTGTTGTCGAAGGGGACATTGAAATCATACATGAATGCAAGGGCTTCCATTCGATGCTTGTCGAGCCGTTCGAGCAGGTTGCGGGGTTTGCTCTTCTTGCGGCGGCCTCGTTTCTTTTTCGCGTTGAGTGAAAGTGGCTGCAGCGGGTTACTGGCATCGCCTTCGTCGATGATCTGCTGATAGCGTGCCTCAAAGTCACGGATCTGCTTTTTGTCAAGATGACCGGTGGTCTGTCTGGCCTGATCAACGGCATCTTTAATTTCCAGCAGGCGTTCAATCATGTGGTCGGCCCAGTCCTGCTTGTACTGTTCGAGTACGAAGATCAACTCGCGTGGATGGTGTGCATTGCAAAGCCGATTTTCGGCCTGATGTTCAGTGACAATGAGCCACCTGGGTGGCAGGTCGTAAACTTGTCGTTTTTCAACGCGCTCCAGTTCCTGGCCCGTAAGAGACCGGCGGCAACACTCGCAAATCTCCACAGGGTAGACTTTTATGTGATCGGGCTTGCCAGCCATTTTAAGCGTATGGCCGGTATGGCCGAGTTGTCCGCCGGACTTACGTTGACTTTTTTACGCAGACTTTTCGGCGAGGGTTTCTTGAAGCCGTCGTTTGAGGGAGGCTTGCTGCTGTTGCGGGAGGTCTTGGCAAGTCGTTGCTCCAACTTATTCACCCGTTTACGCAGATGTTTGTTTTCCAATGAAAGAGAACCTGTAACACGTCAGCCAAAATACTGAGTCAAGCTTTAATTTTGTTTATTTGTTTTTTCTTTCCACGTTTGAGTGTATGATAGCTACGTTTTGGTGCCTGTTTTTTACAGAGTGATATCATGCTTGGAACCTATTCAACATTTTTACGGAAAGAATCGAGTGTCAATGTCTTTCCTGCGGTGCGACACGAAAAGTTGGCTTCACACGTAAAAGCCGCTTGTGCTTGAGATGTGTTAAATCCGCGGTTGACGATTGACTTGAACAAGTTCGCTCGGTTCTGTTTGAGGGGGTGATACATCGCAGGTTGTTTTGACGATTCCGCAGGGATTGCGTCTATTGGTGTTGTCTGATGCTAAATTCATGAAAGCATTTGTTGATGCCGGATGATCCAAAATCTACCACCTAAGGGCTTTCGAATGGTGCGCTATTATGGGATCTACGCACGACCGGTGCGTAGGAAAATCTATGATCGTCTGCGTAGTGTTCTAGCAAAGATTGTTCGTAAGGCGGAATCCACCGCCAAATATTTCTCAAAACGCTATGGGATGCCTAGTAAACAAGCAATTGACAATACTGTCGGGAAGGCGCCTTTGCGCTGTAAACGTTGCGGATCAACAGATCTTGAACTCATTTGCATCTGGGATAAAAACAAGGGATTTATCTACCACAGTATCCGAGCGGGGCCGTCTCTACCACCCTGCTCTTCGCCAGCAAAAACAGGCTCACAACCTAGGTTTGTGCAGATGCTCCTGCCAATTTAAAACGTTTAGAAATTATTAAAAAAATAGTCTTGACAGATGGTTATGCTTTGCCGTATGCTTGCCTGCTGTTTGTAGAATGGTAGCTACGCTTGATTTACTGATTAAATATACAGGGCTGTAACTTCGCAAACCATCCTTCAAAGAAGTCACCGAGCAACGCGAGGTTACCCTTGAAAGGAGATGGCGATGAAAACAACGAACATAGCGGCGGCCTTAACAATGATTGCTGGTGGCGTGGCATTGGCTGTGCCGTTGGTGTCGAACGTGCAGATGGCGCAGCGTGCGAACTCACGCTTAGTGGAAATCACCTACGACCTAGCGGAAGAAGCCGCTATCGTAACACTAGGGATTGAGACCAACGGAGTTCTGATTCCCGACAGGGCCGTGACGCGGCTATTCGGCGATGTGTGCAAGTTGGTGGATACGGGTGCAAATAGCATCATCTGGAATGCAGGTGCGGACTGGCCGGAGTGCGCGGTGACCAACGCCCGTGCGCGGGTGACGGCTTGGTCCATCAATGCTCCGCCGCTATATTGCGCAGTGGACGTTGCTGGCGGTATGACCACGAACGTCTATCCCGTCTATTATTATGTCAGCGCGGAGGCGGTCCCGGAGGGGGTGACCAATGACCTTTACAAAACTACCCGTATCTTAATGCGCAGGCTTTCGGCGACTGGCTCAGGGGGATTCAAAATGGGGTCTCCCGACACCGAGGTAGGACGACGGACGGCAGGTGATGAGGATTGGCACGACGTGGTTCTGACAAAGGATTATTACATCGGAGTGTATGAAGTGACGCAGTGTCAATGGTATCAGGTGATGGAGAAGAGCCGCCCGTCAGACTGGAGCAACATTGACTACTGGTTAACGCGGCCGGTAGAAAATGTGTCGTATGACCATATCCGTGGCACAGCGGCGCAAGGCGGGGCTGGATGGCCTGACAACAATAACGTGCATCCGCACTCGTTTGTGGGGCGGTTGCGGACGAAGGCCGGGTTGGTGGGCTTGGACCTGCCGACTGATGCGCAATGGGAGTATGCGTGCCGGTCCAGTACGAAAGGGGCATTGAACGACGGGACGGTGAATCTGGCAAATCAGTTCGAGGACGATAATCTGGCAGAGCTAGCAAGATACCGGGCCAATGGCGGACAAATATTTTATGACTCTTCCTGGAAAAGTCCAGAAGTGGCGTTAGGAGTTGCTAAGTCGGAAGTGACAGTGGATAACGCAACAGCAAAGGTCGGTTCGTATGCGCCGAACACATGGGGGCTGTATGACATGCACGGTAACGTGTGGGAGTGGTGTCTAGATTGGTTTGTTCAGAGGTTGGGAACGACTATTGTGATTAATCCTGTTGGCGGGATGTCAGGCACCACCTCCTACCGTGTGACAAGAGGGGGTTCTTGGGAGAATACCGCACTGTATAGCCGTTCTGCATTCCGTAATAGTGCTGGTGCCAGTTGGGCTACCACCTACATTGGTTTCCGCCTTGCGCGAAACTTGCCCTGATAGAAGGCTTTTTTTGAAGAGTTCATTCGGGTATTTATTAAAAACAATGAAGTGAATCGCTCGTTTATCTGTGCTTAGTGGTGTGAGTAGATATGATGCGCTTTATGCGACTGGCAACAGATGTAGCTGTTGTCGGTCGAGTTGTCAAAGTAAGTTGAAATAATAAACATTTTAAATTAAGGATAATAACAGATGCGGATACAAAAGAGCTGTTTAGGGCATAGTAGGAAATTATCACGGCGTGGTTTCCTTGCAACAGGGGGGGCAGCCCTCAGTTTCTCAATTTTGCCAAGGCATGTGCTTGGGGCACTGGGCGTATCACCTCCTTCAGAAAAATTAAATATCGGCTGTATTGGCTTGGGATCGCAAGGCAAAAGCCTTTCGAAATCATTAGGTTACTTTAAGAACGTGAATCTTGCGGCACTTTGCGATGTGGATGAAAAATATTTAGTGTATAGAGATAAAGAATATCCAGGCCTGCCTTTTTATACAGATTATCGTATCATGCTGGAGAAAGAAAAAGGGTTGGATGCCGTAATGATTGCGACACCGGATCATTGGCATGCGCCGATAGCGATGATGGCTATGCGCCTTGGCAAACATGTCTATGTGGAAAAACCGATGGCGCATACGATAGAGGAGACACGTCTAATGGGGAAACTTGCTTCATCAATGAAAGTTGTGACACAGATGGGCAACAGCGGTCACGGTGGTGAAGGGTTGCGTCTGACGAAAGAATGGATTGACGCGGGAGCGATTGGCAGTGTAAAAGAAGTCTATGTGTGGTCTGACAGGCCCGGTGCTTACTGGGATACGCAGGGAAAGCGTTATCCGAACGTTAAGCCGACGAAACCTTCTACTCTTGACTGGAACCTATGGCAGGGGCCTGCGCAGGAGCGAGCATATCATCCGGATTTTACACCAATGAAGTGGCGTGGTTGGTATGATTACGGGTGCGGCGCCCTCGGAGACATGATGGTTCACAACGCCGATCCCGCATGGTATGCGCTTGATCTCGGCACTCCAGATACGGTCGAAGCGATTACATCTGAAACAAATCCAGATAGTTTTCCTTTATGGAGTAAATTGACTTGGTGTTTTAAAGCAAAGGGAAAACGCGGGCCAGTCAAGGTGATGTGGTATGACGGAGGTAAGCTACCGCCTTTACCGTCTGGATTAGAGCCCGACAGAAAACTTAATGATAACGGAATCTACTTTGTCGGCGACAAAGGCGTGATTATGGCTCCCGGCTGGTCCGGTACGCCACGATTGATTCCTGAAAGCGCAATGAAAGCTTTTGTGCTTCCCAAAAAAACGATTCCACGCAGTTGTGGACATATTAAGGAATGGATTGAGGCATGTATTGCCGATAAACCTGAAGACGCGAAGTCAGGTTTTTGGTATTCCGCGCCATTCACAGAGGCATTGTTGGTGGGCGTGCTAGCGATCCGGCTTGAAAAAAAAATCGCTTGGGATTCAACGACGCTGAAAGCAAAAAATTCACCAGAAGCCTATTCATTAATCCATAAAACGTATCGTAATGGATTTGAATTAACCAGTTATTAATTTTCTGGCCTATTCTTCAAAATAATATAATAATTATTAACCAAAAATAAGGAAATACGATGAATCTGAATCGACGGACATTTATGAGAGGGGCTGCAGCAATGGGAATTGCAACAAAAACGGGATGGGCAGCAGATCAATCAATGCCGACGGAGCTTCCTGCTTGGCAGGAAGGTCTACTCGACATTCACCACATCTGCACAGGTCGCGGGTCGGCCACATTCATTATGTGTCCCGATGGTACGACCATGCTAATTGATGCGGGGGATATAAGTGGAGCTGGTGGCCGGACAGAGGATATTATCCTCCCTCGGCTCCCGAATGCAAGCCGGACACCATGTGAGTGGATCGCGGCTTATGTTAAACGTTTTTCCAAACCACTGAAGCAAGAGACACCAAAGCTGAACTATGTTTTGCTGACGCATTTTCACCCAGATCATATTGGCTGCCGACCGGATGGGGTAACTGAAAAAAACGGATATGCGCTCTCAGGAATTACCATGGTGGCGGAACATGTGGGTATTGACAAGCTTGTTGACCGGGGATTCCCTGATTACGATTTTCCATCGCGTGCTGCCACTGAAAGCTGTAATCCTAAATTTTTCAAAGACTATCTGGCTTTTGTTGATTATCAGCGCCAAGTCAAAAAGACTGTTTTTGAAAAATTCAATGTGGGCAGCCGCGCTCAGTTTGTCCTTAAACAGAAAGCAAAAAAATATACTAATTTCAGCGTACAAAATATTGCAGCAAATGCAGTGGTGGATGAGAAGATCATCGTTTCGCGAGAGCAAAAACCGGATGAAAACATGTGTAGTTGTGTGATCAAACTTTCATATGGCGCGTTCGGATATTATACGGGCGGCGACTGTATTGGGTTGCCGAAAAAGTCCGATATAGAGACAGCGGTAGGAGAGGTGGTCGGGCAGGTAGATGCCATGTGCATGAATCATCACGCCTATCTTGATTCCGCCAATCCTGCCTTTATTGCTAAACTGCGACCGCGGGTGATGGTGATTCCAGCCTGGGACATGTGGCATCCGCATAAGGAAGCACTGGCACGAATGATGGACAAATCGATTTATCCTGATGACCGTACGATTTTTGCCACAGGCCTGCACAAAAAAGCCAAGGCTATGCTAGGCGCAACGGCCGACGCAATCCGTCGCCCTGGCCATGTGGTCATCCGTGTAAGCAAAAATGGTGATCAATACCAAGTGTTTGTTTTAGATCCGGAACTCTTCAGCGTAGTTGATGCTACGGACGAATTGCAGTCGCAGGCCCATAAAAAGAGATCTTAGATGATATGGATACCCATAGGATATAGCTCGAAATTTGCATAATCGAAATCAGGTTTGACTTTTTCCGGCCATATCCGCATAATGATCTCTGAAATGTAGCTGGGGGAGGTAACGCCTATTTTGTAATGCCATAAGGCCGGGGCAGGTTCACTGCCACCGGGGGCCTGAAAATATCAAAGGAAATTAAAAAATGAAGAAAATCGTCCTCTGGATAATTGGAGTGTTAGTTATTGCCTGTGTGAGCTACGGAGATGTCGCATGCTCGGGTGACTATCGGCATCATCTTCAGGGCATCGCCACGGACGACGCTGGTAACATCTACTGGTCGTTCACCACCTGGCTGGTCAAGACCGACGGTCAGGGCGCGCTGTTGAAAAAGATTGATGCGCCCAGCCACTACGGGGATCTGACGTGGCACAGCGGCAAGGTGTATGTTGCCGTGAACCTCGGTAAATTTAACCAAGAACCAGGCAAGGCCCAATCGTGGGTGTATGTACATGACGGCGGCAACCTCGCGTTGCTCTCAAAACACGCTGTTCCAGAGGTGGTTCACGGGGCTGGTGGTATGGAGTGGCACAACGGACATTTCTTTGTGGTCGGAGGATTGCCCTCAACGCATACGGCCAACTACGTGTATGAGTACACAGAGTTGTTCGCGTTCGTTAAGCGTCATATAATTGAAAGTGGACAGACTTTACTTGGAATCCAGACCGTCTGTCGCAGCCGTGACGGCACATGGTGGTTCGGGTGTTATGGGAGACCTGCGGTCACACTGCGAACCGATGACAATTTCAAACTCTTAGGAAACCACGTCTTTAACTGTTCAGTCGGCATTGCGCAGTCTAAAAACGAAGACGAGATGCTGGTCGCCAAAAACCGTGTGATAGAAAATAAACGGCATACGGGTTCGCTAAAGCCGGTGAAAACAGAAGCGATCATGGTGAAATAGGACATGCAAGCTGAACGGCAAATGCAAAATCAACCTGTAAATATCGTACCCGTTCACGGGGTATGGAATAGGATTTTAGAGTGTAATCAGCCTGGCATCCCAGTAGTTGGGAGCCAGGCGAATTAGGGCAAGGCGGGTAGAAGAGAAGGAGCGGGTTCGTTTCGGAAGTGGGCGCGGACTGCCGTAAGAATGAACTCGTATGCGGAGCGTCCTTGCAGGGCGCAAGTGCCGACAACCGTCCAGAGACGTTCGCAGGCTTCGCGACCTTTTTCGCTGTGTGTACCCTGTGTGATAAGGCGATCAATCACCACGAAACGAACCGCCTGTTCCGCCAAATTATTGGTGGGGCCGATACCGGGTGTTGTGATGAATTCGAAATAGGCCTTGCCGTTATCACGAAAGCGTTTGGCCATGTTGAAGGCTTCGTTTTTTTGCTCTTTGCCTTTATCGTCCAAGTTGGACGGCACATTGTCGAGTGCCGCTTTCATAATCGTCTGACGGGCTTGTTCCATAGCCTGCTCGAAGGCCTTGGCACTGAGGCTGTCCCTGTCATGAATGATATGGAACATCCCTTTAACTGCGTCGAGTTGAATTACGCGCGGTGGTTGATCCAGAAAGGTTACTTCTGCGTTGCCGCACTCCGGGCAGGCGGCGAGGTGATAATCGTGGAACGTCTGAATGTCAGCTTCGGGGAAGAGTGGGCGCTCGTGTCGAGGATGTCCTGGTTGCCCACCGATCTTGCGTTTTCCCGGTTGCCGTTGTTGAGATTTGGGCCGCGTAATGTCCGAGGAAGGCGGTTTGCTGGAGTTGGAGGAGTTCTTTGAGAGTTGGGCCACCTTGCGTTTCAGTTCAATGACTTCCTTTTGCAAGGCCTCTATCTGCCGCTGCTGTAAATCCACCTGCCGTGATGAATCGCAGATGACCTTGACCACCGCTTCCGCTCCGGCGC
>Ga0265294_10000516_pt1 | contig 51258 bp, 51 predicted proteins | sample MunlanPumphouse3_FD_192504 | JGI IMG/M metagenome (GOLD analysis project Ga0265294, IMG submission 192504) | Groundwater microbial communities from a municipal landfill in Southern Ontario, Canada - Pumphouse #3 | ecosystem: Environmental > Aquatic > Deep subsurface > Groundwater | place...
TGGATCACTAGATGGTGATGGAGCAGCAGCTTCGCGTTACACAGAAGCTAGAATGTCTAAAATAACTGCTGAAATGATAAGGGATATTAATAAAAACACTGTAGATTTTATGGATAATTATACAGGTGAGGAAAAAGAACCGACTGTTTTGCCCAGTAGATTTCCAAACCTCTTAGTTAATGGTTCTACTGGTATTGCTGTAGGGATGGCTACAAACATTCCTCCTCATAACTTGGGTGAGGTAATTGACGGCTGTGTTGCATATATAGATAATCATGAAATTTCTAATTTTGAATTAATGAGTTATATTAAAGGACCAGATTTTCCTACTGGTGCATCTATATTAGGCAATAGTGGAATAAAGAAAGCTTATGAAACAGGCAGGGGAATAATTACGGTTAGAGGTAAGTCGTTTATTGAGGATCATAATAATCATCAAAGAATTGTTATTACAGAGATACCATATCAGATAAATAAAGCTAATTTAGTGTCTAAAATAGCTGAATTAGTTAGAGATAAAGTAATTGATGGTATATCCGATTTAAGAGATGAATCAAATTATGAAGGAATTAGAGTTGTCGTTGAATTAAAAAAAGATGCAAATGCTAACGTTATATTAAATAACTTGTACAAGAACACATCTTTACAAACAGGGTATGGAATTATTTTATTAGCTTTGGTTGATGGCCAACCAAAAGTTTTGCAATTGAAACAAATAATAGAAAAATATATTGATCATCAACGCGAGGTAATTTATAGAAGAACTAAATTTGATTTAGATAAGGCTCAAAATAGAGCTCACATACTTGAAGGTTTGAAAATAGCGTTAGATCATATTGATGAAATAATAAAAATATTAAAATCTTCTAACAATGATGAGATTGCAAAAAATACTATGATAGAAAGATTTGGATTGAGTATTATCCAAGCCGAAGCTATTCTAGAAATGAAATTGAGACGTTTAACAGGTCTTGAGAGAGAAAAAATAGAAGACGAATTAAAAGAATTGCTACAATTGATAGAAAATTTAATTGAAATTCTCGCAAGTGAGGAAAAGGTTTTAGAAATAGTTAAACAAGAGTTGATTGAAATAAAAAATAAATATAATGATGAAAGAAGAACTTTAATTGACACTGTTTCAATAGATTATATTGAAGATGAGTCTCTAATTCCTGTTGAAGATGTAATAATTACTCTTACAAATAAAGGATATATTAAGAGAATCCCAACTGATACTTACAAATTACAAAATAAAGGCGGAGTTGGAGTAAAAGGGATAACAACAAACGAAGAAGATGTTGTACAGAACTTAATTACTTTAACAACGCATGATTACATTTTATTCTTTACAAATAAAGGAAAAGTATATCGTGTTAAGGGATACGAGGTTCCAGAATTTAGTAGACAAGCCAAAGGTTTGCCTATAGTTAATCTGCTGCCTATTGAGAAAGATGAGGTTGTAAACTCTATGCTATCAATATCCATTGATGATAAAGAGAGTAATTTAATTTTTGCGACTAAATTAGGACTTGTTAAAAGAGTAGACTTAACAGAATTTGAAAATATCAGGAAGAGTGGTAAAATAGCTATAACATTAAAAGATGATGATGAGCTTATTGGTGTTAGAAAGACAAATGGATCAAGCGAAATAATGCTAGCTTCATCATCTGGAAGAATGGTAAGATTTGAAGAATCGGAAGTTAGAGTTATGGGTAGAACTGCATCTGGTGTAAAGGGAATTAATTTAGGATTGTCGTTCTGTGTAGGCGTAGAAATAGCTGAACAAGATAAGGAAGTTTTAGTTGTTACAGAAAACGGATATGGTAAAAGAACAAAAATAGAAGAGTATCGTATAACACATAGAGGAAGTAAAGGTGTTAAAACATTAAATTCTACAGAAAAGAATGGGAACATTATATCGTTTAAGATTGTTGACGAGACTGAAGATTTAATTATAATTACAGACAATGGAATGCTTATTAAAATTCCAATTAGTCAAATATCAATTATGAGTAGAGTAACGCAAGGTGTTAGATTAATAACGTTAAAAGATGAACAAAAAGTAGCAACTACGTTTAATGTTGCAAAAGAGGAAGTACCTGAAAGTGATACCGCTTCAATTGATCAAGAAACAACTGAAGACAAAGAAGAAAGCGTGGAATAACACTTTCTTTTTTATATTGTTAAATAACATGTTTCACGTGAAACGTTAGAAATACAATATATAAGATGATCAATGTTTCACGTGAAACATTGAAAGACCGTGGGTAACATTTCATTATAAAAGCAGTTATTTGATTGCTGTATGCTAACAAAATATTTCCCGGGAAATAAAATTAATAGATTTATCCACTTATAATTTGAACTTGTAATTTACACTAATATGATGTATATTAATAATGACACAACAAATATATTGGAATTAGGTCAGATTCGGAAGAAAGCAGCCTTAACAGTCCCTGTTTGTGTGTGTCATTTTTTTGTGTGAAAATGGAGGATATATATGGAAGAAAGATTTATGAAAGTAGCCTTAAAGCAAGCCGAGATTGCTTTTTCTAAAGGTGATGTGCCAGTCGGTGCGATAATTGTTAAAGATAATAAAATTATTGCTAAAGCTTATAATAAAAAAGAAAATACAAATAACGTTACTGATCACGCTGAAATAATAGCCATTAAAAAAGCTTGTAAACGTCTTAATGATTGGCGCCTAAATGAATGTGTTATGTATGTTACCCTTGAACCTTGTTCTATGTGCATGGGGGCAATTCAACAATCAAGAATTGTTAAAGTTATATATGGTGCTAAAAACACGAACGAAATAGATTGTCAGAAGCCTACTATTTACGGAGAAGTATTGGAGAATGAGTGTGCTGAAATGTTGAGGGATTTCTTTCAAAGTAAAAGAAAATCCTGAAATTTATTTAATAATATATCATTAGATGTTATAATAAATATAGTGTTAGATGAGGTGATTATATGGCATATAAGGCATTATATAGAAAGTACAGACCTGAAAGTTTTGATTCAGTTGTAGGGCAAAAAGCTATTATAAAAACATTACAAAATATAGTTAGAGAAAATAGAATTAGTCATGCTTATCTTTTTAGCGGCCCAAGAGGCACAGGGAAGACGAGTATTGCTAAGATATTTGCAAAAGCAATAAATTGCATTAATCAAAAAGATGGAACACCTTGTGGCGAATGTGATGTATGTAAGTTAATTAAAGAAGAACAAACAAACGATATTATAGAAATAGATGCTGCTTCAAATAACGGTGTAGATGAGATTAGAGAACTTAAAAGTAAAATTAATCTTGTACCGACAACTTGTAAGTATAAAGTTTATATTATAGATGAAGTACATATGCTTTCTATTGGAGCTTTTAATGCCTTACTTAAAACGCTGGAAGAACCTCCCCGTCATGTTGTATTTATATTAGCAACTACTGAAATGCATAAATTACCTTTAACTATAATTTCTAGATGTCAAAATTTCAATTTTATAAAAATAACAGAAGATCAAATGAAAATTAGATTAGATTATATAGCATTACAAGAAAATATTATAATAGAAGAAGATGCAATATATGAAATATCAAAAGTCTCAGATGGTGGAATGCGAGATGCAATTGGATTGTTAGAACAACTTGGATCGTTCACAAATAACAACATTACGCTTAATGATGTAGAACTTTTAAGTTCATCTGTTTCACGAACGGAAATTGCAAATATAATTGCAAATATTATTGATTCCAATATTGAAGAGATGTTTAAAAAAGTGTCAGACTTTTATCAGAACGGTAAGGATTTTATAAAAATTTCTGAAGATATGATTATTTTTTTGAAGGATATACTACTATTTAAAAAGGCTGCAAATTATTTTGTTTCAAAGAGCACTTATGATATTAATAAATATAATAAATTAATAAGTAAATTTGATGCTAACACAGTATATAAATACATTAATGAAATAAACAAAACAATCAGTGATATAAAAATATCAAGTCATCCAAAAATAATATTTGAAATAAGCCTACTCAAATTAATTGATTTTAATTCAAATGTAAAGCCCGAGGAAACCAATATCAGTCATTCTAATCAAATATTATCTGAGAAAGAAAAGATAGCTGAAAATAAGGAAATAGAAAAGATAGCTGAAAATAAGGAAATAGAAAAGAACGAATTTTTACCTATAGAAGTTGAACAAAAATTTGAGGCTGAATCAAAAGTTGGTAATCAACCGTATGTAATTATTGATCAAGAGAAAGATATTAAAGATGTTATAAAAGATGAAAAAGAAACTAATGTAGAGACTGCCGATATCTTGCCTTTCATTAAAATCCCTTTATATAAAAAGATTTTAATAAATAATACTTTAGCATTAGCAAAAAAAGAATTGTTGTTTGATGTGAAAAACAAATGCGGTCAATTAAAAACCTTTTTAATTAATAAAGATTTTAAACAAGCGGCAACAACACTTCTAGATGGAAAAGTTGTTGGTGTTTCTGAAAACAATATTATATATGTTTTCCCTTATGATGTGCTGGTTGAAAAAGCGGATGCAACAATGGACGAAATTGAATTGTTGATTACTAATATAAGTGGTATAAAATATAAGATAGTCAATATTACAGAAGACGTTTGGTTGGAAGTAAGACCATATTATATAAAATTAATGAAAGAGAATAATCAAATTCCTCTTTTACCTGAGGTTGATATAAAAATGCTTAAAAAGAGTTTAAAAAATAAAAAGAAAAGTAAAGAGGTTGAAGATGCTATAAATATTTTAGGCGAGGATTTAATAGAAATTAAATGAAAGGGAGATGGAAATGAATATACAAGCAATGATGAAACAAGCACAAAAACTACAACAAGATATGTTAAAAGTAAAGGAGGAAATAAATGTAAAAATATTTCCCGGGAAATATTCTATTGTTGAAGTTGAGGTTAATGGTAAAAAAGAAGTGTTAAAAGTAACAATTGATAAATTAGCCAAATTAGAGAACGAGGATTTAGAAATGCTTCAGGATATAATCGTATTAGCAATAAATGATGCACTAAAAAAAGTGGATGTTGAAATAGAAAATAAAATGGGTAAATTTAGCTCTGGATTGTCAGGTTTGATGTAAATTATGGCATATCCAAAGAGTTTAAATAATTTAATTAGTAGTTTCAAAGATTTACCAGGTGTGGGTGAGAAAACAGCTGAACGAATGGCTTTAACAATGCTTAACTTTGAGAAGAACAAACTTGATTCATTTGCTAAAGCAATAATCAATGTTAAAGACAAAATAAAAAGGTGCTCGATATGTAACAATCTTACCGAAGATGAAATTTGCGACATTTGTTCTGATACATCTAGAGATGAAAATACAATTTGCGTAGTAGAGGATGTAAAAAATGTTATGTTGTTTGAAAAGAATGGCCTTTTTAATGGTAAGTATCACGTCCTGAACGGATTAATTTCTCCTGTTGACGGAATTGACCCTAGTGATATAAATATTCAGTCTCTATTAGATAGAGTTGAAAAGGAAAATACAAAGGAAATAATTATAGCTGTAAAACCCTCTTTAGAAGGAGAGGCTACAGCTTTATATATATCTAAAAAACTAGAGGGTAATAATGTTATAGTATCTAAAATAGCTCACGGTGTCCCTATGGGAGCTGATATGGAGTATATTGATGCAATGACTTTAGAGACCGCCTTGTTTGATCGTAAAAAAGTTTCATAAAGCTTGGCTCATCTCATATAATTAACTGAGGTGGACAAAATGATTAAGAAACTGATTTCTGTATTAAAAAGGGTTATATTAGGGGGCTTTATATTATATGGTTATAATTTGATGGCAGCCCCTCTTAATTTATTAATACCTATTAATGCATTTACATTAGGTTTAATTGGTATCTTTGGAATTTCAGCTATACCTTTTTTAGCATTAATATTAATTATAGCCTATTAAAGTGGAGGTAAAAAATGTTGGAGGATTATCATGATGGACAACCTGTCGCTTATGACATATTAAAAAAATCAATAGAAAACAAAACAATAGCTCATGCGTATTTATTTTATTCAGATAATGCTGATGTTGCTTTTGATTTTGCTCTTTGTTATGCAAAAACTCTTTTATGCCCAGATAATAAATTAAATACCAAGACTTGTGATAATTGTTCAATTTGTCATCGTATAAATAATAACAATTTTCCGGAATTAAAAATTGTTTCACCGGAAGGTTTATGGATAAAAAAAGATCAACTTTTAAATTTACAAGAGGAATTTAGAATGAAACCCTTAGAAGGGAACAAAAAAGTTTACATTATTAATAATGCAAATCAATTAAATGCTCAATCTGCTAATAGTATGCTTAAATTTTTAGAAGAACCAGAGCCAAATATAATAGCATTGTTGACGACTTCTGATATGAATGGTATTTTGCCTACTATTGTTTCAAGATGCCAACTAATTAAGGTAATGAGTAATAGTAATATAAGAAATAGTTACGATAATATTTCTAATAAGTCATTAATCAAAATAGGAGAACTTTATTATAAGAATGAATCAGACTTAAAAGATTTTTTAGAAAATGATAAAAGTGTTATAAAGTTAGATGCTGTAATCAATTTTATTAGAAAATATGAATTATTAAAATTAGACGTTTTATTAGAAGTAAAAAAGTTATGGCAAAACTATTTTATTGATAAAGAAGATTATTTATTAGCCTTTGATATAATGGTATTTTTTTATAAAGATGTTTTAAATTTCATGTATAATAGGGACTTAGAAATATTTGATTATTATAAATCAGTTATTGAAAAGGCTGCATCATTAAATAAAATTGAAGATATTATTTATAAATTACAAAAAATACTTTTAACAAAAGAAAAGATAAAGTATAATATGAACTTAAGTTTATTGATGGACAAGTTAATAATCGAGATGGAAAGTAGGTAAATTGTATGATTGATGTTGTTGGTGTGGCTTTTGAAGAAAAAGGACGTATTTATTATTTTTCTCCAGCTGGATTAAATTTAAATAAAGGTCAAAATATTATTGTTGAAACTGAACGTGGTTTACAATTTGGAACAATAGTGTTAGAAAATACAAAACTTAAAAAAGAAAACCTAAATTTACCACTTAAAAGGGTTGTTAGAACAACTACTAATGAGGATATTAATATTAATGTAAAAAATTTAAAAGATAACGTAAGAGCCTTTGAAGAATGTAGAAAATTAATTATTAAACATAAACTTGCAATGAATTTAATTGATGCTAGTTTTACTTTTGACCGCAAACAACTATTATTTCATTTTACAGCTGATGCGAGAATCGATTTTAGGGAGCTGGCAAAAGATTTAGCATCTATATATAGAACAAGAATAGAATTAAGGCAAATTGGAATTAGAGATAAAGCTAGAGCAGTAGGGGGAATAGGACCTTGTGGCAGAATGCTTTGTTGTAATAGTTTTTTGTATAACTTCGATACTGTTTCAATCAGTATGGCTAAAAATCAAAATATAGCACTCAATCCAATTAAAATAAATGGTTCATGTGGACGCCTTTTGTGTTGTTTAACATATGAAAACGATACATATCTTGAAGCAAAGAAGGATATGCCTGAAGTAGGACAAATAGTAAATATTAAAGAAGGAAAAGGTAAAGTGCTTTCAATTGATCCTTTAGCTCGTTCATATAGAGTAGATATAAATGATGTTGGTGTTGTAGTGGTGGAATTAAAATAATGGAAGTTGAAAATTATTTATTAGGTTTTAAAGATTTAAAAATAATTCAAAACACTGAATGGTTTAAATTTTCTCTTGATTCTGTTTTACTTGCTAATTTCATTACTATCCGTAGTAATGCTAAGAAAATTATTGATTTAGGAACTGGTAATGCACCAATACCTTTAATTTTATCTACTAGAACAAATACTAAAATATATGGTGTTGAGATACAGAAGGCAATATATGAATTAGCAATAAAATCTGTCTCTATTAATAATCTAAGTGATAGAATAAAAATATTAAACGAAGATGTTAAAATCATAGATACTTTATTTGAAACTGATACTTTTGATGTTATTACTTCAAATCCTCCTTATTTTAAAATTAACGAGGGAAGTTTATTAAATCATAATGATTGTAAAACAATAGCTAGACATGAAGTGTTAATTGAAATAGAGGATATATTACGTGTTTCAAGAAAATTATTAAGAAATAATGGTGTTTTAGGTCTTGTTCATCGCCCTGAAAGATTACTTGAAATATTAAACAAAATGAAAGAATACAACATTATGCCCAAAAGAATCCGTTTTATTTATCCGAAAAAGAATTTTGATTGTAATATGGTATTAATAGAAGGTTCAAAAAACGGTAAAGAAGGATTAAAGATTTTGCCACCTTTATTTATTAATGATGAAAATGGTGATTATACCGACGAGGTAAAAAATATGTTTGGAGAGTGATTAAAGTGAGTCAGAAGAGTTATGATGGTACACCCACTTTGTATTTAGTTCCAACCCCTATTGGTAATTTAGAAGATATAACACTTCGTGCTATTAATGTTTTGAAAGAGGCTTATGTCATCTTTAGCGAAGATACAAGAGTGACAATTAATTTATTAAATCATTTAGAAATTAAAAAAAAGATATTATCAGCCCATGAACATAATGAAGAAATAGCTAAAGAAAAAATGCTTAAATATTTAAAAGATGGTCATTCTATAGCGATGGTAACAGATAGAGGGACTCCAATTATCAGTGATCCAGGTTTTAGATGTGCTTCATATATTATAGATAATGGTTATAATGTGGTTGGCTTGCCAGGCCCCACAGCTTTAATCCCTGCACTCATTGTATCTGGAATTGAACCGTATCCGTTTCTGTTTTATGGATTTACTAATAGCAAAAGCGGAAAAAGGAAAAAAGAATTGCAAGCTTTAAGAAAACATTTGTCTACTATAATATTTTACGAAACCCCGCATCGTTTAAATGCTACACTTGTTGATATGTTAGCCGTATTTGGTGATAGAAGAGCTGCAGTGGTTCGTGAAATATCAAAAAAGTTCGAAGAGATATATCGTGGTACTTTAAAAGAGCTTATAGATGATACATTTGATGTAAAGGGCGAAATTGTAATTGTATTAGAGGGCAATAAAGAAGAAGTTAAGTATGATTTAACGACTCTTGAACATATAGCTCGCTTGCTTGAGGACGGAATATCGGAGAAAGAGGCTATTAAAATGGTAGCAAGGATGCATAATATAAACAAAAGTGATTTATATAAAGAATATCATATAAGGAAGTGATAAAGATGAAGTTAATAGTTGGACTAGGTAATCCTGGGAAAGAATATAATAATACACGACATAATATTGGATTTATGGTAATTGACGCTTTAGCTGAGAAAAAAGATGTTACTTTAGACGTAAATAAGAATGATGCTTTGTATACGCAAACAATTATTGATGGCGAAAAGGTAATATTATTGAAGCCTCAGAGATATATAAATCTATCTGGTGAAGTAATTTCAGAATTTATCAATTATTATAAAATAGATATTGATGATATTCTAATCATAAATGATGATTTGGATATTCCTTTGGGTTCATATAAATTAAAAAGCCATGGCAGCTCAGCCGGGCATAATGGTCTTAAAAATATTGAGTCTCATTTAAAAACAGCTGAATATAAAAGACTTAAAATTGGAATATCTAATAATAAGAGCATTGATACAAAAAACTATGTTCTAGGATTCTTTTCAAAGAATGATAAAAAGATCGTTGATGAAATGTTAGACAAAGCTAGTGATATAGCACTTGATTTTATAAAAATGGATTTTTTGAGTCTTATGAATAAATACAATGGGAGTTAATTCAAGGATGTGTTAAAATGCAATTTATAAAAAAACTCTTAAGACCATATCAACATGGAAAAGTAGGGTTATCAGGACTAACTGATGACCTTTTAGTCATTTATTTAAGAAAGATATATGAAGAAAATCAGCGTAATATTATTATTTTGACAAGCACATTGTTTGAGGCAAATAGGATTTATCAATCATTACAAAAGGAAATAGATAATCCTTTATTATTTCCAATGGATGACTTTCTTACAAGCGAGGCTTTAGCAATAAGTCCTGACTTGAAGGTTAGTCGTTTAGAAACAATAAATTCAATTATTATGGAAGATAAGAAGCAGATTGTAGTAACCCATTTAATGGGCTTTTTGAGGTTTTTACCTACCAAATATAATTGGAAAAATAGCATTTTAAATCTTTCCAGAGGATCTATAATTAAAAAAGATGTTTTAATCAGAAAATTGTATCAAATAGGCTACACAAACGAGACGATTGTTTCAAAAACTGGTGAAATTGGCACGCGAGGATATATTGTTGATGTTTTTCCAATCATGGAGACTAATCCAATAAGGATTGAATTCTGGGGAGATGAAATAGAATCAATTCGCTACTTTGATTTAGATTCGCAACTATCTATTGAAGAAATAAATAGTATTAATATTTATCCGTTTGATGAATTTATTTCGGATGCAGAAGATATAAAAGACAGAAAACAAAAGAATTTGCCTTTATATACTGAGGTTAGTAAAATAGGTGATTATCTTGATAATCCTGTAGTTGTTTATATTGATTATAATCAAATAAAAAATTCATATCTTTTGTTGCGTGATGAAATATTTAATTATCATAATGAGCAAGAACTAAATAATGATACTTCATATATTCATAATTTAGAAGAAATAGACTATTCTGACGAGTTATATGTAATGAATATAGATAATCTTCTCCCAACTATAAAACTCGATTATATAGATAAGTATGATGTAAAGCTTCCACAAAAATACAATAGTAATATCGAACAGGTGAATAAAGATTTATTAACATATATAGAACTTGGAAAAACAGTCATAATATGCTTGAAGGGAACTAATCAAATAAAGAATTTTTTTTCTTTTTTAAATCAATCATATATTGTAACTGATGAGGACAATGTTTTTAATAACAGAATAAATGTTATAAAACGTGATGTTGGCTCAGGATATATAATTGGAAATTATGTTGTATTAAGCGAAAGGGATTTGTTTAAGAAAACAGAAAATAAAGGTATTTATAAGAGTCAGTTTAAATATGGAACAAAAATAAAAGATCTTACTAAACTTTGTATTGGGGATTATGTTGTTCATCAAATACATGGAATAGGGCAATATTGTGGTATTGAAACATTAACAAAAAATGGCGTTAAAAAAGATTATCTACAAATAATATATAAAGGGAATGATAAATTATATATTCCTGTTGAGAAGATAGATCTTATATGGAAATATTCATCAAATGAAGGATTAATGCCTATTCTTCATCAATTAGGTGGAACTGAATGGCAAAAAACAAAATTAAGAGTAAAAAAGAAGTTACATGATATAGCTGATAAATTGCTAAAAATAGCTGCCGAGCGTGAAAGTACAAAAGGTTTTGCTTTTCTGCTAGATGACGATGAGCAACTAAAATTTGAAAAGGATTTTGCATATGAGCCTACAAAGGACCAATTATTAGTGACTAAACAGATAAAGGAAGATATGGAAAAAGAGACACCAATGGATAGACTTTTATGTGGGGATGTAGGTTATGGTAAAACAGAAGTTGCTTTCAGAGCAATATTTAAATCCATACAAAACAATAAGCAAGTCGCTTTGTTGTGCCCAACTACTATTCTTTCAAATCAACATTATGAAAACTCAATAAATCGCTTCAAAAACTTTGCTGTCAATATTAAACTCTTAAACAGATTTACCACGCCAAGAGAAGTTAAAAATACTATTGATGGTCTTTTAAAAGGAACAGTTGATTTTGTTATAGGGACCCATCGCTTGTTAAGTAAGGATATAAAGTTTAAAGATTTAGGATTACTTGTTGTTGATGAGGAACAACGTTTTGGGGTTACACATAAAGAAAAAATAAAAGAATATAAATCAACGGTTGATGTTTTAACTTTATCAGCAACCCCAATTCCTAGAACTCTTCAGATATCGATGTTAGGTCTTAGAGGGTTATCATTAATTGAAACTCCTCCAATGAATAGATTCCCTATTCAAACTTATGTTTTAGAAGATAATGATCATATTATAAAAGACGCTATTTATAAAGAGCTATTGCGTGGTGGTCAAGTTTTTCTTTTGTATAATAAAGTTGCTAATATAGAAGAAAGAGCTAGTGATATTAAGAAGTTAGTACCTGATGCTAAGGTAACATATGCACATGGTCAAATGTCTAAGCAAAAGATTGAAGATAGAATGATTAAATTTATTGAAGGTGAATTTGATGTTTTAGTTTGTACAACTATAATTGAAACCGGTATTGATATTCCAAATGTAAATACATTAATTATTATTGATGCAGATCACTTTGGTCTTAGCCAACTATATCAAATTAGAGGAAGAGTTGGAAGGAGCAATAAAATTGCTTATGCTTATTTGATGTATAACAAAAACAAGGTTTTAAATGAGGCTGCAGCTAAAAGATTAAATGTTATAAAAGAATTTACAGCTTTAGGTAGTGGTTTTTCAATAGCACTTCGTGATTTATCAATTAGAGGTGCAGGTGACATATTAGGAAGTGAGCAAGCAGGCTTTATTGATAGTGTTGGGATTGAATTGTATTTAAAAATGCTTAATGAAGAAGTATCTAAAATAAAAGGTCCTGCAATTGAGTTGGAAAATAAAGAGGAAACAGAAGAAATGCCTTTACTTAATGTTGAAACGCATATTTCGGATGATTATGTTGAGGACGTAGAGTTAAAGGTTGAAATACATAGAAAAATAAATAAAATAGACAGTTTAGAAAGCTTAAACCAAATAAAAGAAGAGTTAGAAGATAGATTTGGTAAAATATCAGAGGCTATGCAGGTATATATGTATGAGGAATTGTTTGAAAAGATGGCTAGGGATAAAGGTATAGAAAAGGTAATTCAGACAAAGCTATCTATAGAAATTATTGTTTCTAAGGACGCGACTCAAAACATAAATGTTAACGATTTATTTGCTAAAGCTATAGCTATCTCAAATAAGTTTAGGTTCACCTATAAAGCACATCGCCTTAGAATAATTTTAGATATAAGAAAACTCGAAAAGCATTGGCTCTATTATATTACTGAACTTGTTTCAAGTATATAAAGAAAGTATATTTAGCGCTTACTCTGACATACTAAAAATGACATGAGGAAAGAGAGGTAATTTATGAAAACAACTGGTATATCAAGACGAATTGATGACTTAGGACGTATTGTCATACCAAAAGAGATTAGAAAAAATTTAAAAATAAGAGATGGGGAATTATTAGAAATCTTTATTGAAGGTGAACAAATAATTTTAACTAAACATTCACCGATGAAGAGTATAGAAGATATTGCTAAACTTTGTGTTGCTGCTATTAATGATGCAATTAATATTAGTATAATAATAACTGATAGGGATAAAGTTATAGCGGCTTCTCCTCATTTAAGTAAAAAATATCTTGATAAAGATTTGAATATTGAATTATCAGAATTAATGTTAAGACACAATCCCGTAATTGAAAGAGAACCAAAAGCTCTTAAAATAGATAATAATAATGAAGAAATAACAACTTATGTTTCATATCCAATTATAGCCGATGGTGATGTGGCTGGTTTAGTAATAATCCTAGGAGGTAACACTAAAATTAATGATAATGATAATAAAATTGCAGATATCATATCTAAAATTTTAAGTCGTAATATAACATAATAAAAGGTGATATTAATCACCTTTTGTTTTATAAAAACTTTAAATTATAAATCAATTGTTAACTTTATTTACAACAAGAGCTTTTAATGTTAAACTTTAATTATGTTTAATAGAGAGTAGGAATAGAGGTATTATCAGCTATTATTATTTTGGTAGTTATATTATTTATAACATTGCCACAAGTATCAACAATTGTTAAGAGCTCAACTAAAGTGGCTTTTGAGGTTAATACAAAAAAGTTCTTACGCAATTTAAAGATGAAAGATTGGAGGATATTACGTTTGATACGATAGAGTTAGAGGTAACAACTCCAGCAAATTATGGCTTATTAAATGATAATTATGAAGATTTTAAACTTGTGCGTGGTTGATGATAAGGTAATAATACAATAAAAAAATTATAGGTACTATTGTTTTTGTAAAGTTGATATGATATAATTCAAGCATTGAAAAGCAATGAAGAGGAAGAGAGATAAATGTTTATTTAAGAGAGCTTTGTATGATGCAAAGAGTATAAATGTTTATTGAAGATGAACCTTTAGCTGTCCTTTAGGACCGCATATTCGCGTTATGGTTTAAGAGCATAGTTTACTATGAACTAAGGTGGTACCGCGATAATTCGTCCTTATATTTAGATATAGGGATTTTTTTATAGGAGGAAAATATGAGAAAATTTGAAAAAATTAGCTTTGAGCAATTTAAAAAAGATTTTAGTGAATTTGAAAATCTTAAAATAATGTATAAGGATTTGAAACTTCCAAAGAGGAAAACGCTAAATTCTGCTGGTTATGATTTTTCTTCACCTTTTGATTTTGTTTTACATCCAACTGAAATAATAAAAGTTAATACAGGAATTAAGGTTTCTATGGAAAATGATGATTGTTTGATGATTTTAGATAGAAGTAGTGCTGGTTTTAAATATAATATAAGAATATGCAACCAAGTAGGTTTAATAGATTCTGATTATTATAATAATCCTCAAAATGAAGGCCATATTTGTATAGCATTACAAAACGAAGGCGAAAAGGATTGGATAGTTAAAAGAGGTGAATCTTTTGCCCAAGGTTTATTTACTAAATATTTAATTGTTGATGATGAAGAACAAATAACAAATACAAGAACGGGCGGTATTGGAAGCACTAATAAGGAGGTTAATAAATGAATAAAAAATTCTATTTAACAACCGCAATCGCTTATACATCTGGCAAACCACATATCGGTAATACATATGAGATAGTGTTAGCGGACGCGATTGCAAGATATAAAAGATTACAAGGGTATGAGGTCTATTTTCAAACTGGAACAGATGAACATGGTCAAAAAATAGAGCAGAAGGCTATCGAAGCTAATATGGAGCCACAAGTATTTGTTGATAAAATAGCTGAAGAAATAAAAAGCATCTGGGATTTAATGAATACATCATATGATAAATTTGTAAGAACAACCAATCCTGTGCATAAACAAAAGGTTGCTCAGATATTTAAAAAATTATATGATCAGGGCGATATTTATTTAGATAAGTATGAAGGGTTATATTGTACACCCTGTGAATCATTTTTTACTGAATCACAGCTAATTGAAGGTAAATGCCCTGATTGTGGAAGAGCAGTATCATTAACAAGCGAAGATGCATACTTTTTCAAATTAAGTAATTATGTTGACAGGTTAGTAAAATACTATGATGAACATCCAGGTTTTATTGAACCTCTAACAAGAAAGAACGAAATAATCAACAATTTTATTAAAACGGGTTTACAAGATTTATGTGTTTCTAGAACATCTTTTAAATGGGGTGTACCCGTGTCATTTGATGACAAGCATGTTGTTTATGTATGGATTGATGCCTTAAGTAACTATATAACTTTCTTAGGATATGATATTGATGGAAATCACGATGATTTATATAATAAATTATGGCCTGCTGATCTACACATTGTTGGAAAAGACATTCTTAGGTTTCATATGATATACTGGCCTATAATATTAATTGCTTTAGGCGAGGAACCTCCTAAAAAAATTTATGCTCATTCATGGTATTTAATGGGGGACGGCAAAATGAGCAAATCAAAAGGGAATGTTGTTTATGCTGATGAATTAGTTAAATTATATGGCGTTGATGCTGTTAGATATTATTTGCTTAGTGAGATGCCTTTCGCTAATGATGGAATCATAACAGAGGATTTATTAGTTGAAAGAATTAATTCTGATTTAGCCAATACATTAGGAAATCTAGTTAATAGAACTATTGCAATGTCTAATAAATATTTTTCTGGTGAAATAAAAAGCAATCAATTTAAAGAAGATATTGATGAAGAACTAATATCACTTGCGCTTAATACAGTTAAAATAGGTGATGAGAAAATGAATTCTTTACATGTAAGCGATGCTTTAAATGCTATTATGAATTTAACAAGAAGGTGTAATAAATACATTGATGAAACAATGCCATGGATTTTAGCTAAAGATGAAGCAAAGAGTGATCGCCTTGGTACAGTTTTATATAATTTACTTGAAACAATTAGAATTATTTCAGTGCTACTTCAACCATTTATGCCTGAGACAGCTGAAAAAATATTTAAACAATTAAATACAGAAATCATAACACTGGATTCAATTCAAAACTTTGGTAATTTAGAAATTTCAAAAAAGGTAAATATAGGGGAGCCTTTGTTCATGAGAATTGATAAATAAGAAAATATGTATCTGTCAAAATTGTGTCAACGACATAATAGTACATAATAATCTATTTACTTTTGGTTTATAAGTGTGATACCATTTGCATTGTAGTGTAAGACGGCTTTTATGAGAGAAGGAGAAGGTAAAATGGCTCCCGCCACCAACAAACACAAATATTATCTAATAGTTTTTTTTGTGTTAATAATAATCTATTTAGTTGGTAGTTTATATCATGAGTTTCATTATTTAGATTTTGGATATTTGCTTGTTGTAATTGTTATTTTTGTTAGATTGCTAAATGAAAAAGAAAGAAACTAAAAATTATACTTTATATGGTATAATTTTTTTGGGTGATATATATGTTAATTGATATACATTGTCATTTAGATGAACATGAGTATAAGGATTTAGATAAACTAATGGAAGAAATATTGGATAGCGAGGTTAAAATGGTCATTGTTAGTGGTAGTGACATAAAATCCTCTAATGAAGCTATTGAACTTGCTCATAAATATGATTTTGTTTATGCAACTGTTGGTTTTCACCCTCATAATTGCATGAATCTAAAGGAACATGATTATCAAATGTTTGATAAATGGTTAACTGATAAAAAAGTTATAGCTATTGGTGAAATAGGTCTTGACTATTATTATGATGAGGAAGTAAAAGATAAACAAATTGAAGTTTTTAAAAGACAAATAGAAATTGCAGAAGCTTATCAGAGACCTGTTATTATTCATGAACGTAACGCTAGCGAAGATATTTATGATATCTTAAAAAACTGCAATGTTAAAGGGATAATTCATTGCTTTAATGGAAGTCTAGAGAGTGCTAATAAGTTTATAGATTTAGGCTTTCTCTTAGGGATAGGGGGAATAATTACATTTAAAAAGAATAATCTTAAAGAAGTAGTTAAGGATATACCGCTAGATTATCTTGTACTAGAAACGGATTCTCCGTATTTAACTCCGGTACCGTTTAGGGGAAAACAAAATACCCCCCTTAATTTACCTTTGGTGGCATCCGCTATGGCTTTAATAAAGGAAGTTACATATAGTGAGATAGTATCTAGAACGTCAAACAATGTAAAGCACTTGTTTGACTTTAACTAATATTTATGATAATATTTTAATAGCAAATTATAGAGGTGAAAGAATGAAAAAAGAAATTCCCCTTTTATTTAAGGTGGTATTTGGTTTATCGATATTTATGGCTTTTTATTATTTTTTACCTATAGGTTTAAGAGAAGCAACTACAGTAAACAAAAAGGTTTATAATACAGTTTCAAGAGACTTGATTAGTGAGAAGGTTATTGATACTTTCGATGGACAACTTACGGGATACGGCCCTGATTGTTATGGCTGTAGTGGAAAAACAGCATTTGGACTAAATGTACAAAACGGTAATATTTATTTTAATGATAATATTTACGGAGAAACAAGAATTATTGCAGCGGATAAAAAATATCCTTTTGGAACAATTGTAAGAATAACGGCACCGGAAGTTTATAAAACTCCAATTATAGCGGTTGTCCTTGATAGAGGCGGTAGAATTCGTGGCAATAAGTTTGACTTGTTATTTAGCAGTGAGAAGGAGACTGAATTTACAGGACTTCAAAAGAATGTTAAATATGAAGTACTAAGATACGGATGGTAAGATTGCTTTTAGCAATCTTTTTATTTAAAACGTAAAGAGATATTTATATGAATTGGTAGGTGAATGATATGCATAGAATTATTGAAAACAATAAATTTAATTTTAAAAAGAAATATGGTCAAAATTTTCTAGTGGATGAAAACATATTAAAGAAAATTGTTTTATGCTCCGATATACAAGAAAACACCTTGGTTATTGAAATAGGTGTTGGTTCAGGTAATTTAACAAAAGAAATAGCAAAAGTTGCTAAAAATGTTATTGGGTATGAAATTGATAACAATTTGGAACCTATTAATACAAAACCACTAGGAAGTCTTCCAAATGTTGAAATTATATATGATGACTTTTTAGAAAGGGATATAGCTTCTGATATTGTTAAATATGAATATGATCATTTATACGTTATTGCTAATTTACCATATTATATAACAACTCCCATCATCGCTAAACTAATATATAATAATGTGAAGATAGATAAAATGATTATTATGGTTCAAAAAGAGGTAGGGGAACGATTAAGTGCTAAACCAGATTGTAAGGAATACAACTCATTAACGATATTTATTAATTATTATTTTGAAGTTACTAAAATGTTTGATGTTAGTAAAAACGTTTTTGTCCCTAGACCGAATGTTGATAGTTCAATAATCCAATTAAACAGAAGAGGTAAAAAACCTTTCTTGAATAATGAAGAGTTATTTTTTAAATTAATAAGGGATGCCTTTCAGTTTAAACGTAAAACACTTAAAAACAATTTAAAAAATTATGATTTAACAAAAGTTGCAGAGACTCTTAAAAAATACGATTTAGATCTAACTGTAAGAGCAGAACATTTAACGATTAAACAATTTATTGATATTGCAAATAATTTATAATTGATTGTTAAGTATAAGGAAGACATAAATCTTTTGTGTATAGCATATACTTTATGGGGTGATGACATGATTTTTAAACTAGGAGATCTAGTTACGCGAAAGTCATATAATAACGATGTTATATTTAGAGTGGATGATATTGTCGACGATAATTTTATTTTAACCGGGATTAATATGAGATTATGCGCCGATGCCAACGAGGATGATCTACAGGCATACAATTCAAATGAGAAAGTTGAAGATGATGATTTAATTGCAGAGCAATTAGGTGAATATTTTAATCTTGATCGTAGTGAATACTTTTATTTACCTGGTCGTATTCTGCATGTTGATGGGGATGAAGGATATTTAAAAAGATGTTTAAAATTTTATAAGAATGGAAATATAAATGCTTATGGAATTCATATAAAGGAAGATGATATGGCTAATAGTATAGCTAAACATCTGAACGATATAAAGCCAGATATATTAGTTATAACTGGTCATGATGCATACTATCGAAAAAGGGGTAAGAAAGACGATTTAGACTCCTATAAAAATACAAATAATTTCATTAAGACAGTTCAAGAAGCTAGAAGGTATGAAAAAGCACACGACAAATTAATAATTGTTGCTGGGGCTTGTCAATCTAATTTTGAAGCTTTAATTAAATCTGGAGCAAATTTCGCTTCTAGCCCTAAAAGAGTTAATATTCATGCTTTAGATCCAGCAATTATAGCTCTTACATTGAGTTTGTCGGATAAAAGCAAAGATATAGATCTTATTGGTATTTTAGAAAAGACAAAGTATGGGGCACTTGGTTTAGGTGGAGTTATCACCAAAGGTATGATGTACGTTGGTTATCCACGCTAGAAGGGGGAGAGATTAATGATAAAGAAAATAAAAGATAACATGGAAGAACATATTGGAGAAGAAGTTAAAATAATATTTAACGGAGGACGGAATAGGATAGAGGAATATAACGCGGTTATTACACAAATGTATGATTTTGTGTTTGTGGTTAAATTAAACAATGAGGTTAATGAATTAAAATCCTTTACTTATTCAGATGTATTGACTCAAACAGTAGAAATTTATTATAAATAAACCAGTTTTTTAGAAATATTAACAATTAAGAAACAAAAAATGACAAAATATATTAATTTTGTTGCATTTTTCTACTGAATATAGTAACATGATACTTATAGAAGTGTGTTGAGTGGGAGGAAATGTGCATGAAAATTACTTCAGTTAATGTTCGTAAAATTGAAAAAGAAAATTCACGTATGAAGGGTATTGCTTCAGTTCTGCTAGATGATAGTTTTGCTGTTCATGATATTAGAATCATTGAAGGTGATAAGGGTATCTTTATAGCTATGCCAAGCCGTAAGACGGCAACTGGTGGATATAGAGATATAGCTCATCCAATAAGCCCTGAAGTTCGCAAACAATTTGAGGATGCAATATTAGAAGAATACGAAAAAACTGTAGAATAGACTCTAGTAATAGAGTTTTTTTCATATTTAAATCATCTTATACATATATTTTCTATGAGGGAGGATATTATGGACAAGGTTGATACAATACTTACACATGCCGTTACACTTGGTGAGAGAAACAATTTAGTTATTTCAGGTGTTAAAAAAATTGATAGTTTTGATAATGAAGAATTTTTAATGGAAACGTCAATGGGCTATTTGATTATTAAAGGTGAAGGATTAGAAATAGTTAAATTAGATACATATCAAGGAAATGTTAATATAAAAGGGAAAATAAATGGTTTAAGCTATATTGAAGATCTCAAAAACAAAGAAAAAGAAGACGGAGTTTTTAATAGACTGTTTAAATAATGACGATTGAAATTCAAATACATTCCCTTTTATTTTCTCTGTTTTTCGGTTTTATATTTTCGGTTTTATTAAGAATAAATTATAAATATATATATGGGGGGTCATTTATATTTAAAATGCTTATTAGTTTAGTGTTTGTTATTGATAATGTTTTGATTTATTTTATTGGATTAAAAAAAATAAATAATGGAATAATTCATAATTATTTTTTGTTAATGATTTTGATAGGTTTTTTTATAATGGAATTAATTGTAAAGAAGATCAAGGAGAGAAAGGATAGGTTTGATTTTGCTTTTAAGAAATGATATAATCACATTATAGGTGATTATATGACTAAGAGGAAGAGTGTTTCAAAAAAGGTTTCAAAAAAGACGAAAAGAAGATTATCTTTAATTTCATTAATAACTATAGTAGTCTTTAGTGCGTTTTTATTTAATGTATGGAATAATTTTTCTCAAGTTATATCTAAGAAAAACGAAGCTAAACATTTAAGAAGCGAGATAAGCCGCTTAGAAGATGAAGAAGTACATTTAAAGGTTGAAGTCGAGAAATTAAATGATCCTGAATATGTTGCAAGGTATGCTAGAGAAAGATTCTTATATTCTAAAGAAGGAGAATTCACAATTAAAATTCCTGGGACACGATAGTGTCTTTTTTGTATTTGTATGTAAAGAAATACTTTTTGTGATAGAATGTAATTGGTGATTTTATGAATGTTAATCAAATTAATACTCTCGTTTTAGCCTATCTTGGTGATTCAATATATGAACTATATATTAGACGTTTTTTAATTGAGAAAAATATCAACAAGGTAAACGATTTGCAGAAAGAGGCAGTTAAATATGTTAGTGCAAAATCTCAATCAGCCTTTTTAAACAAATTAACTAGTAATAATTTGTTGTTAGAGGATGAATTGGATATAGTAAAACGTGCTCGAAATGCTAAAACTCTGTCACATCCGAAAAATGTTGATATTTTAACTTATAAACATGCAACAGCTTTGGAAGCGTTAATTGGATATTTATATATTTTAAAAAAAGAAGAAAGAATAAACGAAATAATGAAAGAAATTATAGGAGAATGAAATGATTGTATATGGTAAAAATGTTGTAAAAGAACTACTTGAAAATAAACAAAAAATAGAAAAAGCTTATATTTACGAAAATTTTAATGACCAAAATTTTATTTTAGCTCTGCAGAAACAAAATATTAGGATTGAATACAAATCAAAAAGAGATTTAGATAAACTTGCAGATGGTAATCATCAAGGTATAATTGTATTAATCCCCGATTATCAATTTTCCCAATTAGAAGATTTGTTAGAAAATACTACAGCAAATGACCTTATTGTTTTATTGGATCATTTAGAAGATCCTCATAATTTAGGTGCAATTATTAGAACCTGTGAGGCTGCTGGAGTGAAAGGCATTATTCTTCCTAAGGATAGAAGTGTATTAGTTAATTCAACGGTTATGAAGGTTAGCGCTGGGGCTTTAAGTAATGTAAAAATATGTGCTGTTACAAATTTAAATAACACTATTAAGAAATTAAAGGAAAATAATTTTTGGATAGTTGGAACAACGATGGATTCTGATAGTTCCTATATGGGCTTTGATTACAATATGCCAACCTGCTTAGTTATCGGAAATGAAGGCTTTGGAATGAGTAGGCTTGTTAGTGAAGCTTGTGATTACATTGTGTCTATTCCAATGAATGGAAAAATAAATAGCTTAAATGCCTCAGTAGCGGCAGGCATTATGATTTATGGTATTTTAGAAAAAAGAAGAAAGTAGGAGTGCCTATGAATGTTTATCAAGAATATAATGATTTTGAACTTTTATATCTTACTTGTTCTGAGGATGAAGAGGCTTATGACATCTTGTATAATAAATATAAACCTATTGTGGAAATAAAAGCTAAGAAGTATTTGAGATTTGCACAGGGAAAAGGACTTGATATGAATGATTTAATGCAAGAGGGTATGATAGGTCTTAGCGAAGCAATAAGAGATTTTAAAATACAAAAAAATGTTAAGTTTTCAACTTTTGCTAATATGTGTATAGAGAGACAAATAAACAGTGCGATAATTAAGGCTAATCGTATCAAATACCGTTCATTAAACGAATCATTATCACTTGATGAAAAAACAAATATCGATGATAGACCTTTGATAGAGACAGTTCGTAGTACTAAAGATAGTGACCCAATAAGACTTCTTTTAAATTTAGAAACACAAAATGAGTTTTATGATAAGGTAAAAGAGATATTAAGTCCCTTCGAGTTGGATATACTATATTTAAGACTTAAAAGTTTTGAATATAAGGAAATAGCTGTCAAATTAAACAAGAGTTATAAATCAATTGATAGCGGCTTACAAAGAATTAAGAACAAACTAAGAAGGATGTTTGAAAAATAGTTATAATTTAGGCAAAATGATTGACTTTGAATGATAAAAGTGATATTTTATAAATAGAAACACGAAATAGTGTTTTTATTATGGAAAAAATAATATAATAAAGTGTAGGTGGATTATGGAAAAATTAAAATTTTTCTTATATGGTGTAAAAAAGGAAGTTGGAAGAGTTAGATGGCCTAATAAAAAGGATATGGTTAAATATACTATAGCGGTTTTAACTTCTGGTTTTTTCTTTGGGATATTCTTTTTCGTTATTAACTTTATTGTTGTTGTGATAAAGGATGTGTTTAGGTAATGGATGAAAAACGTTGGTATGTTGTAAATACTTATTCAGGACACGAAAATAAGGTTAAAGAAAAACTAGAAATGCGTATCGAATCAATGGACATGCAGGATTATATATTTCGTGTCGTTGTTCCTGAACAAACAGAAATAGAAGTAAATAAAGATGGTGTCAAGAAGGAAAAAGTAAAGAAGCTGTTTCCTGGATATGTTTTAGTAGAAATGATTATGTCTGATGAAGCTTGGTATGTTGTAAGAAATACACCTGGCGTTACAGGATTTATTGGATCTAGTGGTAAGGGTGCAAAACCAATCCCTTTATTGCCAGTTGAAATTGATCGTATATTAGGACAGATGGGAATGAGTAGACTTGATCTCGGTGGTGAAATTGCCGAGGGTGACAAAGTCAAAATTATATCTGGTCCATTTACTTCTATGTATGGGCGTATTGAGAGTATTGATTTAGAAAATCAAAAGCTTAAAATCATGATCGATCTATTTGGTCAAGAAACTTCTGTTGAAGTAGAATTAGCCCAAGTTGCAAAAGCTTAGATAGTTATTGCATTTATAAAATAATAATGCTAAAATAATCGTGCTATATAAATTTATATATAGGTTAAAAGTGGGAGTGCGGATTGTTACATTTTAACCACTCGCGAAAAAATATTATAAATAGGAGGTGTTTTTCGTGGCAAAGCAATTAGTTAAGAAAATTAAATTACAAATCCCTGCCGGACGTGCTACACCTGCTCCACCAGTTGGAACAGTTTTAGGACCTGCAGGTATAAATTTGCAAGAGTTTTGTACAAAATTCAATGAAGAAACAAAGGATAAGATGGGTGATATTTTACCAGTAGAAATTTCATTATATGATGATCGTTCTTATGACTTTAAGTTAAAAACTCCACCAGCAGGTTTCTTATTAAAAAGAGCTGCAGGTATCAGCAAAGGAACTCCAAAGGGTTCTAAAGAAAAAATAGCTACTATTTCTAAAGAACAATTACGTGAAATAGCTGAAACTAAAATGCCGGATTTAAATGCATACGATGTAGATTCTGCAATGAAGATCATCGAAGGATCAGCTAAAAACATGGGAATAGAAATCAAAGAATAAATTTACACATATAGGTTATGCCTATTGTGGGAGGTAAATCCGCTTGAAACCACATAAGGAGGGAAATAATGAAAACGAGAAGTAAAAAATATTTACAAGCTATAGAGAAGTTTGATAAAACTAAACTTTATACTCGCGAAGAAGCTGTTAAATTAGTTAAAGAAACAAATGTAGCAACTTTTGACGCTTCTATAGAAATAGCAATGAGATTAAATCTTGATACTAAAAAAGCTGATCAACAACTAAGAGGAGCACTTGTATTACCGAACGGTACTGGTAAAGTTAAAAAAGTATTAGTTCTAGCTAAAGGTGATAAGGCCACAGAAGCAAAAGAAGCAGGAGTTGATTTTGTAGGAGATGCAGATTTAATAGCGAAAATAGAAAAAGAAAACTGGTTAGATTTTGATGTGATTATTGCAACGCCTGATATGATGCCTGCTTTAGGAAAGTTGGGAAAGTTATTAGGACCTAGAGGTTTAATGCCGAATCCTAAGACAGGAACAGTTACTACAGATGTAACAAAAGCAGTAACAGATGTTAAAAAAGGTCGTATCGAATATCGTACAGATACTTTTGGGATAGTTCATGCTATTATTGGTAAAGTTTCGTTTGACGAAGAAGAAATATTAGAAAACTTAAATGCTTTTGTTGAATTGATTTTAAAAGTTAAACCAACAACAGCAAAAGGTATATATGTTAAAAGTATAACTATTTCGTCTACAATGGGACCTGGCATTAAAATAAGTCCAAATTCTTTTGACAAAAAATAGAATTAAGTGTATACTAAAAAAGCAATAAAAAATTTGATTTAGAAACCGAAGACAGTAGGAGCCTGCAAGCTTAATATTTCCTACCGAGGCTAAAAACAATAATGTTTTAACCTTTGTAGTCTGTCTATAAAGGTTTTTATATTATATGAGGGAGGTGTCATATGGCAAGTGATAAAATATTAGATGCTAAGAAGGAGATTGTATCTGAAATAAAAGATAGGATAAGCAATTCATCTTCTGTAATATTCTTTGATTATCTTGGCTTATCTGTTGGTGAAACAATGGAACTTCGTAAAAAATTAAAAGAATCAAATTCTGATATTAAGATTTACAAAAACACTTTAGTTAAAAGAGCTTTAGATAATCTTGATCTTGATTTAGGTGATGTTATGGCTGGTCCTAATGCTATGTCTTTATCTACAGATGTTGTTGAGCCAATCAAAATAATTACTAATTATGCTAAAGAACACAAAGCTTTAGAAATTAAAGGTGGTATAGTTGATGGCAGCGTGTCTTCACTAGAAGAACTTGCTAAATTAGCTACAATCCCATCACGCGAAGGATTACTTACAATGCTAGCTGGTGGTATGATAGGTATTGTAAAAGACTTATCGATCTGCTTACATTTATATAGTGAGCAAAAAAGTGAATAATTAAAATTAAGGAGGAAATAAAATGGCAAAATTAACAAGAGAAGAATTCATTAGTTCTTTAAAAGAAATGACATTATTAGAAATTAACGATTTAGTAGATGCAATGAAAGAGGAATTTGGTGTTGATCCAAGTGCAGTAGCAGTTTCTGCTGCTCCAGTTGTAGCTGCAGCTGAAGAAGGCCCAACTTCTGCAACAGTTGTTCTTGCAAGTACTGGAGCTAACAAAATAGCAGTTATCAAAGTTATTAGAGATGTTACTGGCTTAGGATTAAAGGAAGCTAAAGACATTGCTGATGCTGGTGGTAATGTTAAAGAAAATGTCAAAATTGATGAAGCAAATGAAATTAAAGCTAAGCTTGAAGAAGCTGGCGCTACAGTAGAATTAAAATAAAAAATTTAAGCCTATGCTAAAAAAGTATAGGCTTTATCCATTTGTAGGGAGGAACATGTGAATCAATATTTTACTAACAATGAAAACCTAAAATCAAATATAAAAACAATTCAATTTACTATATTTGATGAAACGTATATTTTATATTCGGATAATGGAGTGTTTTCTAAAGATGGTGTAGATTTTGGTACACGTCTTTTGCTTGAAACATTACTGATGAATGAGATGCAAGGAAAGGTTTTAGATGTAGGATGTGGATATGGTCCAATTGGTCTAACAATAAAAAAGAGAACTAATTGTCAAGTAGACATGGTTGATGTGAATCAACGAGCCTTACATTTAACTGAAAAAAGTGCTGTAAAAAACAATTTAATTGTTAATGTATATAAAAGTGATGCTTATGAAAACGTAGAAGGAATTTATGATTTTATTATTACCAATCCACCAATTAGAGCAGGCAAGAAAAAAGTTTATGAAATTTTAATCGGTGCCTATGGTTATCTAACAGATAATGGGGCTTTATGGTTTGTAATGCGTAAAGATCAAGGTGTAAAGTCGACACTTAAAGATCTTGAAAATTACTATAATTTGTCAATTAAAAGTAGGAAAAAAGGTTTTTTTGTTATTTGCGCTACAAAAAAAGAAAAAATCGTTGACAATGCTTGATATGTTTGGTAGTATTTTAAATTGGTACTATGTTTTTTAAACATGTTCTTTGAAAAAATTTGATTATGGGGTGAAAAGATGGCTTACAAATTTCAAAAGTTTGGAGATTATAGAGAAAGGGCAACATTTTCTAAGGTAAATAACATACTTGAGATGCAGGATTTGCTGGATATCCAAAAGAAGTCTTACCAATGGTTTGCTACCGAAGGAATAAAGGAAGTATTCAATGATTTGTTCCCTGTTGAAAGCTTTTCAGGTACACTTTCCCTTGAGTTTGGTGATTATCATTTTGATGCACCAAGACATACAGTTAAGGATTGCAAAGATAGAGAGACGACGTATGCTGCACCGCTTATAGTGGAGGCCCGTCTATTTAATAATGAAACAGGAGAAGTTAAAGAACAAGAAATATTCTTAGGTGATATGCCATTAATGACTGAAAGTGGAACATTTATCATTAATGGAGCTGAAAGAGTTATTGTTTCTCAATTGTTACGTTCTCCTAGTGTTTATTTTAAAAAAGTTGACGATAAAAATGGACGTATAGTATATTCATCAGAAATAATACCTACACGTGGTACTTGGTTAGAATACGAAATAGATGCTCGTGAAGTTTTACATGTTAGAATTGATAGAGCGAGAAAAGTTTATATAACAACATTACTTAGGGCTTTTGGTTTATCAAGTGATTCTGATATTATTGATATGTTCGGAGAAGACAAATATTTACTTAACACAATAGCTAAAGATCCAACAAAAAACACGGATGAAGCGTTAATTGAAATATATGAACGTTTGAGACCTGGTGAACCTGCGACTTTAGATAGTGCAAAGAATCAACTTATTACTAGATTTTTTGATGAATTCCGTTATGATTTAGCTAAAGTAGGACGTTATAAATTTAATAAAAAATTGGATATATGCGAACGTTTATTAAATAATAGGATTGCTCAAAATATTAAAGTTAATGGTAAGATTATTGTTGAAGAAGGAACGTTAATAACAAAAGAAATCCTTGAAAATATCAGACCTTATTTACGTGATGGTTATGGTATGAAGGATGTTTTAATCAACGAAGAATTAGATATTCATAATAGAGTACAAGTGATTTTAGTGTACTCAAATGTTAATCCAAAAGAAATTATTAAAGTTATTGGAAATGACCAATCAGAAGAAATTAAAAGGCTTACAATAGCTGATGTTTACGCATCTATTTCTTATTATCTTAATCTTTTAAGCGGTGTTGGTAATTTAGATGAAATTGACCACTTAGCAAATAGACGTATTCGTCAAGTAGGTGAATTATTACAAAATCAATTTAGAATAGGTGTAACTAGAACAGAACGTGTTATTCGTGAACGAATGACAACTGTTGACATTGAAACTGCAACACCTAAAACCTTAATAAATATCAGACCAATAACTGCAATTATTAAAGAATTCTTTGGCAGTAGCCAATTGTCTCAATTTATGGATCAAGTAAATCCAATAGCGGAACTTACAAATAAGAGACGTTTATCAGCTTTAGGACCTGGTGGTTTGTCTAGAGATCGTGCTGGTATGGAAGTACGTGACGTTAACCCATCGCATTATGGTAGAATATGTCCCGTTGAATCTCCAGAAGGTCCAAATATTGGACTTATTACTTCATTAGCTGGTTATGCTAAAATTAATGAATATGGTTTTATTACGACACCATATCGTAAAGTTGAAAACGGCAAATTAACTGATCAAATAGACTATTTAACGGCTGATGAGGAACATGATTATATTATTTCACAAGCAACTAATACAATTGATGAAAACAATAATATTATTGATGAACAAGTTACAGCTCGTTATCGTACTGACAATATTTTAGTAACACCTGATAAGGTTGATTATGTCGACGTGTCACCTCAACAAATTGTGTCAGTTACCACTAGTTGTATTCCATTCCTCGAAAACGATGATGCCAACCGTGCTCTAATGGGTGCAAATATGCAACGTCAAGCATTACCTTTATTAAAAGCTGAAGCACCTATTATTGGTACAGGTACTGAATATATTGCAGCTAAAGATAGTGGTGCTGTTATTGTTTCTAAGTCTAATGGTGTTGTTGATTATGTTGATGGTCGAAAAATTATCGTTAAGACGTTAAAACAAAAAGATACATATTATTTAATGAATTTCGAACGTTCTAACAATGCAACATGTTATCATCAAAGACCAATTGTTAAGGTTGGAGATAAAATTCATGAAGGAATGGTTATAGCGGACGGTCCAAGTACTGATAAAGGCGAACTTGCTTTAGGTAAGAACGTTGTTGTTGCTTTTATGACCTTTAATGGTTATAACTATGAAGATGCTGTTATTTTAAATGAGAGAATTGTTTTAGATGATGTTTATACATCTGTTAAAATTGAAAGTTATGATATCGAATGTCGAGATACTAAATTAGGACCTGAAGAAATTACTATGGATATACCAAATGTATCTGAGGAAGCTCGTAAGAACCTTGATGCTGATGGTATTATCAGAATTGGTACCGAAGTTCACGAAGGGGATATTTTAGTAGGTAAGGTTACCCCTAAGGGAATGGTTGAACTTACTAGCGAAGAAAAACTATTACATGCAATCTTTGGCGAAAAGACTAGAGAAGTTAGAGATACATCACTTCGTGTTGCTCACGGTGCTGATGGTATTGTTCACGATGTAAAAGTTTTTACAAAGAAAGAAAATGAAGATATTCCAGCTGGTGTTTCTAAAGTTGTGAGAGTCTTTATTGCTCAAAAACGTAAAGTTGGTGTTGGTGATAAAATGTCAGGACGCCATGGTAATAAAGGGGTTATCTCTCTAGTTTTACCACAAGAAGATATGCCGTATTTACCAGATGGTACTCCAGTAGATATTTTGTTAAATCCACAGGGCGTTCCATCACGTATGAATTTAGGCCAAGTTTTGGAAATGCACTTAGGTATGGCTGCTAAAAAATTAGGATATCATATTGCTACTCCTGTTTTTGATGGTGCAACACTAGAGGATATTGCAGAAGTAATGGCAGAAGCAGGTATGGAGGCTGATGGTAAAACAGTATTATATGATGGTCGTACTGGTGAGCCATTTGATAATCGTATTTGTGTAGGTGTTATGTACATGATCAAATTAATGCACATGGTTGACGATAAATTACATGCGCGTTCAACAGGTCCTTACTCACTTGTTACACAACAACCACTTGGGGGTAAAGCTCAATTTGGTGGACAACGTTTTGGTGAAATGGAAGTTTGGGCTCTATATGCTTATGGAGCAGCACATATTTTACAAGAAATATTAACTGTAAAATCAGATGATGTTGTAGGTAGAGTAAAGGTATATGAAGCATTAGTTAAAGGAAAACTTATTAAACAGGCAGGTATACCTGAATCGTTTAGAGTCTTAATAAAAGAATTCCAAGCTTTAGGCTTAGATATGACTGTTATAAATGATAAACACGAGGAAGTAGAATTAAAACAATTGGAAGATGAGGATACAAAAAATACTTCAACTATCTCAATTGAAGAAATAGATAATACTAACTTTGATAAAGATTTAGATTTGGGTTTGGATCTTAATCTAAAAGAAACATGCGATTCTCAGGAATCTGAAGAGGAATTAGATGAAAATGGGGGTGAAGAATAATGATGGAAGCTGACAAATTAGAAGCAGTAAAAATTGCCGTAGCATCCCCTGAAAAAATTCGTTCATGGTCTTATGGCGAAGTTAAGAAACCTGAAACAATTAATTATCGTACTTTAAAACCTGAAAGAGATGGTCTTTTCTGTGAAAAGATCTTTGGTCCTACAAAGGATTATGAATGTTCATGTGGTAAATATAAAAAAGTAAGATATAAAGGAATTATTTGTGATAAATGTGGAGTTGAAGTTACAAAAGCAAAAGTTAGACGTGAACGTATGGGTCATATCGAACTAGCAACACCAGTCTCACATATTTGGTTTTTTAAAGGTACTCCATCACGCATGGGATTGTTACTTGATATGTCTCCAAGAGATTTAGAAGAAGTATTATATTTTGTATCATATGTAGTTACTGATCCGGGTATTGCTCCCTTACAAAAAAAGCAAACCTTATCTGATAAAGAATATTATGCTTATTATGAAAAATATGGCGATGGTTTTAAGGTAGGGATGGGCGCTGATGCTATTAAGATATTGCTATCAGAAATCAATCTAGAAGAAGAATTAAAAAATCTTAATGAAGAACTAGAAAATGCTCAAGGTCAAAAACGTATTAGATTATTGAAAAGACTTGACGTAATTGATTCATTTGCAAAATCAGGTAATAAACCTGAGTGGATTATTTTAGATGCTCTACCAGTTTTACCTCCAGAATTGAGACCAATGATTCAACTTGATGGTGGACGTTTTGCTACTAGTGATTTAAATGATTTATATCGTCGTGTAATTAATCGAAATAATCGTTTAAAGAAACTTATCGAGTTAAATGCACCTTCAATTATTGTTCGTAATGAAAAGAGAATGTTACAAGAAGCCGTCGATGCTTTATTTGATAATGGCCGTCGTGGTCGTAATATTACTGGTGCAAGTAATCGTCCTTTAAAATCATTAAGTAATATGCTTAAGGGTAAACAAGGTCGTTTCAGACAACATTTATTAGGTAAGAGGGTTGACTATTCAGGTCGTTCTGTTATCGTTGTTGGACCAGAGTTAAAAATGTATCAATGTGGTATTCCAAAAGAAATGGCACTTGAATTATTTAAACCTCATATTATTCATGAATTAGTTAAGAGAGAAATTATTCATAATATAAAATCAGCTAAGAAAATGATTGAAAATCAAGACGAAAGAGTATGGGATGTTGTTGAAGATGTTATAAAAGAACATCCAGTTTTGTTAAATCGTGCCCCTACATTACATAGATTAGGTATTCAAGCTTTTGAACCTAAATTAGTAAGTGGACGTGCTATTAGACTTCACCCCCTAGTTACAACAGCTTTTAATGCTGACTTTGATGGTGACCAAATGGCTGTTCACGTTCCCCTTTCTGAGGAAGCTAAGGCGGAAGCTAGGATATTAATGTTAGGTGCTAACAATATTCTGAATCCAAAAGATGGGAAACCTATTGTTACTCCAACTCAAGATATGATCTTAGGTAATTACTATATTACAATTGAGAAAAAAGGTCTTGAAGGAGAAGGCAGAATATTTAAAAATCCTAATGAAGCATTAATGGCTTATGAAAGAAATGAAATAGCATTACATACAAGAATCATTGTTCCTGTTAATTCATTCAAACATAAAGTGTTTATTGATGAAGTTAGGAATAAATATTTAATAACAACGGTCGGCAAAATTAAATTTAATGAAATCTTGCCCGATTCATTCCCTTATATAAGCGAGGCATCAACCGAAAATATTGAAAAGATTACTCCTAGTAAGTATTTTATTGATAATGTAGCTAATTTAAGTGAAAAGTTAGATAACCTTCCTTTAGCTATTCCATTTAATAAAAAGGCTTTAGAAGAAATAATTGCTCAAATATTTAAGAGATACAAGACAACTGAAACATCAGTGATGCTTGATAAATTGAAGGATTTAGGCTTTAAATATTCAACTAAAGCTGGTATTACAATGGCTATTAGTGATATAAAGGTTAGTAAACAAAAAGACGAAATTATTGCTGAAGGTGACAAGACTGTTGAAAAGATTAATAAGCAATATGCACGTGGTTTGATTACTGAAGAAGAAAGATACGGTAGAATTATTGAAACTTGGAACATTGCTAAAAAGAAGATTCAAGATGAACTTGGTGATATTGCTAAAACTGATCTTGATAATTCAATATTTATAATGATGAATTCAAAAGCTAGAGGTAGTATTGCTCAATTCACACAACTTGCTGGTATGCGTGGATTAATGGCTAAACCTGGCGGTGGAGAAGTTGAAATACCTGTTAAATCTTCATTTAAAGAAGGACTTTCAGTTGCAGAATTTTTCTTATCTACTCACGGTTCACGTAAAGGTAGTGCTGATACAGCTTTAAAAACAGCTGATTCTGGTTATTTGACAAGACGTTTAGTTGATGTTGTCCAAGATGTTATCGTTCGCGAAAATGATTGTGGTACTATTCAAGGTGTAGTTGTTAGAGATATAGTTGATGAAAAAGCTGGAACAGTTGATTTAATTGAAAAATTATATGACAGGATCCTAGGTCGCTATTCTAACAAAAAAGTAATTAATCCTGAAACAAAGGAAGTAATTATTGATAAAGGTGTTCTAATTACAGAAAATATAGCTGAAAAGATAGAAAAGGCTGGTGTTAAAGCTGTAGAAATTAGAAATATCCTAACATGTAAGACACACAATGGTGTTTGTCAAAAATGTTATGGTCGTAACCTTGCTACAGGAAACCTTGTTGAAATTGGTGAGGCTATTGGTATAATGGCTGCCCAATCGATTGGTGAACCTGGTACACAACTTACAATGAGAACTTTCCATACTGGCGGTGTTGCTGGTGGCGAAGATATAACACAAGGTTTACCTCGTGTTCAAGAATTGTTTGAAGCTCGTAATCCTAAAGGTAAATCAACAATTGCCGAAATAGAAGGAACAGTTACAAGTATTGAAAATGCAAGTGGAAGATATAAAATTATCGTTTCAAATGATGTAGATACTAAAGAGCATCTTACAAACTTCAATGCTAGATTAAGAGTTTCAGAAGGAACTAAAGTTACAGCTGGGGACAGACTTACAGAAGGTAATATTAATCCAAAAGAATTACTAGCGGTAACCGATCCAATCACTGTTCAAGAATATATTTTAAAAGAAATTCAAAAAATATATTCATCACAAGGTGTTGGTATTTCAGATAAACATATTGAAGTTATTGCTAGAAGAATGATTTCCCGCATTAGAGTAGTTGATCCAGGTGATACCAAATTATTAATGGGTAAGATGATATCTGTTAATGAATTTACTGATGCGAATAAAGAAGTTATCCTACAAGGGAAGAAACCAGCTACTGGTAGACCAATTTTGTTAGGAATTACAAAAGCTTCTTTAGAAACAGATTCATTCTTATCAGCAGCTTCATTCCAAGAAACAACAAGAATATTAACTGATGCCTCTATAAAGGGTAAGGTTGATCATCTACTTGGCTTGAAAGAAAATGTTATTATTGGTAAACTTATTCCTGCAGGTACAGGTGCTAAAAAGTATTCGGAAGTTAAATTTGATTTAGAAAATGAATTTATGGATGCCGATCCACTTGATGTATTAGAAGAAAACTTAATGGAATAAGCAAATAAGGAGATAGTTTTAATAATTATCTCTTTTATTTGCAAATTATAGTAAATTATGTTAAATTAATAGTGCTAATATTTATAAGAAAGGTTATAATATATAAAGGTGATAAATATGGATGTATTTTTAATTATTGTTTCAATTATCCTTATCATTATTGTTTTATTACAAAGTGGGAAGGCTGAAAGTACTTCATCAGTAATTATGGGTGGAAATGCTGATTTGTTCAGCAACAGAAAAGAACGCGGAGGAGAATTATTTGTCAGTCGATTGACAATGGTTTTAGGCATTACGTTCTTCTGTTTATGTCTATTCTTATCTTTTTAATGAAAAGGACTTATAAAATAGTCTTTTTTATTTTATAATGTAAATAAGGAGTAGTGATAACTTGGAAGAAAAAATTTTAGAAATATTAAAAAATAGAAAAAAACCATTAACAATTTATGAGTTGAACGATTTATTAGGCTTTAAAAGTTCTAATGAATTAAGAGAACTTCAAAATGTTTTAATGACACTAGAAGAAAAAATGGATATTCATAAAAGTAAGAAAAACAGATATTTGTTATTTGAAAATAGTAATTTTAAAAAGGGTCGTATATCTATTCATAAGAGTGGTCGTTTTGGTTTTGTTATAACAGGAGAAGGAAATTCTGATATAAGAATTGATCAATCTAATTTTAATGGTGCTATTCATAATGATGTTGTTGCTGTGGAAATAACTAAAGCAAGAGATAATGAAGGTAGAGTTATTAAAATTTTAGAAAGAGAAAATCCTGACCTTGTAGGCGAATATATTGTTAAGGATGGTATTGGCTATGTTAAGATGGACAATCCTCGTTATAAAGAGTACTTAATAGCTCCAGAAGATAGTAAAGGAGCAGTAGAAGGACATAAAGTTTTAGTAAAAAGAACAAAAGAATTACTATCAGGGAATTTTCAAGGTGAAGTTCTTAAAATATTGGGGCATAAAGATGATGTTGGAGTAGATATATTATCTATTGTTTATGAATATGGAATACCAGATACTTTTAGTGAAGAAGTAATTTCTGAGCTAGAAACTATTCCAAGTAATGTAGAACTAAAAGATATTACCGGTAGACGTGATTTAAGAAATGAAGTTATATTTACCATTGATGGTGATGATGCAAAGGATTTTGATGATGCTGTCTCAATTAAAAAATTAGATAATGGTAATTATTTTTTAGGTGTTCATATAGCAGATGTTAGCCATTATGTTAAAGAAGACAGTGCTATAGGAAAAGAGGCATATGAAAGAGGAACTAGTGTATATTTAGTTGATAGAGTTATTCCGATGCTTCCACATCGCTTGTCAAATGGCATTTGTTCATTGAATGAAAAAGTTGATCGTCTAACTTTGAGCTGTGATATGGAAATTGATGCTAAGGGAAAAGTTGTAAGTTATGATATATATACTAGTGTAATTAATTCCAAGAAGAGAATGACTTATAATAATGTTAATAAAATTCTAGATAAAAACGAAATACCAGAAGGTTATGAACCTTTTGCCAATGATCTTATGATGATGAAAGAATTGGCAGATTTATTAAGAAAGAATAAAGTGGCTCGTGGTTATTTAGACTTTGATATCGATGAAATGAAAATTATCGTCGATAAAGAAGGTGAACCTATTGAAATAGGTAAAAGGGAAAGCGGCTCAGGCGAAAAACTAATTGAGGATTTTATGATTGCAGCAAATGAAACTATTGCTACTCATTTTCATTGGTTGGATGATACTCCTTTAGTTTATCGTATCCACGAAAAGCCAGATACTAAGAAAATAGAACAATTTATTATATTTTTAAATAGTTTAGGTTATCGTGTTAAAGGTAAAAGTAAAGATTTTAACTCAAAAGCTATGCAAGAAATATTGAAAATCTTACAAGAAACAGAAGAATGGCGTGTTTTAGGAAATATGGCTTTAAGAACCATGAAAAAAGCACGTTATAGTCCTGTGAATGTAGGCCACTTTGGTCTAGGTAGTAAATATTATGCCCACTTTACTTCGCCGATTAGAAGATTGCCTGATTTAATTGTACATAGAGAAATTAAAGGTCTTCAAGCTGAACTGGGTTACAAAAAGAATTATTCATTAGATGAACTGACTGTATATGCTAATCATGCTTCGTTAATGGAGGATCGTTCTGTTAAATGTGAACGAGCAGTTGAAAAATATATGTCAGTCAAATATATGGAGGGTCATATTGGTGAAGAATATGACGCAATTATATCAAGTATTAGTAGAGATGGTATTTGGGTTCAATTAGATAATTTAATAGAGGGTTTAATTAAAATAAGTGAAATAGGTAATGATTATTTTGAATTCGATGAAACTATTCAAATAGTTAAAGGTAGAAAATCTGGTAAAGTTTATCGTATTGGTGAAAAGATAAGGGTTGTTGTAACTGATGCATCTAAAGTGGATAGTGAAATTGACTTTGCATTTGTTAAAAAAATAAGTAAAAAGTAGGGATAATATGAGAAAGAGAAAACCTAATTATAAGAAAATTATTAGTTTTTTACTTTTGCTATGTTTAGTTATTGGTTTTCCTGTTTATTGGTTTCTATTTAAGGGTAACGAAAATGGAAATGATACAGAAAGTCCAGTAGTAGATAAAAAAGACAAAAAGGATATGGAAAAAGAAGACGACAAAAAAGAATATAGTTTAGATATGATTATGGTAGGAGATGCTTTAATTCACGCTAATGTATTTAATGACGCTAAGTCATCAAATGGTTATAATTTTAAACCTATGTTTGAATATGTTAGTGATACTATAAAAAGTTATGATTTAGCATTCTATAATCAAGAAACACCTTTTGCGGGTAAGGATATTGGTTATAGTGGATATCCAAGTTTTAATACACCTTCTAAATATGGAGATGATATGCTTGATATGGGCTTTAATCTAGTTTCTTTAGCAACTAACCATACTATGGATAAAGGCGCAACAGGTGCTATTAATTCTCTTGAATATTGGAATTCAAAAGATGTTCTTGCTGTTGGTTCTTATTTATCGTTAGAAGATCGTAATAAAATAAATATCAAGGAAAAAAACAATATAAAATATACTATGTTAGCATATACCCTGACTACAAATTCAGCTATTCCGGCAGGAAAATCATATTTATTAAATATGTATGATAAAGCAAAAGCTACAGAAGACATAAACAAAGTTAAAGATCAGGTTGATTTATTAATTGTTTCTATGCATTGGGGAGATGAATACCAATTACAACCTAATGCTAGACAAAAAGAAATAGCAACATATTTAGCATCTCTTGGGGTAGATATTATAATTGGAACTCATACTCACTCTGTTCAACCGATCGAGTATATAGATGGCACATTAGTTATATACTCATTAGGTAATTTTATTTCTAGTCAATTATATGAAGATAATTTAATAGGGTTAATGCCAACCCTAAAGGTGACAAAAACAATTGAAGATAATGAATCAGCAATAGAAATAAGTGACTTAGAAGCAACTTTAATATACACATATTATGATAATCATAGAAATCATAAAGTTATTCCTTTTGATAAGTTAACATCTAACGAGTTTACTAAATATAAAACATATTACGAAAAATATAAGGAGGTACTTACAAGTATGGATGAAACTATAACTGTAGGTTCTGTTAATGAATAAGGTGATAAATAGTGGAAATAAATAATAGAAAAGCGACCTATAATTATTTTATCGAGAATACATATGAGGCAGGTATTGCATTAAAAGGAACTGAAATTAAGTCTATCAGAGAAGGTAGTGCTAATTTGCAGGATAGCTATGCTGTAATTAGGAAAAATGAAGTTTTTCTTCTTAATATGTATGTTTCTCATTATAAAGAAGGAAATCAATTTAATCACGAAGAACGACGTACTAGAAAATTACTACTTCATAAAAATGAAATTCTTAAAATATCTAATAAAATAAATACAGAAGGTTATACCTTAATTCCACTCAAGCTTTATTTTAAACGTAATAAGGTTAAAATATTATTAGGTTTAGCTAAAGGGAAAAAAATATTTGATAAAAGAGAAACAATAAAGAAAAGAGATTTAGAAAGAGAAGCTAGAAAAGAAGCTAAGTATAGTTTTAGGTGATAAAATGAAAATATTTATTATATGTAGCAAGGCATTCTATGATAGAATCCCCGATATTAAGCAAAAGCTAGAGGAAAACCATCACATGGTTTTTTTACCTAATTGTTATGACAATCCTGGTATGGAAGCTGAAATGCGTAATCTTGGTGCTGAAGAGCATTCGAAATTTAAAGCTAAAATGTTTAAACAAAGTGAAAAATTAACTAAAGATATGGACGCTGTGCTTGTTTTAAACTTTAATAAAAATGGTGTTGATAATTATATAGGTGGAGCAACCTTTTTGGAAATGTATGATGCTTTCAGAATGAATAAAAAGATATATTTATATAATTCAATCCCTAAAGGAATGTTAGAAGATGAAATTATAGGTTTTAATCCCATATTGATTAATACTGATATTAATCAATTGTAAAAATATTTACATATAAACAATTGTGTGTTATAATCTTTCACACATGGGGCTGCTTGGTTTCGACGGGAACTATAAAGCTTAGATGGCAAGTCGTAGGCATGCGTTAAATCCATCAGTTTAATAACTGGAAATAATAAATTAGCATTCGCTGCTTAATTAAGCATTAGCGAGCTCTTCTTATCGTTTTTCTCACGAAGGATATTAAGGGCACATTAAAGTGAGATATATCATTGTCTTGTTTGGGTGCAATGATGAAAATTACCAAACTAGTTAGTGATTGGTTGTTAATTTCTATAATTACTAATGAATTTAATAAATTAACTAAACTTGTAGAAGTCTCTGAAGTTATATTTTCGGACAGGGGTTCAATTCCCCTCAGCTCCACCATTGACGAATCTGTTCGAACTATTCGAACTTTAAATACATGAATCAATCAGAAATGATTGGTTCTTTTTGTTTATAAAAGCCAATCAAAAAAGAAAGGTTGGTGTTTATGATAAACATAATAAAACAAGAAATAGAGATAGAAGAATCTCTAAAACAAAGAATAATGATTATATGTGATTTTTGTAATACTACTCCAACTATAATAAATGGTAGTATTAGAAAAGTTGATAAAACTAATTTAAGTTATATTGAACCACACAGAATTATTATTAAAAATAATTTGTATCTTGCTTTTAATTATTCTAATGAGATTTATATATCTAATTTATCTAAAAAGATAAAACTATCAGAGTTTGAAAATTACATAAAAGAAAACTAATACTTATTCCCTAATAAGGGTATTGACTTTTAAATAGAATGTGTTTAGAATATAAAACCAATAAGAGACATGCAGTATCGTCTATTATTTTATGGAGGGATGCTATGCGTTTAATTTGGGTTATATCTAAACAATTAAATAATGAATTTAAGAGGAATCAAAAGTATTAGTTTGACTAGTATCTTTGACTCCTCTTTTTTAGTAGAAAGAGAGTGATTAATGTGAATGAAGAAAAGAAAATAGCAGGTATTTATATAAGAGTATCAACTGAAGATCAAGCTAGAGAAGGATTTAGTTTACCAGAGCAAGAAAAGAGACTCCGAGCAATGTGTGAGTATAAAGGTTATATAGTTTATGATATTTATAAAGATGCTGGTATAAGTGCTAAAACTGGTAATAAAAGACCTGCTTTTGATAAACTATTACAAGATATAAAAGAGAAAAAAGTTAATACTATTGTAGTATTAAAATTAGATAGATTAACTAGGTCAGTTGCAGATTGGGAAAAGATATTAACATTTTTAGAAGAAAATGATGCTTACTTAGATTGTGCTAATGATGATATAAATACGACTAATGCAAATGGTAAAATGATTTCAAGAATACTTACTTCAGTTAGTCAACAAGAAATAGAAAGAACAAGTGAAAGAACTAAAATAGGACTTGCAGGAGCAATTAAAGTTGGACATATTCCGCATCATGCACCACTGGGATATAAACATGAAGATAAGAAATTAGTAATAGATTATTCTAGTAAAGATGTTGTTGTAAGAATATTCAATATGTATCATGATGGCCTATCTTATAAAAAGATAAGTAATATTTTAAGTGATGAAAAAGTGTTAGGTAAAACTAACTGGAGAGATTCAACTATCTTAAATTTATTAGAGAATCCTATATACAAAGGAGATTTCTTACATGGAAAGAGAACTAAACATCCAATATATTATGAGAATGTTGTAGAGCCAATAGTCACTAAAGAATACTGGGAAGAATGCCAAGTTCAACAAAAGAAAAATTCTAGAAGTTATAAAAGAACTTTAAATTATTTGTTTTTACAAAAACTAAAATGTCCTAAATGCGGAAGAATACTAGGTGGCAAAGCAACTACAAAAAAGAATGGCAATTCATATTATTACTATTATTGTAATGATTGTAAAATAAATATAAAAGAGAATCATATTTCATCATCAATAGATGAGTTTATGGATTCTATGGTTGAATATGATTCAATAGTTAATCAATATTTCTTACCAATGATAAAACAAAAAATAGAAAACCCAAAAGAAGAAATAGAGAAAGAACTAAAATCACAAAAAGATAAATTCAATAGAATTAGAGAAGCATATATCAATCAGGTATTTACTCTTGATGAATATAATAATGAACGAAAAAAAGTTGAAACTATAATTGATAATCTAGAAACTAAGTTAAGTGAAACTGAAGTATGTGAACAATTGAAATTTACTCCCAATGATATTTTAGTTAAAAGAGATATTGATTTTATTAATTCTATTAAGTATTCAGAGAAATATAAGAACAATACCAAGTTTTGGAAAGATTATACAAGAGATGAAAAAGCAGATTTAATAATGAAGTATATTGATGAAATAGAACTAAAAGAAAAAGGAAAAACAATAGAAGTAAACTTTATTAAGTTTAGAGAAAGTATTGCTAACACTTGTAATGAATTATATTATAAAGGTTATTATGATAGATATGTACCATCTTTATTTGGTAATATTTATGGAGAAATTAGATTTAGTGAATACTTATCAGAAAAGGAAATGACGGAGCAAATATTAAGGTTAAGACAGTTCTATGATGTAGGTTACTATGAAGCAACATATAATGTTAAAAATAAAGTATTTTATTTTAACTTTACTGAAGATGATAAAGCAATAGTAAGAGTATTTCCATTAGAAGATTATAGAAAGATAGATCCTGATATGAAACTTGATAATTACAATTTAGGTGTTTTATATGTTAAAGAAGATAATGGAACATTACTAGAAGATAAAGATGATGTTTTTAAATATATACCTGCTGAATGTGATAGCAATGTTGTGTATAGTAAGGAACCTATACTTGTTGAAAGTAAACCTGTTCCTTACTATGAAGAAGAATAAAATGTGTGGCACGTTTTGTTTGCTTTAGCAAATGAAAGTGGCGATAACATTTTATTATAAAACGGATTCTAAGGTGTTAAATCTTAGCCCACTGGTAATTTTGATGCTTGCGTCAAAATACCTAGGGGGTTAAATATTTTGTCATAAAACAAAATTGTCTTTAAAAGGAGGTTGATTATTATAGAAAAACTTGCATATTCACTGCATTTAGGTAGTGATAAAAATAAAAAGAATAATGTTAGAAATAGTGCAAAGAAAAACTCTAGTGGGACAACATCTATGAGTAATAATGCTATTCAAAATGCCAAAGGTCTATCAAAGGTAGATAATCATAATTATAGAAAATATGATAATAATATTGAAAACATTGTAATAGTAAAAGGTACTACTTCTTTAGTAGAGGATGTAAAAAAATTATATAAAGAAGAATTTGAAGAATCTAGACTTGAATATAATGCTAAGCAAACTAGAGAAAATAGAAAGATACAAGATTATTTCAATAACATAAGTAATAATGAGAAGAATGATTTAGCATGTGAGATTATTATTGAACTTGGAGACAAAGAGTATTGGGATACTAAAGATGAGAAATTCAAGAAAAGAATGACTAGTGTTTATCAAAAACAAGTGGAAGATTTAGAAAATCAATTACCAAACTTTAAAGTGGCAAGTGCAATTATACATTATGATGAAACAAGTCCACATCTTCATATTGTTGGCGTTCCAATTAAATATAAGAATAAGAATGGTATGGCAAAACAAGTTGGGAAAAGTGATGTATTTACTAAAGAATCCTTAACAAGATTACAAGATAAGATGAGAATACTATGTATTGAATCTTTTAATAATGAATATAAACTAAATAATGGATTAAAGAAAAAACTTAAAGGAAGAAATAGAGATTATCATGTATCTGAAATGTCTAATTATCAAGCAATGAAAGAAGAACTAAATAGGAATAAAGATAAATTAGATAAAGCTAATATAAAATCACTTGAATTAGATAATAACTCTAGAGATATTAAATATAAAATAGATAACTTAAAACAATCAAAATTAAATAAAGAAAACTATATTTTATCTAGTAGTGATAAAGATAAATTAATTTCTTATATTGAAAAAGTAGATAATACTAATAAAGAATATTTTAACATTCAAAGTTTATCAGTAGCTTTAGAAAATGTTGATACAGAACTAATAAATAATAAAGAACAAATAAAAGTATTAACTGAAAATAATAAAGCACTTACTTTAAGAAATGAAAGTTTAACTAAAAATATCAAAAAGAAGGATAATGAAATAGAATCTTTAAAAGAAAAAAATAATGATTTAAAAAGTAAATTAAGTTATTGGAAAAACAAATTTATGAAATTAGTAAAATTTATTAAAGAAAAGATGTTCTCTAGTAAAGATTGTGATAAATACTATGATGTAAGTGTTGATTTATATGAGCATGGAATTATCGAAGATAATACAATAAGAGAAATCAAAGATAATTATGATTGGAATAAAGAACAAGATAGAAAAAAATCTAAAAATAAAGATGATTTTGGATTATAAGATGATTAAATTGATAATTTCTATGTTAAAATAGAGTTAGAAAAAAACTAATAGAAAGGAATTGAAAGAATGAAACAAAATATAGTAAAAACTGAAATTGATGTTAACAATAACATAGTTGGTGTAATGAGAATTGGTGATGTTGATTATATCTCGTTAACTGATTTGGCAAAATACTCTAATCCAGAGAATCCTGCCAATGTAATTATTCATTGGATGAGTAATAAAGGCACATTTGATTATATAGGATTATGGGAGCAATTAAATAATGATGATTTTAATTTCACGGGATTCAGTGAAATTAAAACTAATGAAGTTGGATATGCTTCTTTTACATTAAGTCCTAAAAGATGGATTCAGCGAACAAATGCAATTGGTATTTACTCTAAAGGTGGAAAATACAGTATAGGAACATTTGCACATCCCGATATAGCATTTGAATTTGCAAGTTGGTTAAGTCCAGAATTTAAGTTATATTTAATAAAAGAATTTGAAAGATTAAAGAAAAATGAATCATACCAAGAAAAGATAGAATGGCATGCAAATAGAATACTATCAAAAGTAAATTATATAGTTCATACTGATGCTATTAAAAATTTTATTATTCCTACATTAACTGAAGAACAAAAAAGATTTGTATATGCAGAAGAAGCAGATGTATTAAATGTTGCTTTATTTGGTATGACTGCTAAGGAATGGAGAACAAATAATCCAGAACTTGCTAAAAATGGAAACATAAGAGATTATACAGATTTATTGCATTTAGTTATATTAAATAATTTAGAAAACACTAATGCAGAGTTGATAAGAATGAATATCAAACAATTAGATAGATTAATAAGGTTAAATGAATCTGCAAGAATTCAAATGGAATCATTAAAGAATAATAAGAACATAAAAGAATTGGAATTATTACAAAAACATGTTAATGAAGATGATAAACACTTAATTGAAAACATATAACTATATTTTATAATAACAATTTTTATGAATAAAAATAATAAAATGAAAGAAATTTATGTTATAATTGTTTATGAAAGAAATTTATGTTATAATTGTTTATGAAAGATATATATATAATTATATTATGAAAAGAAAAAATACATTAGATTTGAATTGCCTGCTATTGTTTTTATTACATTAATTTTATTATTAATTCAAATTATTAAAAAAGGTGGTGCTGTATGACAAACTTTAAATTTAATTTAAAAGATATTAAAAGCAAGATAAGCTATGCTGAAATACTTTTAAAAAATACAAATTTGTCGTCAATTGAAAGAGAAAGGATACAACATTCCGTAATTGCTTATTATGCTGTATTGGATTCTTCTGATAGTGTATATAATACTGTTCTAGAACCATTTCTAGATAAAATATCTAGAGGTAAACACTTAGCAAATAAAGATTCTAATAGGATTTGTAAAACTGGTGAAATTGTATTAGATAAAGATAGTTATGGTATATTGTCAAAAGAATACTTACAAATATTAGTTAATTTAGCTAGTAGTATTCAAAAACCACAAGTTGATGCTACAAAGTTTAACAATATGGTTTTTACGGATGAAAATTTAAAAAGCATTGCATTATCATTTTATGATAATATTGATCAAGAATTAGGGCAAAAAGTTAATAATATTATTTCTACACCAGGGTTAATTAATGTTTCTGATTATAAAAAAAATAGAAGATTTGACGGAACAACTTGGTATGATTATATAAATAATGTTCCTTATGTAAATGTATCTCGTGCTGGGACAATTGAAGATGCACAAGTATTTTGTCACGAATTAATGCATGCTAATGATTTTGCAATGCAACCAAAGTATTTTGATTCTAATTATTATGGATTTCATGAAACACCTACATATTGTGGTGATTTATTATTTGCTGATTTTATGGAAGCAAAGGGTTTTAATTCTGAAGAAGTTAATAAAGTAAGAAGTGAGAGAATAAATTATATACGTGGGCTAGCTTATCAATCACTATTTAAAATTCGTTCTAAAATTGGTCGTGAATCATTTATGTCTGGAAATATAGATGAAATGTATACTGCTTTGGATGAAGATGTTTTAAAGGATTTATTAGAAGTACAATCTGGTGTAATGGCTATTGGTCTCTATAAACAAATTAAAAATGATAAAGAGTATGGAATTAAAAATTTAAAAATGTTTATGAGTTCATTGATTCCAAAGAATAAAATTCCTGATTTTTCTCATTTAGGATTAGATTATGGAACTCTAATGAATATTTGTGAAAATATTAATGCACATGGGTATGACTTTAATAGTTATGGTATAGAAAACGAAATGTCTCAAGGAATGGCACGTTAATTAGGCGGTCGAAGATATGAATGAAAATTTTATTTATTAAATTATTCTATTTATTCAAAATATGACGGTAATTGTGTAGAATACCAAAATAAAAAAGGAGAGTGTTAAAAATGGATAAAAAAATTTGGAATAAGGAAAACAAAGAAAAGTTGGCAAAAAAATTATATATAGATATAGGATATAAAGCCGAAAATGTACTTTTAACAAGAATTGAAGGAATAAACATAGATATATGTTCTCTTCCAGATAATCAAAGAGCAATGACTACAATTATTATTGGTGATGATGGTTCATATTTAATATGTGGAAATATTAAATCGATTGATTCATATATAGAAGATTATAAAAGTGGTGAGCGTTCAAATTTAGAAAATAATGGCGATAAATTTAGAAAGAAAAAAGAATCTGATATTATTTGGTGGGTAAGAGATCCCGAACAAGTTGGGAAGCACGAATTTTCATTTGATAAAATAAAAATATATAATTTATTTAGAGATTATCCATATAAATTATCTCCTGATGAAATTGCAATTTTTGATAGAGAAAATCCTTATTGGGCAGATTTTTTTAAAGATAGAAAACAAACTATAGATGATATAAAATTAGATAAAGAAAAAGAAGAGCTAGATTTTGAAAAGAAAAAAATTAATGAATATTTATCAAACGAAGAAAATAAAATAGTAGAAGAACAAAGTAAATTAGAAATAATAAAAGAAATGTATTTTAAAGGTAATGAAGATTATTTTGAAAGTATTTGTCCATATTTGAATGAAACATTTGATTATGATATACTTTCTGAATCAATAGATGATAATTGTATTAGATTTGAATTATATGATAAATCAAATAATAAAAGAATGTTTTTTGCAATTAATAAAAATTTATTTATATTAAATTATAGGCATAAACATAAAATTAATTTAAGAGGAAATAGTTCAGAAGAAGTAGTAACTAAATTAATGAATGAAATAAAAAATATTACTAAAGTTTGGAATTTAGATTATAAAGATATTGGCGAATATTATTGGAGTTTAACATTAGTTCAAGATAAAAAATGTAGTTTATATGTTGGCAAGTCTATTTCTGTTGGTAATTGGAATGAACTAACTAATGCCATTAATAATATTATTGGCGAATTATTAGTAAATATATCTAAAGAAACTATTATTTAATAATAAAAGGTGATTCAGAATCACCTTATTTATTTGTATCTAACATGTTTTTGATAGTATTAATTATGTTATTTTTAAAATTATAAAAATCTTTTTGATCTTGTTCATCCATAATAATCGTATAATGTTCATCAATCGATATTAATACAGATTTATATTTAATATTTAGTCTTAATCCACCACCTGAAGTATATTCTTCTGCTTCAAAGTTTTGTTTTAGAGATAATTCTATCATCTTATTAATATTTAATTTTATATAATTTTGAATAGATTCAATAAAAGTATCAGTTATTTGATATTCTTCTCTTCCTATTAAAATGTGACCATAGGTATTATCATTTTTTCTTATTAGTTTTATATCAATTAAATTATCATAGTAGTCAGGGTGTTCTTTTGGTAATATTTGCCCATCATACATTTCAAACATAAAACTTGAAACACTATACATCAATTGATATAGTTTAATATTTTGCCCATTATTCATTAACAATTCCTCCATATCCTATGATAATTATATCATTTTTTTGAATATTTAACTATAAATATATTTGATTTTAATTATTAATAGTATATAATTATTTTAGAGATTGATTCATATGAATCGTTAATGCTGAAACAAGTTGTAGATTACTTCAACATTCGCACCAGAGGGAAATTAGTCGAACTAATAATTCGACTTTCAATAATAAAGGTTAATTTCTAACGAGATTAACTTTTTTTGTTATGGAAAGTGAGGTGTTAGTTTATGAATATAACAAAGGAAGTATTAGAAGTAGAAGGAACATTACAAAGTAAAATAAACAATTTATTATCGTTTTTAGGTATTAAAACCAAGATTATTAAAGGAAATATTATTAGTATTGATAATACTAACCTTGCTTATATTGAGCCACATAAACTAAAAATAAATGATATTACATACTTATTCTTTAATGAATGTAATGATGTTTATATTAACACTTTAGAACAATCTATTTCTATTACTGGACTAGAAAACTATATAAAAACCCATAAAAACGATTTGAAATAAGCAAAATCGACACTAAAAATATTGATTTTTTCTAAAAATTAGTATAGTATAACTAACCAAAGAGAGCAGTATTATCTTTTAAATCAATTAAGGGGAGTTGATTTTATGAGTATATACCTACTTAAAAAATACTTTAAATTATTTAGGAAATATAATAATCAAAATATTAGAGGTGTCAGTAACATAGTTTTTATGTTTATTGTCGCCTCTTTTTGTAAGAAAGGAAGTGTTTAAAATTGAGAAAAAACGCAGCGATTTATATTCGTGTTTCAACTGAAGATCAAGCACGAGAAGGTTATTCATTAACTGAACAATTAGATAAATTAAAGACTTTATGTAAGCTCCGAGATTATAATGTTTATGATATTTACGAAGATGCAGGAATAAGTGCGAAAGATACTAATAGACCAGCATTTAAAAGAATGCTTGAAGATGTTAAAAGTCATAAAGTAAATGTAATAGTTGCTTATAAACTAGATAGACTTACTAGAAGTGTTAAAGATTTAGAAAATATCGTATTGGAACTAGAAAAACATGGTTGTGTATTAGAGTGTGCGATGGACGATATAAATACCACATCAGCTAATGGAAGATTTTTCGTAAGAATGTTAACAGTATTATCACAACTTGAGATTGAACGAGTTAGTGAGAGAACAAAATTTGGACTTGTTGGAGCAATTAAAGATGGACATATTCCTGTTCCAAAAACACTAGGATTTACTAGAGATAATAAAAAGTTAGTTCCCGATCCTACCGAAGTTCCAATAGTAGAAAGAATATTTGATTTATATTTAAAAGGCAATTCTTATCAAACAATAGCTAATATCTTTAACGAAGAAAATATATTAAATAAAAAATGGTATGATACAACAATACTTAAGATATTATCTAACCCACTTTATAAAGGCGATTATATAAGTGGTGCTAGAAGTGGAACACCAATACTTTATGAGAATGTTGTTGAACCAATTATTTCTAAAAAACTATGGAAAAATTGCCAAGAACAATCTAGAAGAAATCAACGCAATTATACTAGAAGAAATGATTATATCTTCTTTCAAAAAATAGAATGTCCTAGTTGTAAAAGAATTATGGCTTGTAAAGCTCCAGGTGGTAAGAAAAAGAAATATATTTACTATCAATGTAACGATTGTAAAACAATGATTAGAGAAGATAATTTAGTAGATTTATTACTTAATCAAATATTAACTATTATTGATTATGATATATCAGTTAGAAAGTATTTTGCTCCCCTTTTAAAACATAAAGTCGAGAATACTAACGAACTATTAGAAAAAGAATTAAACTCTCTAAAAGATAAGAAAATCAGGTTAAAAGAGGCATATTTAAACAAGATATTAAATATTGATGAATACAATGCCGATAATAAATTATTAGAAGATAAAATAACTGATTTAGAACGAAAAATTAAAGAAGAACAAGAACTTGAACAATTTAACTTTACTTATGAAGATATGCTTTTAAAACGAGATTTAGAAAGTATTAGAGCATTACTTGATACTAACTATGAAAGTGAATTCATTGTAAAATGGGAAACACTACCAATAAATGAAAAACAAGAACTTATGATGAGTTACATTGATACTATTGAAGTTGAAAAGAAAGATAAAGATTTAAAAATCAAACGAGTTAATTTTAGAAAAACATTTATTGAAGAATATGCTAACCTTTTCAATAAAGGTGGCATAAACAGATATCAAGATGTTACTATTCAAGTTGTAAATGATGATAATTCTAAAGAACTAATACAAATGGAAGTATGTGCTCCCATGGTTAGAAAAGATGTTAAAAAACATATTGAACGATTAGAACAATATTATAAAATTGATTACAATGAGATTTTAAAAGAAAAATATAATGATAGACAATTTTGTTTAAAATATACTAGATTAACCCCTTATAGTGAACCATTTAAAATGATACCACTACTTAATAAAAAAGGACTTCCTAAAGTAACTCATTTTGGTTTATTATCAATACCATTATTTCAACCGATTTATAAAGAAGATACTTCTATTAAAGAGGCAGTATGGGAAGAAATTGATAATAAATGAGTTATGCCATATTTAGAGTAGAGCCAATAAATAAACTAAAAGATTTAGGACAAATTGGAACTCATAATCAAAGACAAAAAGAAGCATATAAAAGTAATCCCGATATTGATATTTCAAAGTCTAAAGATAATATTGATTTAAGACCACTATCACATAATAATTACTATAATTCTTATATGAATTTAGTTAAGGAATATAAAAAGCAACACGAAGAAAAACAAAAAACCGAAAGGGAAAATAGAAAAAAGAGTTTTACTCAAATGTTAGATGATTCAAATAGTGTTGTTGCAGATGAATTGCTATTTACTAGTGACAAAGAGTTTTTTAAAGATATGAGTAAAGAAGAAATCGAAGAATGGGCAGAAGTTTGTATGGACTTTGTTTTACAAGATATAGGTTACTATCATCATCAAATATTAAATGCAGTAATTCATTTAGATGAAAAAACTCCACATCTTCATGTAGTAGTTGTTCCACTTATAAAAAAGTTTGATAAACGAAGTAATAAAGACAAATGGACTATATCTAAAAAAGAATTTATGAAAGATAGAAATCATTTATCCACTCTGCAAGATAAATATCATAAACGAATGGTTGATAATGGTTACGATTTAGATCGTGGTATAAAAAACTCTGATAACGAGCATATAGATATTAAACAATATAAGAAAATAACTAGAAAATTAAATGTTGAACTTAATGCTAAAAATAATAAACTAACCAGTGCAATGGAAGATTTAGAAGCTAAAATATCTACTAACAAAGAAACTATATTTGATAAGGAGTATGTTAAAGTTAAAAAAGATACCTTTGATAGTATGAAAAAAGTTATAACTGAAACTAAAAAAGTAATGGAAATTCAACCTAAAATTCAAAAAGTTTATAATGAAGTTGATACCTATGCTAAATCATATAAAAATTTAGAAATTGAAAACGACAACATCAAAAAAGAGATGAAATATTTAAGAAATCGTAATTATAAACTAGAAAAAGAAAATAATAACTTAATAAGCTATATAAGAGGCATTTTCAAAGCCATAAAGCACTTTTTCAGAGAATTACTACAAATAGGTAGTGAGAAAGTTAAAGAGCTAACTGGCAATGAAATAAAAGACTATTATGATAAAAACGAATTTACTAAAGATGATGTATTTGATATAGCAATAGACACTACTAAAGAAGAAGACTTATTTGATTATGCTGATATAGACAAAAATTATGAACGAATTTATCAAAAAGATGATGATTTTGATATTGAAATA
>Ga0265294_10000517_pt1 | contig 51256 bp, 71 predicted proteins | sample MunlanPumphouse3_FD_192504 | JGI IMG/M metagenome (GOLD analysis project Ga0265294, IMG submission 192504) | Groundwater microbial communities from a municipal landfill in Southern Ontario, Canada - Pumphouse #3 | ecosystem: Environmental > Aquatic > Deep subsurface > Groundwater | place...
TTATCCAGAGACGGATATTCCTCTTCAAAAAATTAGAAAACCAAAAAAATCTTTTATCTGTTATCACTCCTTTTTGTTTTTCAGCATTCAAATATTCAATACCTTCAGGAGAATCTTTCAATAAATATTTGTAATAAGGAGAATCAGGAAATTTCCAAGGATATTGTAAATAGATTTTCATCCCCTCAAAACCTCTACAATTTTCTTACTAACTCCAACTTCTCCATAAGGATTCTTATATTTCTTAACTTTAAACTTAGAAGAACAATATTCCTTAATCTTCTCCTTAGTCCTCTCAACATCTAACTTACTCAAAAATTGAAAGTTAGTCTCCAATCCTTCCTGCCTCTCAGTAGCATTCCTTAAAACAACACAAGGCTTCCCAAATATCAAACTCTCTTCTTGCATACTTCCCCCATCACAAACAATCAAAGAACATTTAGACATCTGGTAAATGAACTCAGGATAATCCATCGCAGGAAGAATCTCTAACTTCTTATTTTTCATAAGTTTATCATAAAGCCCAAACTCCTTCAACTTAGCTTCAGTATTATCATGCATCGCAAAATAAGATTTAATCGGAATAGAATTCAAAATCTCAACAATCTTTTCCAATCTTTCCCTAGATTTTATATTTTCATGCCTATGAACAGTAATCAAGCAAAACTTCCCTTTACTAATAACTTTAACTTTTTTCTTCTTAGCAATTTCTAAAGACAAAATAGCAGAATCAACAATCGTATTTCCAACAATATGAATCTCTTTTCCTCTCTTTTTCCTCAAATGATGCTTAGATAACTCAGATGGAGCAAAAAGAACTTTAGAAAAATTACCTGCAATTCTACGAGAAATCTCTTCAGGGAAAGGTTCCCGAACATTAAAACTTCTCAAACCAGCCTCCAAATGAACATTCTTATAACTCTTAAAAAAATTCAACAATCTAGAAGAAGCAAAAGAAGCACTGGCAGTAGTCATAGTATCTCCATGATAAAGAACATATCTCAACCCTTTTAATCTCTTCAACTCTCTCCTTATCTTTGAAATTAAAAAAAGATTCCACTTGATAGCCTTTAACTCTTTAGAATTAAATTTAGAACTTTTATCCGATTCTTTAGTCAAAACAACATCCGGTTTCTTCACTCCAAACTTTTCACAAAGATCCCGAAGATTATGCTGGCCAGTATGAATGAAATAATAAGGAACTTTCTGCCTCTCCAACTCCAACATCACCGGAAATGTCTTAATCAGCTCCGCCCTAGTACCTAAAATAATCGCAATAGGATAACCTGTTATTCTCATACCTTTCCCTAAACCAGAATATTATTTAAATTTACTCTTTATCTAAATAAATCTTATAATCAATCTCCAAAGTTATCAAAAATGATAACTATGATTCCCTAAACTAAGAAAACTCTCACTTAACAAAAACCAAATCATCAAACTCCCCATACTCTCCACTCAAAGATAAAAATTCTTCTCTAACTAAGACATCTTCTCCAGCTTCAAAACTCCAAATCTTAATAGGTCCACGAACCCCGTTATAATACACGAATTCGCTCGTTTTAGCGCCCTGAGCCTTCAAATAACTATAAACCTGGTCTTCCTCTGAGTGAACCAATTTCAGCTCAGGATATTCATCCAATGGATCATTCATCAAATAAACTTTAGCTAACAAACTATCCTTAGTTTTCTCAGATAAATACATTGCCGCTCCAACATTGTCAATCTTTCCAACATTAGGATCCATCTTACTAAACAAGAAAACGCTAGCATTAACACCTGCCTTAAAGTCAACTAACTCCCCCCCAATGTAAGCATATCTAATAGGTAAAACATATTGTTTCCCATTATAAACATAAATTCCTCTAGGAGCTTTCAAACTATCATCAGAGATCTCAACAACCAAAGCACCCAAAGCAGCTTTACCTGCAGGTAAAAACAACTCCTCGCCTTCATACTCAACAAGTATATCGGAATCCAAATAAAATCCCGCTTGATAATATCTAATCATCCCATCACGAGTCTCTTGATTCTGAGAAGAATCAGAAACTAAACTAGGAATATAAGACGCCCTATCACTAACTTCCAAATCATTTCCAATTGAACTGTAAGCCGAATACTTTCCAATATCGGTCTGATCAATTAACAAATAATCAACTTCTTGGGTCTTCATCAAACTCTTAGCAGTTTCAGGATAAGGAGTAGTTAACAAATATCTTCCAATCAAATGATCCCAATAACCATTAGCGTGACCTCCGTCAGTGATCGTAGCTCTTTCCCCCAAAGTCTGCACCCAATAACCATAATCCCACCAATGAATAAATACACTCTCCTCAGGAGTGTTATCTCTAACCCAATCCATTGCTCCTTGCCATTGATAATCAGCCGAAGGTCCAGTATATTTCGCCTGAACCATAATATCTTTGGTAAAAGTAACGGAAGCAATAACCAAACCAATAATGATTAAAGCAATCAAAATCCAGGCAACCAATTTAGCCATATCGTCCTTCAATAAATTCCTATTCCTATAAATTTCAAACAATCCATAAATCATCATGAAGCAAGCGAAAGGAACAATTGCAAAGAAAGTTCTAATCGCAGAACGAGCGGCCAAAACCATAGGAACCAACCAAGAAGCAATTATAATCAAATTAACACTAAAAGAAAAATCTTCCTTGAAATAAATATACAAACAATAAATTCCAAACAACGCAACCGAACCAAATAAAATTAATTTACTTATGAAATTCTCTCCATTCAAAATAGAACCCGCAGAAATTCTACTAAACAACATTCCAGAAATAAAAATCAACCAAACAAAACTAAACCTAACTTTCTCTTTTCTTCTAGTCAAGCCTTTAGCAAGATTAACTCCAACCATAATCAAACCTGCCAAAAAAATCCAAAACCCTCTCTTCCCAATTTGCCCAATCCAGTCATTAAGATAAGGTTGTTTATTCTCGGCAACTGTTAAAGTAACTCTATCCGTTCCAAATGGATGAATCACCTGGTTAAAGACCATTTTCAACAAATCAAAAAAGTTCCCAATAAATATCTGATACAAAATTCCTCCGAAAATAAAAGTTAAAACCGCACTATAAATTATTCTTAATCTTTTATTTTTCTCTTTAATATATTCCATTCCATATTTCAAAACCAAATAATCCACAATAACAAACCCTAAAACGAAAGGAGTTAAAATAGAACTAAATGCAAACATAAATCCAAACGCAATAGAATTCATAGGAAATCCGAAGACCAGCCCCCCTAAGATTGTAAAAATAAACCAGCTAGCATAAAAGACAACATATCTCAACATATTCTCTTCTTTATTTCTAATTTTAACCAACCAAATAATTAAGAAACTCAAAGGAATAATCATAAACAAGAACTTAGCAATCCCTCCCCAACTAGCAATACTAAAAGTGGTAGCTAGACCAGATAAAATTCCAAGACCTAAAACCCTAAGATAATTTTTATCAGAGGAACTTTTCTTTTCTAAAAAATTAACTGAAAAGGTATAAACCAACATTGCCAAAAAGAATCCCAACATTCCAATCGCCTCGTGATCTGAAAAGCCGGCCATCGAACGATACAAATAAGGAGGAATAATTGTCAAAAAGCCAGCACTCAAAATCCCAATCCAACGAGACCTAGTAAGATAAAAAATCAAAAAGAAAAACACAATTAAACCCAAAATAAAGAAAATAACCGGAGATAAAACATTCACAAATCTCAATGAAACTTCAGAATCGAAAACATTTGCAACATTATACATAAGAACAACCGTGCTAGGCAAAATCTCCTGATGCCACCCAACATTCAATGCAGGATATCTCATAGAATCAATAGTTCCAATATCTCCTCCAGTTTCAACCATTGTTTCAGCAACCCTCAAAAAATAATAAGGATCCAAAGCTAACGGAATATAATCTCCCGTCGTTTTATCAATAAGCAAAGGCATATTCTGAACTCGAATATAAGTTCCCAAAACAATCAAACCCAACAACAAAACAATCACAATAATATTCTGAACTTTCTTCTGAGATAAAAATTTAGAAACATTCCTATAACCCTTAACAAAATCTTCCTTATCCATTGGATTTTAGACGGAATTCCTATTTTTAAAGTTTTATTTATTCTATTTCCTCCTAAAAGATATCTTCAAGAAAACAAGGAAAGAAAATTCCGCGAAGTAGTTCGGGAATTTAGAAAAATCCAATTAACCCTCTAGATCTTAATTTAAATTTATTAGTTAACTAAATATTCAGCAAAAGGTAAATGAAAATCAAATCTGCCAGCGATTTGATTAAATGAGCTCTCCTTAGGAACCAAACAAAACTCAGGCATAAAAAATCAAGAATCCAAGGATAATCCAAATAATCATGCAACCATGAATCAAATTAGTCACATCTTTCTCATAAACTTTTCTAGAAGGTTTAACTCTTTTCAAAATCCAGATAGCTAAATGTTCCAACCCATAAATTTTATCATAAGGCATTTCCAAACTTCCCTCTAAATTAACTTTAGCAAAACTCTCTTTTTTCAACCTTCCTCTTAATTTTAAAATTGTTTCTAGAATATAAGGAATAAAGAAAAACAAAGCAATCTTCTCAATGTTTCCTAAAATTGCAATACAAGCAATTAAAGCCCCCACAGCATAAGTCATCATATCTCCTGGGAAAATTTTCGCTGGATGTTTATTATAATAATAAAATGCCAAAAGAGATCCAACCATACAAAGCGCGATAACGCTCAACCATGGCTCTCCAACAATAAAAGTAACAACAGATAACGCTCCCAATATTAAGATTCCCTGACCAGCTTCTAACCCATTATAACCTGCTAAAAAATTAAAAGTTGTCGTGGCTCCAATAATTCCAAGAGGAATAACAATTAAAGGATACAATAAACCAATTTCAATTCCCATTATATTCGAAGTTCCAACATTTAGGACCATTAAAGGAACACCTGCAAAGAGCATTAAAAAAATTCTAACTTTTTTACCTAACCCTCTCTTCCATCCAAGTAAATCATCAACCACTCCTATGATAGAAGCAAAAAATAAAACTCCTAACAACGCAAAAATTTCTATTAATCTTGTAGAATCTTGGTAAACAAAAGTCTTAATGGCAATATAAGAAAAAACTCCGATAACAAATCCTGCTAAAACTCCAATACCTCCAGCTTCAGCAACCTCTCTTTTGTCAAGTTTATGCATATCTTTACCTTTCAAACCCTCAGCATGAGCTCTACGAATCCAGTAAGGTGTAATTACAAGCGTAGCAAAAAAGCTAAGAAAGATTGTTATCCATAAGATAGTTATCATGATTTTCTTAAAATTCTCAAACTTTTAAATTATTCTATGATTAAGGATATAACTCCAAACGAGCATATTTAATGGTAGGAATTTTTATTTAAATAACAAAGGAGTCAAATAAACTTCAACTACTGCAGCAAGAATTAAAATAATAACCGAGATAAATAAGAGAATAATTACATTTTCTAGTACCTTCATAAACTTCTTACTATTAACGCCATTTTTAATGAACCCAACTCCTAAAATTCCCCCTGCTAGAGCCGCAATGAAATAAGCTGCAATCTCTGGTAACCCATGAATCATGTATCTTGCAAGGCCCAAGGGAATCTGCACTATTTTATAACTTGTAAAAATTCCAATGGCGCTAGCAATTACGGTCGCATTCCAAGCTAAAACAAAAATGGCTCCCGCCCCAAAAATCAAACTAAAGATTAACGTGAATATTAAAACCGAAGCATTATTTTCTAAGATTGATAGAAATCTAGCGCTGTTAATTGAGTTTCCGGTTGGAAAGGAAACTGAACCCCCCATAGAGTTCATCTCAATGCAATATTCCAAACTTCCCTGCCCAGGGTTAATTAAGCAATAGGTTTCTAACTGAGCATTAAGCAATAAGGGGTTTCCTAAAACCAAATTCCAGAAAGAAAAAGCAATAACAAAACCAAGGAACAACCAAAGCAAAGCAAAAACGGCATCTTTATGTATTTTCCAGACACTGAACAAACCCGCCATCTCTTCATCTTCTCGTTCTTCCTGTTTAATTATATAATACATAAATGGAAGAGAAAACATCACGCAGAATGTAACAACCATCAATCCAGAGAACTTAGATAAGACAGCGTCACCTGAAAAAAAAGCCTGAACCAAAATTAAAGATAAAGAGGCATAAAGCAACCCAACAAAAAACATTTTCCAAGGTCCCTTATCAACTCTTTTTGGATTAATCAATGATTCTAACATGCAAATCTAAGAAGAATATATCTTTTAAAGGTTCGTGAATCTCTAAAAAATATTTAGTGAAACAAATTTAGATAGACAATTTTTTTCTAAAATGGCGTTCAGATAATTTTCTAAAAAACTCTAGCCCATAACTTTTTTATTCAAATTAGCAAATTATTAAAAACTAATTTATCTTAATTCTTTTATGAATAAAAGAGGGAAATTTAATAAGATTGCAAGAGACATAAAATCTATAAAAATTCAAGGAGCAAGAAATATTGCAAAAAAAGCTCTAGAAGCCTATACTTTAATTCCTACTCCTGAGTCAAAGAAAAAGTTATTATCTTTAAGACCAACCGAACCAATGTTAGTCAATGTTTTACATAAAGCGACCGGTCCAAATACTGAAATTTTATTGAGTCATTTTGATTATTCCCAAAAGAAGATAAACGAATTTGTTTTTGACTTAATAGAGGACAAAGACGTAATTTATACTCATTGCCATTCTACAAATGTAGTTCAAGCCTTAATCTATGCAAAGAAAAAAGGAAAAAAATTTGAAGTTTATAATACTGAAACTAGGCCCTTATTTCAGGGAAGAAAAACCGCAAGGGATTTGAAGAAAGCAGGAATAAGAGTCACAATGTTTATTGACTCTGCAATGGACGTTGCCTTGTCTGAAAAAGGTGGAACAAAAAAAGCAACTAAAATACTTTTAGGAGCAGACGCACTTTTAGAGAAAGGAATTATTAATAAAATAGGAAGTGGAGCAATTGCAAAATTATCAAAGGTAAATAAAATCCCTTTATATGTTATTGCAGACTCTTGGAAATATTCTCCCAAAAAAATAAAGATTGAACAAAGAGACTTTCATGAAGTTTGGAAGAATCTTTCAGACAAATCCGAAATTAAAATAAAAAATCCTGCCTTTGAAATGATTCCCAAGAAAAGGATAAAGAGAATAATAACAGACTTAGGGGAAATGAGATACAATAAATTTCTAAGAAAAGTTAAGAAAACTCAATAGCTTTCTTCAATTCTTCAACTTTGTCTAACTTCTCCCAACTAAAATAATCTTCACTTGGTTCTTGACCGAAATGCCCTCCAAAAGAGGTTTTTTTGTAAATAGGTTTTTTTAGATTTAGAGCTTCATTAATTCCTCTTGGACTCAGATCGAAAACTCTTTCAACAGCTTTTTCAATTTTTTCACTTTCTACTTTTTCAGTTCCAAAGGTTTCAATTAAAATGCTAGTTGGTTTTGGATAGCCAATCGCATAAGACAGTTGGATTTCACATTTATCTGCCAATTCTGCAGCAACAATATTTTTAGAGACCCATCTTGCAGCATAAGCCGCGCTTCTATCAACCTTTGAAGGATCTTTGCCAGAAAAAGCCCCTCCTCCATGACGAGAATATCCTCCGTATGTATCAACAATGATTTTACGTCCTGTTAAACCAGTATCTCCCGCCGGTCCTCCGACAACGAATCTTCCCGTAGGATTAATCAAGATTTTCGTCTCCTCGTCGATAAGGTCAAGACAAATAGGATTAATTATTTTTTCAATAACCTCTTTTCGTATTTTATCTAACGGAACATCTTCCGAATGATGCGTAGAAAAAATAATAGTGTCTATTCTTTTAGCTTTATTTTCAGAATCATATTCTATGCTGACCTGGCTCTTACAATCCGGTTTAAGATAATCTAATTCCTTATTTTCTCTAACTTCTTTAGCCCTAACAACAATCTTATTGGCAAGGTTAATTGCTAAAGGCATAAAATTTTCACTCTCATTCGTAGCAAACCCAAACATAATCCCTTGATCTCCTGATCCTTGTTCTTTAAACAAACCCTCTCCTTCACTAACTCCTTGAGAAATATCTGGAGATTGAGAATGAATCAAAATCTGGACTTCTGCATTTTCAGAATCAAAATTCAATGCTTCTTCTACATAACCTATTTCTTTAATTGTGGCTCTAACAACTTCTTCATAATGAATGTCGGCTTTTGTCGTAACTTCTCCTGCAATTATAACTTTTTGAGTCGTAACCATTGTTTCAACAGCAACACGAGAATTCGAATCTTGTTTAAGGCATTCATCTAAAATAGCATCACTAATTCTATCACAAACTTTATCCGGATGCCCGATTCCTACCGACTCCGAACTAAAATAATGTTTTCCCATCTTTTTTAATGACAACTGCAACCATCTTCACAAGGGTCATGTTCACAATCACAATCTTCTCCACAATGGTCGTGTTCACAATCGCAATCTGATTCTTCTTTTTGTTTTTTAGTCTGATGCTCAATCATCGTTCTAGTAAGCTCTTGATTAATCATCTCTAAAGAATTTTCCAGTTCTGATTTAACTCCATTAAGCTTTTCTAATTGTTCTTCAATTATCTTTCCTGTATCTTCAATGCTTTTGTTTACAAATTTTCTTTCTCCAACATCAACAGTCAATTCTTCAGATAAAAGTTTAGCTTTAACAAAAACTCCTCTACCAATTGGAGCAAGAATTTCATTTCCTTCCTTACCTTTGATATATTCTAAGCCCTCTTTCAAATCGTTTAATTCTAGAAGTCCCTGTTCAACCGCTTGAAGCTGCTCTTGGGTTTGCATAATCCTACTTTCAAATATCTGAAATTTTTGCATCAATTCTTGATCTTCCATAATTAGTCCAGAAAATTAAGGGTTTTAAATCTTTCTAAGCAACGTCCAATTTCTTCTTAATGATACTACTAAAAATCATGTAGGAGATTAGATAAAATAAAAACCAACCCATAAATCCGAAAAACTTTGTGCTGCCTAATGCCTTAAAGAAATCATCGAACCATCTAAAGAATAATACAAATGGTATCGCAGTATATGCAATTGACCCCATACTCAATTTAAATTGTTTTGGGATCATTTCCATATTTTTTTTCTGTAACTCTGCCATTTTCTTAGGATCATCCTTAGCTTCTTTCATTTCTTTTTGCAATGCTTTTTGCTCGACTTTTATTTTTTTCAATTCAACCTGATCAGTCGTATATTTTTGAATTAAAGTCATAATTAAACTAAGAATAAAAATTATAATCAACATTCCTATTTCTAAATGCCAACTAATCAATGCTCCAGCACTAGGATCTAAAAGAAAATGAATTGCATTTTTAACCCATTGCATTCTAGCGCTTTCCCAGCTATATGCAATAATCATAGAAATGCCCAAAGCTATCCACCCAATTGTTGATTTTTTTATCTTCATTTTAAAATATTTAACTGCTTACTATAAAGCTTTTTTCCTTGAAAAAAGTTTCTCTGGGAATATTCCTCCATTTGAATTTGGTGGGAATTTTTAATTTCCTCCCATGAACTTTTTCATAGCAGGATTCATATCTGTAGCGTGTTGTTGAGCAATATTCTGATAGAATTGATACATAATCATAATCACCAATAAGATTGCGGTACCAGAAACCAACGCCCCGAAAATATTAGTTAACCCGGCCAGTAATCCTATTGCAGCTCCACCCATTATTGTTAAAGGCATAATGTATCTTTCTAAGATGCTTTCCAAAACCCTAATATCTTGTCTAAATCCAGCAACTTGTAATCCTGAGCCTGCAATATTCTTAGCTTGAGCTTTAGCATCCATTCCTGAAGTCTTAACCCAGAATACACTAAAGACAGTACAAAGAGCAACATAAAATAAAATGTGCGTTAAAGATTGAATCAGATAAATAGGCATAAACCCTCCTCTAATCCAAAGCATTCTAATGTCTGTATTTCCTAGCCAGAATCCCAATCCTGAAATCGCCTGCCCATCAACAAAGTGTCCTAGGAAAGTAGGATGGCCTAACCAATTCTCAAACATAACCCCAAATAATTGAACATTAGCAATTAATGCTGCTGCAAAAATTACCGGAATAACTGAAGAATAGAAGAACGACAACGGCCATTTAACTCCATAACCTCTTATTCTTCCATAGGATAAAGGAATTTCAACTTTCAAAGATTGAGCCCAAACTACAATTAAGAAAATGGCTATTGTAACTAAAATTGCTGTCATGGAATCTAAAAATTCTACAGGATAACGATTAATTATTGACTGAAGTAAAACTAAAATTTTACCCGAACAAGGAGTTCCTGCGAAATCCAATAAACAATTTTTCCCAGCAGTATCTATGAACTGGAATAAGCTTGTAAATAATCTCCAAGAGACCCCGGCACCAATGAATAAACTCACACCTGAACCGAAACCCCATTTCTCACTAACTTCATTCATGAAATAAATTGCCAATCCTCCCAGAATCAACTGCAAGATAACAATTCCTCCAAAGCCTGGAGAAGGTTGCAACCCATTCATGAAAACATAAACTAGTGCTTCGAAGATTATGAAAAAGAAAACTAATAATTTCTGAATTCCTTGGTATAACTTTTTACCCTCTGGATTGTGGGTATCTATTTTAACTATTTCAGAACCAATTAATAACTGAAGAATTATTGAGGCCATTACTATTGGGCCTATACCTAAAGAAATAATAGAACCGAAATCTGTACCCATAATAACTGCAAGATATTCGAACCGTTCAAGGGCGTTTATTGATAATCCAAATAAAGGGATATTCGCTAAAACGAAGAAAGCTCCAAGGATGATCAATGTCCATTTAAGTTTAATCTTGAAACTTACCTTCTTTTCATCAGGTCCTTTTACCTCAGGAATAAAACTGAAAATGTTCTTAAAGTCCATAGAATAAACATAGAAAAATAGTTTTTAAAGGTTGTTAAGATTATTCACTATCTTCAACTAAATCTTCTTTTACTTTCTTAACATTAATTTTTCCCCCAGCAGCCTTAACTTTTTCAATTGCAGTCGCAGAAGCTTCAAGACAATTAATTATTAACTTTTCCTTAACTTCTCCAACCCCTAAAACTTTGTATTTCGGGATTGAGATTTCCCAGTTATCTTTTAACTTTTTCCCATATTTTTCTAAGTTTGAAACAAGGTCTCTTAAGTTGATTCTTTGACGAAGGTCCCTAAGGTTTTTCCCCCTAGTAATTCCTTGTTTACCAAAATAATTGTGTCCATGTCTTTTTTGAACTAAGGTCTTTTTATGATCTGCTCTTTTACCAGTACCCGACATTCCAACTCCGCCTTTATTTCCAGATTTTCTTTTATTTTTTCTAGCTCCCGTTCCGGCAGTACCCATTCCCTTTCCATGAGCTCTTGAATATTTTTTACGCTTTTTTACTTTCATAACATTTTCTCCACTAGTTTATCTATATCTTTTCCGTGATTCCCTAAAACTCCTAAAGGATAATGCATTTTTGTTTTGGCACCCCCACGAGGAGGATGCAGTCTAAAGAAAGGTTTCAATTTACCTTCTGAGTCTTTTTTCCCTCGAGTATCAACTAATTTTTTATAATTCTCTTTGGAGATTTCTCCAAAAGCCACGAAGTTTCTAACTTTTTCAATCATTCCCTTTTGAGCATCCGTTGGATTTTCGATAACTACACAAGCGTATTTTCTTCTAATTCTAAGTCTATAAAGAGTTTCTTTAATGTCTTTATTCAATCCAACTTGTCCTTTAATTCTTATAATGCAAATCATTTTTGATATACCCCTGGATTAGTTTTTTTCAAAGCTTCAATGCAAGCTTTCACTAAGTTAAAAGTGGTTTGGTTTTTCCCGAAAGTTTTACTATAAACATCTTTAATTCCTGCTAATTTTAAAACTTTTTTCAATTCGTTTGCAACAACCAATCCTGTTCCTTGAGGGGCAGGCATTAAAATAACTTTAACACTTCCGGCTTTTCCTTCAACAACAAATGGAATCGAATGCTTTTCAGAGCAAGAGCAATCGAAACTAGCACATCCCCTCTTAATCTTAATTAAATTTAATTTAGCTTTTCTGATTGCTTTATCTCTTGCAGGCAAAGTTTCTTGAGCTTCCCCAACTCCAATTCCTACATGACTATTTTCATCTCCAACAACAGCCATTGCTGAAAAAGTTAAAACATTTCCCTCTTTAGTTTTTCTTTGAGTTTGTCTCCAAGCTCTTCTTTTTCCTCCCCCAAATTTACCTTTAGCTTGTCCCATAGAAATTAAATCTGTTCTAATTGGAACAATGGAATCAACTATTTGTTCTTCCATAATTCTTTGGTTAGACTCGATTATTTCATCAATATTCTTTAGCTCCCCTTTCCTTACAGCCATGCCTAATTTTGTTTTAGGTTCCCAAGATTCAAGAACTTGAACTCTAGCTTCTTCTTCCCTAGTTAGTCTTTTTCTAGGTTTTTCCTCTTCTAAATCCTTTTCTTCTAATTTTTCAATTTTCTTTTTCTTCACTTCTTCAGATATTTCTTCTTTGATTTCCGATTTATCTAGCATTTCTTTGGTAGTTCTTTCGGAGTTCTTTGCTTTTTCCAAAGCTACTTCTTCTGAAACACTACCATATGCTTCTGCAGTTTGTTTTAATTTTTCTTTCATTACATTTTCTCCAAATTATTTTTTATTTTCTCAAATTCTTTACTAAAGTCCTCTTTCATTGAGGCTCCTGAGATTCTTTCTTCCTCTGGAAAAGCTTCTTCCTTGCAAGAGATTTCTAATCCAGAATCAATGATTCCTTTCAAGAAACCAAAAACTTTTGTCTTGTGAAGAGTTCTTATCATTCCCAGGTCCACAATTGGAGTTTCAAGTTTTTTAGCTTGAATTTTTTTACCCACTAGATATCCTGTTAAATAGGCTGCAGGAATTGATTTTAAACTTCCCTTGAAAGATTCTGGCCAGCCATTTCTCAATAAATCTTTTGAAGTTGTACCAAACACGATTTTATCTTTACCTTCTTCGCTAAGAATATATTGGATTATGAAATACTTGTTAGTTTTTCTAAAAACCAACCTAGGCTTTTCGCTCTTCAATAAATCAATTCTATTCTTGTAATCTGTTTTATTTTCTTTTCTTCTTTTTCTTTGTGTCTTTTTCATATTCTAAGACCTCCGATATAATTTTTTAAATTTGCTTTACTCTTAAAGTCTCTGTTTCTTATTTTCTTTCTAATCTCTTTAACTTCCTCTTTAGAAACTCTTCCTTGGTTCTTCAGTTCCCTAACATATCCTCTTAACTTTCTTGTAATCTTAACATATTCTTGTTTTCTTTTTTTAATTTTTTTCTTTATCTTTCCTGTGCCTTTTCTATTTCTTCTTTTAATGTTAGTCTTTCTTCCTTTTGCTTCTTTGATTTTTATTGCTCCTTCAGCAAATAAATTTCGGATATCTTGTTTAGTCAAAGCTTCCTTTATTTCTTCTAATCTTTCTTCTACGAATAAAATTCTTTCTTTGCCTACTCCAAGAGCTTGGGAGGCAATTCTTTTCTTACTTCGAAGATTCATTTTTCTTTTCTCCCTTTAATTTTTCTAAAGCCTTATCTATATTGGTTTTATCTATCTTAATTTTCATCTCTTTAGCTTTCTCCAAAATTGCTAGTTTATTTTTCTTTCCAATATTACCCAGGATGATAACATTCTCTTTTGTTGCTTTTTCTAAATCTTTAAGATTATTAACTTTCACGGGAATTAAGTTATTTATTTTACCTTTTTTCGAGGTATTTGTGGAATATCCTATACTAACTACTGCGGGATATCCCTTTCTTTTCTCTCTCATTTTATTATCTCTTCCTTTTGGGCTTCTCCATTTAGCCTTTTTTCCTCTACCCTTTCCAAATTTTGAAAATCTCGTAACATCTCTTCTTAAAAATTCAACCATTATACTGCCCTCCCGCATTTTTCTAAGATATAAACCCCATCTTGGAAGATTCTAATGTCCCTTCCTTTAATCTTTGTTGCAGCTTCAAAGTTTGCAGCAGCTTGACCGGCTTTTTCTTTATCAGAAGATTTTACAGTTATGATTTCCTTTTGAATATCCACTTCAACTCCCTCAGGAATTTTAGCAATTCTTTCAATTTTTTCTCCTAAGAAATTTTTTATAATTGCCCGATTTCCATCTACTTTAACTGTGAAAGGAAAATGTCCAAAGCAGATTTTCAACTTATATTCGAATTTTTCTTCAACTCCTTGAATCATGTTTTTTATATGTGCAGTAATGGTATTCATCATCCTTTTCTCATTTTTAGTAGATCGGTCATATTTTAAAACAAGTTCCTCTTTTGTTTGTTCTAGATCCAATTTTCCAAAATCCAGCTCTCTTTTAAGTTCCCCCAAAGGTCCACTTATAGAAAGCTCTTTTCCATCTATTTTCAATTTGATTCCCTCTGGAATTTTAATTTCTTTAGATAACCCTTTTTTCATTTTAATAAAAATATGCAATTAAGCAACCTCCTATTTTTTCTTTATCAGCTTCTTCATGAGTCATTAAACCTTTATTTGTAGAAATAATCAAGGTTCCTAAATTTCTTGCAGGAAGGTATCTTCTTCTATATTTCTCTAATTGAGCTATATCGCAACTAAATCTAGGTTTAATTGCCTTGCATTCTGAGAAGTCCCCTAGAGTAATAGTCAAGGATTTATCTTTTCCATCTATTTTGTACTTTTTTATCGCATCTTCTTGTTTCATTATTTTTAATATTTCTACAAGTAAATTTGAGATTATCTTAACTTTGACAATACTCTTTTTAGCTTTCTTAGCATTTCTCATCATGTTTAGCGCATCTGCAACAATATCGTGTGACATTTTAACTATATTTTTTGAAGCCAAGCTCTTCAGCAACTTCTCTGAAACAGTGTCGGCAAAGATTTAAATTATAAGACTTTATATGTGCTCCAAATCTACCACATCTTTCACATTTTTTTGCAGCAATACCAATTTTTCTCTCTTTTGGTTTGCAGTGCTTTATAAATTTTATCTTAACTTCTGGCTTCGCATTTAACTGGTTAAATACCTTTTTCCAATCACTAGCAGTCATTTTATTTAAACTCCGTCTGGAAGTGGTCTTCCATAAATTTAATTATCTCTCCGGGGGAAATCTTTTGCTTTTGTCCAGCCTTTCCTCTCTTTATTTTTCTTATTCCAACCCTTCTTCCAGATCTCTTAAAAACTACTGTAACATCGAAACCCATTATCCCAACTTCTCTGATATAATCCATTCCAGGAATTTCTAAATATTCTTTAACTCCGAAGGAAAAATTGTTCACGCTTATCTGTTTTTTCTTAAGAACATTATCAATTGCAATAAGCATTTTCTTTAAAGTTTCTTCAGGATTTTTTCTAATTGTAACGACTGTTCCAACTTCTAATCCGGGTCTAACATTCAATGTCGGGATTCTACGGGTTGCTTTTGTCTTGCAAGGTTTCTTTCCAGTTATTTTTCCCAAAAGAATATGGCCTTTCCCAAGGTATTCCCCTGTTCCACCTACGCTCAAGACAACTTTCTCTATTTTTATTTCTCTCATTTTATTTTCAGTCATTTTATTTTATTACCATCAGCTGTTTAATTAAAACATTAAATTCTTTTCCTTCAGAATTCAATCTTGCCATCTTTAATTCAGGAATTATCTTTAAAATTGTTCCCTTTTCTCCAATGTGTTTCCCTTCAATAACTAATACCGATGATTTTTCTTTCATAGGTAAGATTTCAGCAACTTTCTTAGTTTCTAAATCTAAAATTAAGGAATCATTAATTCCGCAGGCTTTACTTTCCAAAATATTCCTACCATCAAATAAATTTAATTGAGTTTTCTTTCCCTTTAAAACTTTTTTATTAATTATCTTAATTATTTTCTGTTTGGCTTCTTTTTCAGATATTTTTTTCAAAGTGTATTTTCCTTTGTCAGAAAGATCCAATGCATAGTTTTCCTTTGAGGGGATAATTGTAAGAACATCAAATAGATTCATAATTGCTTTATCATTTGTTATTAATTTTCCAGAAATCGCAATCTTTCTTTCGTGAACAGCTTTCTTAACTTCTTTTCTATTCTTTGCTAATTTTAAAATATCTCTCAGCGCGACTAATAAAGGTAATTCCTTAATCCCTGCCCTAACTATGAATTTTGTTCCTTTCCTAGGTATTGGCCAGGATTTAGGTGCAGCATTTCTTTTTAGGTGTGTCATTTTTTAATTTCCTTCTGTTTAGTTTTTTCTTCTTTTTTATCTGGTTTTTTTAATCTCTTTTTGTCCTCCAGATTCAATTCTATAATCTGTAAGTTTGAAGATTTAAATGGAACATTAACTTTTGCCCCATCTTGTTTAGTTCTCTGTAAGCCTTCTACATAAATCTTTTGTTGCTTTATTAAAACTTTTGAAACTTTTCCTTCTTTATCCTTGAAATTTCCTCTCATAACTTTAATTTTATCCCCTTTTCTTATAATCACATTTCTTTTTTCTTGAGTTCTTCTTAAAGGTTTAGCTAAATTAACGCTCAAAAGTTTCTTTTTGATATGTATTGGGGCTTTAGCTACGAACTTCCTTTGTTTTCTAGGTTGTCTACTCGCTTTCCATTTTTTGCTAAAACTTTTTTTCATATTAATATACTATTGAAGAGATTTTCGCAACTTGCGGCCATCTTTCTAAAATCTCCTTTGCAATTGGTCCCTTAATCTGGGTTCCTTTAGGGTTTCCTTTTTCATCTTTTAAGATAGCAACAGCATTGTCTTCAAAGGCTACTCTTTCTCCAGTGTTTCTTCTATAAGCTTTTTTCTGTCTAACTAAAACTGCATCAAATACTTTTCCTTTCATGTCTGGAATTCCTTTTTTAACAGAAACTTTAACCCAATCTCCAATTTTTGCGCATTGTTGTTTTCCTTTCTTTCCTTTCCCTTTCTTAACAGATACTATCTTTACAATTTTGGCTCCGCTGTTATCGGCTGAAATCATCTTTGCACCTATGTTTATCCCTGCAGTAGTTCTTGCGCTCACCGCTTTCATTTTCTCTCCCCCTCCTTAACAACTTTTTCTGTAACAACAAAATGAATTATCTTGCTTAAGGGCCTGCATTCCTTTATTCTAATTAAATCTCCAAGATTAATTTCTCTTTCCATGCATGTAGGAAGTCTTGCATGAATTTTCATTTTCTTTTTTGCATATCTTTCGTATTTTCTAATATAAATCATTCTTTCAAATTCTATTGCAATCCTTTTTGGCTTCTTGCTGATAACTTTTCCTTGAAAGATTTTTCCTCTAGTCTTAAGATTTCCATGAATTGGGCAATCTTTATCATTACATTCAGCAAAAGCTATGTTTGATTCTTTCACTTTTTTGTTTTCCTTTTCTTTTTTCATTTTACTCTTCTATCGATTCTTCGTCGAATCTTTTTTTTATTAAGATAGTTTTTATTCTTGAAGTGTGATCTCCTTGTAGTTCAATGGTCCCCCCCTTTGAAGTCCCGCCACACGCAAGTTCGTTCTTTAACTCTTTTGCTAAGGATTTAACATTTACTGATTTGTCAAACCCTCCCACGACGGTAACGATTTTTCCATATCGTTTTTTATCTGTCGTAATCTTTATAGCTTGTGAATTTTTACTTATTTGCTCACAAACGCATGCTTGTTCAGGCAATCCACATCTCGGGCATATTTCCATTATTCTTTAAGTGTTTTTACTCTGGCTATCGCCTTTTTAATTTCTCTCAAGTTTGTTTTTCCTAGATTTGCTTTAGCTTTAATTAATTCTGCTTTCAATTCTAAAATTTTCTTATCCTTCTCTTTCTCACTTAGGGATTTTATGTCTTTTGTTTTTAATTTTGCCATTATTCTTTCTTTACCTTCTTTGCAGTTTTTTTCTTAACTTTTTCTTCTGATTTTTCTTTGTTCTCTTTTAATTTTTTAATCATTTCTTCATTTACCACAATCCTATCTTTTAATTTAGCCTCTGGAGATAAGATTGCAACTTTAACTCCAACAACTCCTGGTTTTGTTTGAGCAATCGCTTTAGCTCTATCGACAACTTTAGCACTGTCCCCTGTTTTCTTAAGGTAACCTTGTGCGAATCTCCAGGTTCTAGCCCTTGTGCTTGGAAGTTTTCCGCTTAATCTTAATTCAGCACCCATTGCCCCAGCCTTCATTATTCTCTGAAGCATTCTATATGCAATAACTTTAAATTTTAACGGGCCCATCTTTTCTAAAGATAAAGCAATTTCATCTGCAGCAAGTTGAGCATCAAAATCTGGTTGTTTAAGCTCGTCAATTTCTATATGGGGGTTTTCTAATTTGAACTCTTTTTTCAACAGTCCTGTCAAGTAATCTATTCTTTCCCCTCCTCGGCCAATTATTAATCCTGGTTTACTAGTGGATATAATTATTTTTTCTCCAACGGGGGTGTATTCAATTCTAACTTTACTTACCTTTCCTTTCCCAATTTCTTTCTTGATTGATTCTCTCATTGAGAACTCGTCTTTTTTGAATTTTACAGTTTTTTTCTCTTCCATTTTACTTTTTCTCTTCCATTTTATCTTTTTTTAGTTTGGCTTCTTTAGCAATTATCTTCATGTGGGTTCTTTTCTTTTGAATAGATCCCCTTTTTCCCATAGGTCTTGAAGCTTTGTTAGAAATAACTTCTTTTATTATGGGTTCATCCAAGTCATTTGTGATTGTGTTTCCCTTTAAACTTTTTAATAAAATGATAACTTCCTCAGAAGCTCTTTTAGGAAACCTTCCGGACATTATCTTTCCTTTTCTATGGGGAATTTCCCCTTTCATAGGGATTGCTTTCTTTTTTGTAATAACTTCTTCCAACTCTTTAATTGCAATTTCTATTTTTTTATGCTTGATAAACCGACCAATAGCCCCCGCAACCTTTGTAGAGATTGGTAAGTCTTTTCCTTGAACGAATGCGAAATCTTTTTTTACCTTTTTGATCTCCAATTTCTTTTTCTCTTCTTTCTTAATTTCGAGCTGTTTTTCTTCAACTTTCTCTTCTTTGGCTATTTCTTTTTTTAAGGGATTTTTAATATTTGCTTCTGCATTTACTAACTCCTGTTTTTTCATAGCTTTCTTTTCTTTTTGTTTTGGGTTATAATTTTTTTCTGTCATTCTATTTCTTAGATTTGTGCTTGCTTCCCTTAGTAGCTCCAACCCCCGATTTAGTATGTTTAATTCTAGCCCTAGTTGGAGCAAACTCTCCAAATTTATGACCCAGCATATCTCCTGTAACTTCCACGGGGACAAAATCTTTTCCATTATAAATTTGTAGTTTAACCCCTATTAGCTGGGGAACAATAACCAAATCCCTATAATGGGTCCTAACGGATTTCTTTCCTTTAGCCAACTTTCCTTGAACCCTTTTAACAAATTCTTCAATTTGTTGAAATTGTCTTAATACGGTTCTTCTCTGTCTAGACTTTAGAAAACTAGCGAATTCTCTAACATCTAATTTTTGAAGTTCATCTGTATTCTTTCCTCTGAAATTAAATTCTTTTTTTCTTATTTCCATTTTATTTCTTTTTGCCGGTTCTTCTTGGTTTAATTAATCCTACTTTTCTACCCGGAGGGGCATTTCTTTTAGCAATTTTACTTTTTGGATTCTTTCCCCTTCCTGAACCAAAGGGGTGATCAATCGCGTTCATTTTTATTGGGGAGGTTTTAGGCCAAAGCTTACCTTGAGACTTTTGGATGTAGTGTTTTTTTCCTGCTTTTAACAAGGGTTTATCTAATCTTCCAGCACCCGCACTAACACCAATAATGGCTCTACAATCAGGGTTTAATTTCTTTTCCTTTTTAGAAGGAAATAAAATCATAATGCTATCTCCAAGAATTCTATTAATCACTGCATAGTTTCCTCCAGACTTAATAAATTTTCCTCCATCCCCAGGACGGGATTCAATACAGTATACTTTTGTTTTGATTGGAATCTCTTTAAGTTTCAAAATGTTTCCCGCCCTAATTTCTTTTGAATCAAAATCAATTTCGGACTTTTCTACCATGTTTTTATGTGCTGGAATGTAGAAGCTTCCTTCTTTTGTAGAAATCTTTGCAATCGGAGAAGTATGTGCTGCAGAACTAAATAATCTAACTATCTTTCCCTTACCTTCCAATTTTGGGGGAAATTGAAGTTTATAGCTAAACGCTTTTTTCTTAACCCTATAAGTAGATGTAGCTCTTCCCCTTCGCTGTTGGATAATTCTCTTTCCCATCTTACATTAATCCTAACTTTGTCGCAGCATCAATTGCTAAAGTGTCTCCTTTTAATTTAACATAAGCATATTTCTTATTTTTTCTAATTAAGGATCTCATATTTTCTATTTTTATTTTCAAAACTTCTTCTAGTTCTTTTTTTATTTCTTCTTTGGTTGATTTCATAGAGGTCTCAAAAACTAATGTGTTGTCTCTTTCAATCATCATAACTGCTTTTTCCGTCATAATTGGTTTCATTTGTATTTCTTTCCTAATTCTTTAATTGCTTGTTCAGTATATATGGTAAGTCTTCCTAATCCTCCGTTTGCAAGATCATTTATTCCTAAAAATTTAGTAGAAATAATCTCAAATGCGGTAGATTTTAATTTCTCATTTTCTCCAATAACAAAAAGCATCCCCGCGTTAGATTTATATTTTCTTCCTCTTAGCTTTCCTATCCCGCTTCTAATTTCTTTTTTCTTAAATGCAACTTTAATCAATTTTTCTCCTAATATTTTTTTTAATCCAGAAATAAGGTCTTTTGATTTATTTTCAATAAATTTAGATTCTACTATTAACGGAACAGAAATCTTTTCATCTCTTAAACTGTTGTATCTTTTTTGCAACCATTTAGATTCAACGCTCGCAGTTAATGCAGAGCAAATGCCTAATTTCAATTCTTTTTTATTAACGCTTAATGTATTTATTCTAGATGCAACTTTAGGAGGATGAGCTCTTCTTCCACCACGAGTACTTGGAATTGTAGCACCAACCCAATTAAACTGAGTTCCCCTTCGAGATAGCCTTTTTCTCGGAATTCTAGACATTCCCCTGCCATATTGGCTTTTCCAAACATGTCTTCTGTGATTAATCTTGCCTGAAGCAGAATAGGAACTACCCGCCCCTGGAGAAGGAGCGTAAGGTTGCTCTGTTTTTTTAATCTCAAAAATTTTCATAACTATGTCTTCTCTAACGGGGGTTGAGAAGCATTTTGGCAAAGCTATTAAGCCTTTTTCCTTTCCTGCTGCATCATAAATTTTTGCTTTCATTTTATCTTAATTCCAAAAGTTCGTAAACTTTCTTTTTTTGTTTTTTAGTTTCTCTAAGAGGTTGAGTTAGAACAATCTGTCTCTTTGAAGGACCTTGAATAGAGCCGTGGATCAAAATATAGTCTGTTTTAATATTCCCATAATTTTTGATTCCCTTGAATTTTTCTTCAGATTTTCCTAAATCTAAAACTTTGCTATTATAGGCTGCTCGAGTAAACATTCCTAATTGTCCTGCCATTGGAACTCTGAATATAACTCTTGACGGATTCCAAGGACCAAGAGAACCAGGTCTCCTTCGACCTTTTTCCGATTTAGAAACCTTTAACGTAATTCCAAATCTCTTAACTGGACCTTGAAACCCTCTTCCAGTTGTTAGCCCTCTAATATCAATTAATTGGTCTTTTTCTAAAACCTCTAAAACAGAAATCTCTTTGGTTAGATGTTCTTTGATAAAGTTATATTTCTCTTCAATTGAACCTTTAAGCCCAAGTTCTATAATGTCTGGAGTTTTTTTCAATCCAGTTTTTTTAACAACTGAATAAACAATCGCACGAACATCCTCATAATCTTCTATTTTAAAATCATCCAATTTTTTAGACTTATTTTTTGGAACTTTAATTTTTCTTTTAAGTTCTTTATCTAAACTTTCTGAGAGAATTTCTGTAGAAACTACCCCGTTTTTATAGAAACGAACTGACAAGATTTTCATCGGGGGGCACTCAAGAATTGTGGCAGGAATAATAATCTTCTTTCCCTTAGTCATAGAATTTGGAGTGTCATCTTTAACAAAAGCAGAGACCATTCCCGCCTTGTAACAAATAAAGCCTTTCAAATTTTTTCCCGATTTTATTGCATCCCAGTTTATACTAGGTAAGAATTTATTTGCCCTTTTTCTAGGCCAATACTGTAAGCTTCCTTTTCTCGGTGATTTTCTTGTTGGCATTTTTGAATATATTCACGAATAGCGGATATCATTTTACTAACCCTGGAATAATAACTTGAGAAAAAGTTGGTTTATAAAACTTTGGTAATTGGATTATGCACTAAATTCCAACTCGCTTTTTTTCACAGAACCATCAATTTCAGCTATTCTAAGAATTTTTCCAACCCTTTTGGATTCTTCACGAATCTTAGCAAAATCTTCAGATTTTTTCAATTCTTCAGGAATTTCTATATTTTCAATAACGAATGTATGGTTAACTAAAGCATCTTTGAAATTCCTAGTTTCAAAAACAAATTCTTCTCCAATCAAAGCATTTGTTGTAATCAACTTACAAAAATCTGGTTTTGGTGTTTCTTCTCCTTTTGAGCCTGGCTTTCCTGATTTTGGGGCTTTAGGTTTAATCTTTAATTTAGACCTTTCAGAATCAAGGGTCAAAGCAAAAAAGCTTTTAGGAAACTTATTCAAAAGACCAACTAATTCAGTTCCAGTCATTTCTTTATCAATTAAATATCTTTTAACTCCTTGAAATTGTTTAATTTCTTTGAAATCTAAGTCTACCTTTAAATCACTTGTAGAAACAATCGCCCCACTAACTTTCGTACTAGAAGGGCCTAGCTCCTCAGCAACACCCCTTACCAATTCATTTGCGAATTCTGCGCTAGCAGCAATTGTGAGTTTATCTTTAACTTTTTTAACTTTGAAAATCGCTCTGTTTTTGAAAGTTCCTTTGCTAAATTTCTGAAATTGTAAATGGACAGATTCGTCAAAGTTCTTATCCGCGATCTTTTTTATGAAGTTCATAGGTAGAATTACCAAATCCAACTTTTAAACTTTTCCTAGAAACAAACCTTTATAAGTTTCTAAGGATTATAATTTTTAGGTGACTCATGGACGACAAATCATATAATCAAGTGGCTTCTAGCATTATTTTGGGAGTTTTGATAGTTTTAGCTTTTCTCTTGATAAAGCCTATGCTATTAGCAATAATCTTTGGATTTATTTTAGCTTTTATCTTTTTACCTCTTCAAAGAAAACTTTTGAGATGCACGAATTCAAAAACTCTCTCAGCATTCATCGTTCTTTTATTATTAGTTGCAGTTGTAATAATTCCTCTTTGGTTCATAACACCAGTACTTCTAAAACAATCTATTCAGATATTTATAGCCTCCCAAGAAATGGATTTAGTTGGTCCCATAAAAGAGATTTTCCCTTCTTTATTCTCTATAGAAACGATTTCAAATGAACTAACAAATGTAATTTATTCTTCGATAACTAAACTAACTAATTCTGCAATGAGCACATTTTCTAGTTTAATCCTTAATTTTCCTACAATCGCGTTACAATTATTAGTTACACTTTTTGTATTCTTTTTCACTTTAAGAGATGGGAATAAGCTTGTAGACTATTTGCAAAGCATCTTACCTTTTCCAAAAAAGATAGAAAAAAGTCTCTTCAAGTCTACAGAAGATATAACCTTCTCTGTTCTTTACGGTCAAGTAATTATAGGAATTTTGCAAGGCCTTTTAGTAGGAATAGGATTTTTTATCTTTGGAGTAAACAATGCTTTGTTTCTAACCCTTCTTGCAGCAATTGCGGGAATTTTGCCTATAATTGGAACAGCAATAATCTGGTTACCCGTTGCAATTTTCTTGCTAGTTAAAGGAAATATTGGGGCTTTTATCGGTATCTCCGTTTTTGGGCTTCTCTCATCCCTATCTGAAAACACGGTTAAGCCTGCATTTGTCGCTAAAAGAACAAATGTAAATTCTGCGATTATCTTGCTTGGAATGATTGGGGGTTTAATCATGTTTGGAATAATTGGGGTGATTCTTGGACCATTAGTTCTTTCTTATCTTCTAATTGTTTTGGAGGTTTATAGAGACAAAAGAATTCCTGGGGCTTTAATTGAACCAGAGAAAAAAGACTAAATATAAAAACGGTTTTTTCTTTTTTAGGGAGAGGTGTAAAATGAAAGTTAAAGTAAAAATCTCGGATTGGGATGCAGGTCTACCTGTGATTATGCTTAGGAAAAAAACTGCAAGATATTTAGGGGTTCATTCAAAACAGAGGCTCTCGATAAAAACTCTTTCTTCTAAACCTAAACAGATAAACGCGATAGTGGATATATTTGAGAAAGTTCTTAAAGAAGATGAGGTAGCAGTATCCAAGGAAGTTAAAGAAAAATTAAATCTCCATATCGGTCAAAAGGTAGAGATTTCTTTAGCAACCCTCCCAAAAAGTTTAGGGTTAATAAAGGAGAAATTAATCGGAAGGAAATTGAGCAAAGAAGAAATAGAATTAATAATTAAGGATATTGTGGAAAACAATCTTTCTGAATCTGAGATTGCCCTTTTTATTTCTGGGATGTATAAAAATAAGATGACCTTTCAAGAAACCATCAATTTGATAAAAGCAATTTTAAATAATGGTGAAAAGATTTCTTTTAAACAAAAATACATTGTAGATAAGCATTGTATTGGCGGGCTTGCGGGAAATAGGACGACCCCTATTGTAGTTGCAATTTGCGCATCTCAAGGTTTAATTATGCCAAAAACTTCTTCAAGAGCAATCACCAGCGCAGCAGGAACAGCAGATGTTATAGAAACAATTTCTCCTGTGGACTTATCTATGAAGAAGGTTAAGGAGGTTGTGAAAAAAACAAATGCTTGTATGGTTTGGGGAGGGGGATTAGGCATGGTGCCGGCAGATTCAAAAATCATTTCTATAGAAAAGGAGCTAGGAATTGATCCAGAAGCCCAACTTTTAGCCTCAGTAATGGCAAAGAAGTTGGCAGTTGGTAGCAAATACATTCTCATTGATATCCCTTATGGCAAATATGCAAAGGTAACCAAATCAAAGGCAGAGGATTTAAAGTTTAAGTTCCAAAAGATAGGAAATTATTTTGGGGTAAAAATGAAGGTTGTTTTAACAAAGGGAGATTCTCCCCTTGGAAGAGGAGTAGGTCCAATTCTTGAAATGAAGGATGTTTTAGATGTTTTGAACTCGGACAAAATTGGTCCAAAAGACTTAGAAGATAAATCAACTTATCTTGCAGGACAAATTTTTGAAATGTCTAAAATGTGCAAAAAAGGTAAGGGTCAGCTTTTAGCAAAATATTCTTTAGAAACGGGGCAGGCCTTTGAGAAATTTAATGAGATAATTATTGCCCAGGGAGGAAAAATACGAGAATTAAATGCTGCAAGTTTTCAGCATGAGATAAAGGCAAAAAGATCTGGAAAAGTAAAAAATTTAAATAATCGAAAGATAAATCAATTAGCAAGAGTAGCTGGATGCCCTATAGACAAAGGAGCAGGAGTTTATTTAAACAAAAAGAAGGGTGAAAAATTCAAGAAAGGAGATACTATAATCACATTATACTCAGATTCAAAATCTCGTTTAGGGGAAGCAATCAACTTTTTTGAAAAGGAAAAGCCATTTAATTTGTAAATAATTTTTTAAACTTCAATATCCTTTTTATAAGATGAGAAAATTAGATTACAAGGAGCAGTTGACAGATTATTTCAAAAAAAATCTTTCTAAGGGATACACTGTTGATTCCTTAAAATTTGCTTTAGCCAACCAAGGTTATTCTAGGGTTTCAATAGAGCAAGCACTCGAGCAAGCAAATAAAGATTTGGCCGCACAAGCACCTGCTTTGAAGGAAAAGCCAATAATAAGATATGAACTATATGATGAGGAAAATAAGAAGATTCCTCTTGAGCCCTTCACCCTCTTGGAAAAAGTTAAGTTTTTCTTTAAGGGCAAAAGAGTTTAATTCTTAATTTATCCCTTCATGTATTTGTAAGTTATGAGGCCAGATTCCGAATTTTTTATTTGGTTTGCTTTATTTTTGGGAATATTTTTATTCATGAAGCATAAAAGAGAACGTTTTTTAGACTGGAGCTACTTCATATTAAGAGAACCAACCCCCAGTTTTATAAACTTCTACCTAGAGGGAGCTTTTATTAAAAGTATGCAGGGAGCTAGTAGATTAATTTATCCTTAAAGAACCTAGGGGATATCAACCCAGAAAAGGTTTTTTTCAAATAGCTAAAAGGATAAATCTTTTTAAGGAATTAAAAAGATTCCTTGTATAAAACTTCCTCAAATTATCCCTGTTCCAATGTTTTACTAAGTTAAATAAATTCGAACAGAATTAATGAATTATAAATCTCTTTTTTAGGGAGGTCATAGAACTATTAATCTGTTTAAAATCCCAGTATAACCCTTAAGGCCATACGTTTTTTATTTAAATCCATTTGTATTTTTGCCTAGAGTGAAAAGGAGAAAGAAGTTTGAAGCGAGGTTCAAATTTCTTCCATTGAGTTTTTATTTTTTATTATCTAAATTTACCTTTCCTCTGAAAGAAATTTAAATAATAATTATTAAGAATAAAAAAGAGAGGGCTAAATCTAGTTCCTTTTTTGTTATTTTTTAAGAGAAAGTTCCATCACTAATTCATTCTTCTTAATGTTATAAACTTATTCTCTTTATTTCAAAACAGAAATCTTTAAAACTAATTATTACGCATTATTACTAAGCCTCCATAGCATATGGGTCGCATGAAATGCTCTCAGTATACAATGTAGGCCGACACTGACAAGCCTCCATCGCATAGTGGTATTGCACCGGACTTGAGATCCGGGCCCTTTGGGCACGTAGGTTCGATTCCTGCTGGGGGCGTTTCTTTGAAACTTCCGGAATTGAACCTAGGTTCGGCGAACAATTCTAAATCTTTTAATAAATGGTTAAAGCGAATTTAGAGAAAATTTTACGGATTGAGGGCACTGCTTAGGATTTTGATTTTTATTCTGATAACCCCTTCCTTTTTAACGGCAGAGTCACAAAATTCTATAAACCTTTTATCCTTAATAATAAAATGAGAAAAAGAGCAATAATTTTTCCATTTCTAATCTTAATCCTAGTTTATCTAATCTATTCCTATCTTACAAAAGGGTTAATCTTTAACATCTCAAATATTTCTCCTGAAGCATTAACAAATATTTCTTCTGGAAACTTGTTATTGGCAGGGATAATCTTTGTCTTAATAATGATAATAGAGGTAGTTTTTGCACCATTCCACCCATTATTATTTTACATTGCAGGAGGAATACTCTTCGGACCAATAATTGCAATAATCTTAGCAGTTCTAGGAGGAATTGCCGGCGGAGTTTTAGCATTTTACATTGCAAGAAAATGGGGAAGAGAATATGTGGAAAGGAAAATACCAAAAAATAAAAGAGAAAAATTTGACAATTTTTCAGAAAAGCACGGAGGTTGGGCAATTTTCTTACTAAGATTAAATCCCTTAACCTCAACTGATATTTGGAATTATGTTGCAGGCTTATCTAAAGTAAAATTCTGGCCATACATAATAGGAACAACTCTTGGCCTAATTCCCGCAACAGCAATAATGATTTACCTTGGAGTTCCAATCCAAAGCAGTCCAATATTGTTTCAAATATTTTTAGTTGCAATCTTACTTTATTTAGTTTTAGGAATCGTCCTTTTCCTAGGATTAAAGAAGAAAAAACTTAATAAAACAGGATAATCTAAAAGATACATGCAAAGCTATCATACTAAAAGAGACAGCCCTCTGACAGATGAAGAATTGAAAGAGAAGCTAGAAGAAACAAAAGAAGAAATGCAAGAAGTTCTAGAATGGAAAAAAGAAGAAGAAACAAAATTGAAAGAAGACAAATTCAAAACCCCTCAAGCAAAATCTGTATCTAAACGAAATTTAATCAAAGCAAATAAAAGAGTCGATCAGGTTAAAGGAATGCAAGATTATTGGAAAAACAGAATTAACGGCATGTCCCACTTTAGAGCATCAATTGAACTGAATGAATATTGGGCTGAACTAAAGGAAAAAGAAGCTAAACAAAAAGAAGAAGAAAAGAAAAAAGAACAAAAAGAGATAGACAAACTAGCCGAAGAAAAATTGGTTAATAGATTGGAGAAAGAGTAACTATTATAAGACATCCTTCCTAAAATATATATTCCAAAATATGCTTTACACTATATTCTTTTCAAAGAAGTCTAAAACTCGGCTATCAGGACTCAAAACATAAACGTGGTCTTCCTTAAACCTCAATCCCCGATAAAGTTTCTGCATCAGTTCTCTCTTAGCTTTATCTCGATAAAAACTCCAATATTCGTTGGGTCTTGTCCTATTCAAAATCTTCCAAAAAGCATCATCAATATTTGGATTTGGATATTTAGTAAAAACAATTGAACGGCATTGCTCCCCTGGGAAATCAATTCCCCTAGAGTCACGAGTAGAAAATAAAATAGCTCTCTGACCTTCTTTGAATTCTTCAACCAATTTGCCTTCTTTGTCTTCCCCTTGCAGATTACGAATCTCCTCCCGGCTCATTAAATTAAATAACCCGTACTTTTCAATTTCCTCTTCGCTAGGCAAATCTTGAAATGCATGAACGTGGACTAAAGTTTGACCCTCAGCGTATTCCAAACATTTATCTAATGCTCTCAAATAATTCTCTCTAGTTTGTTTTCCCCTAGAAAAATTAGAGTATTTGCAATCCATTTCCAATCCGGATTTCTTTATTTCAACCTTCCCCTGATTCTCGATTTCAGCATCAATAATCTCGAAATCTTTAAGTCCAAAAATCCTTCCTAAAACTTCTGGAGAATGAATTGTCCCAGACATTAAGACAAAAGCCTTATTCATCTTAACTAATTCTTCAAATCTTTTAGCAAGATTGGTTGTAACAATATTCAAAATAAAATCTCTCTCAGACTTTTGAACCGTTAAATAGCTTTCCTCCAAGAAATTTTCAAATTCAATTGCCGTCTCAAAAACATCGAAAACGTAGCTTTCATCATCTGCTTCGCTCAGCCAATTTCTATTTAAAAATAATTTTAATAAATCATAAACGGCAGTTTGTCTAAGAGAAATTATTTCATTAGTTTTTGCCAATTCAGTTAGCCTTTCATCTTGTCTTATTGAACGAATAAATTCAAATGCTTCTTCCAGTTTTTTTTGATGTTCTGCTTCTGGAAAAAAATAAACCAATGCATTCTGTAGTCGATCCAGATTAATGCTCTTCTGATTTGAGAATGAATCTAAAAATTCGTCGCATTCATCAATAACTTCTATTTCTGTTAGAGGCTTTCTTCCTAAAACAGTTTCTAATTTATATTTCATTGAATTAAAAACAATTACATCCGAATCCACATATGATTTAAATTGTTCATAAAAAGTGCACCCTGGCAACCGGTGGTGAAAGATTCTTTCTTTTCCATCAACACTTTTATATATTTTCTTTTCCTGTAAATTTGATAAGTTTGGATCATAGCTAGAGGGAAGAACCGGACTCCAATAAGGACAAACAGGTGCAATAGACATTCTTTTAACATCTTTTATCGAAGAGAAATTTCTAACGTCAATTCTATTATTCTGATGTAAATATTTTTTTATTTTTTCCCAGTTTTTTTCTTTAATTTCAATTTTGCAAGGAATATTCGGGTTGTCGGCACTTTTATTCTCTTCACTTAACCTTTTTGCTTCTTCAACACGTCCTTGGAAAATATCATGTAAACTTGCATTTGATTCTTTTTTAATTCTAGGGACGGAGCTTTCATTTTCTTCTAAAAATTTACAATGATGATTATTACGGCCAGTCATAACGCTAATTTTTAATTTTTCACCATTATCTTTTAACAAGTACTTACTTCCCTCATAATCTTTCTTGTATTGGGCTTGCAAAGTTTTTCCTGGAACAACAATGGAGGTCTTTCCCAAAGCTTTAGCCAGGTTCAAGGCAATTGCTGACTTTCCAGTACCACAAACTCCTTTAACAAAAATAACTTTTTTCCCGGATTTAATAGAATCAAGAACTTCATGAACAACATCTTCCTGACTTTTTCCATTTGAAAAACACAATGGTTCTAAAAAATTTTCTCCTTCATATAGACTCCATTTCATAGAATAGAAAAATAAGCTAACAGTTATAAGTTTTATTGAGAAAAATCATTTATTTAGAAACATCCAAATTACCCCAAAGAACAAACCAATGAATCCAAATAACATCCAAGTTTTTTCTCCTTGTTCTGTAAAAAGGATTGCCAATGCAGAAATAGTTGCAAGCATACCAAAGATTTCTTTATTACTCATGAAACTAAGGATTCTCTCAAAGTTTTTAAGAATTATTATGCTGCACCAACTACAAGAAGTGGGACTGGTACTCGGTCATATAATTTAAAAATAAATTTAACCAAATAGAGCACCAAGTCCTTCTGCCGCAGCTTCTTTCTTCTCTTCCTTAGGTGCTTCTTCTTTCTTCTCAGCCGGAGCTGCAGAAACACTTGCAGGTGCTGCTGCTAAACTAGCATTAGCTAATTCACTAGCAATATCTACACCATTCAAACTAGCTATAAGTGATTTGATTTTTGAATCATCAACACTTACACCGGTAGCTGCAACCACTTTCTTAACATTGTTTTCACTAACTTCTTGTTCAAGTTTGTGCAACAAAAGTGCCGCATATATATATTCCATTTTTATTTACCTTGTTTAATTAAGTCTCAGCCGAACAGAGCGCCTAGCCCCGCAGCAGCATCAACCTTTGGTTCCTCCTTTTTAGGTTCAGGAGTGGATTCTTTAACCTCTTCGATAACTTCTTCAGGCTCACCGTTAATTATCCTAATCAATCTTTTTTCATAAGCACCAGCCCTTTGAATCATTAATTTAACTGTATCTTGAGTAACGTATCCGATTTCTAAAGCAAAGGGCAAAGCTTTTCTATAAGCTTCTAATAGAGAAGCAAGAGTTCCTTCTTCATCAATTTTGATCTCTAAATAAACAACATCGTCAACTGAATCGTAAGCACAAATTGGACTAAATCCTATTGAGAAGGGTTTAATATCTAATTTTCCCATTATGTCTGCTGCACTTTGAGAGATAGCAGCGCCTTCTTTAACAATAACTTTTGGTTCCTTAATTTCTATTTTTCCCCCTTTAATTTGAATTTGAATTCCTAATGCTCCCAACTCTGAAATAGCTGGTCCCGGGACTAATTCAGTCGGTCCGGCTTCAACTTCAATTTCTCTTGGAGCTATTTGCCCAACTTTAGCTTTAGCAGGAGTTTGATTTTTTAATAATTCTGAGGCAAGCTCATAAGCATCTAATTCTGAGAATAACAGGGCAAAGCTGTCTTCTAATTTATCCGAAATTTCTACTGTTTTTTTCTTAGCAGATTCTACAAATGCTCTTTTAATTAGATTTTTCTTAGGAACTTTAACAATTGCTTTTCCTCTAAGTTTTTTACTTATTTCTTGAAATTGAGAACCAGGAATATTTTTTATAGAAGCAATTAAAATTGTTTTACTTTTTGAAATCAATTCTTTTAATTCTTTTACTGTTTTAATTTTACTTTCTGGAATATTTGAAACAGCTTGTTTAGTCATTTTATCTTATCCTTATTTTAATTGGTTTAGTCATTGTGAATTTTATTTCAATGTTGTGAATGTTTTCTTTTTCTCTTGGAAGATTTTTCAATAATTCATTAATTATCGCCATAGCATTTTCAATCAAATCTTCGTCCGTCATATTTTGTTTACCAATTGGAACTTTAATACTAGGTTCTTTCAGTCGTATTCTAACGCTAGTATTAATTTTTTCTTTAAGCTCAGCAATAGATTTTTCGTCGGCATTTAATAGAATTCCCAATTGTGGCGAAGGCATTTTTCCTGAAGGGCCTAAAGCTCTTCCAAATGCTGTAGCAACTTTTGGCATCAGCTTAGCTTGAGCTATAAAAAAATCATATGTCTTAACGAGGCTTCTTAATTTATTTTTATCTTTATATTTTACAAAATCTTGTTCAAGAATGGTGTCGATAAATTTGCTGTTAACTTCTAAAAATCCTGCAACTTTTTTTTCCTTAGTTTTATGTGGAACTCGAATAAAAAGGTTTAAAGGATTTTTCTTAATATCATACTTTTGTAAATTTACAACTAAATCAACTGTTTGGTTAAATTTTCTCTCTTTTGAGTTTTTTCTTAGCTCTTCTAAGCTTTCTTTTAGTTGTGTCTCAATTTCTGCCATTTGCTTTTTTTAATCCTACTACCTATGCACTTGAGAGCTAGAATAAAAGCTTCAAACGATGTAGTCAAGGGACAATATATTTTGAATAGAGATAAGCTTTATAAAGCTTTCCTAGCTTCTATTTTCAAGCAAGTCGGATAGTTGACTCCGGAATCTGGCATTCAATTGCCAAGAGATTAAGAAATATGGTCTCTGATTCTGAGGAAGGTCCGCACACCATAATAAAACCGCTGGGGAAATCTCAGGTGTCGCGAGGCATAGCTCTGGTATAGAGACGAGCGTATTAAGTTACGATGGAACGAGCATCTCGGTTGGTGCAAGGTTTTAAACCGCATAGTTAAATGTCAACACTTTCAGTTCGATTACGATGAAAGACAGAATGTGGCCTATTTCTGACTTGCCATCTTTTTCCTAATTCTAAACATTTAAAAAACTCCAACTCATTTTTCTTTTGTCCGGGAATGTAGCTCAGAGGGAGAGCACATGACTGAAGATCATGGTGTCGAGGGTTCGATTCCCTCCATTCCCATTTTTTATGAGAACTCTCGGGTTTGTACAAATAGCTGCGTTGATTTATTCTAAGTAGGATTTCAACATTTTAGTGAGACTCGGTTTTCTCCATCACCTTTTTTGATTCTTCAAAACTTTTATAAACTAATCTTCTTTAATCTAGCTATGGTAAAAAAGAGTGTGAAAAAAGTGAGCTCTGAGGAAACTAAAAAATATAACAAAGATTATTTTGGAGTTTCTGCACTAACACTAGCAATCTCGGGATTTTTTGTAACACTTTTTAACCCATTTGCCTCTTTGGTGCTGTTCATAGTAGCATTAGTTTTTTCAATTATTCAACAAAAGAATAAACCAAATAAAATAGGAAACTCTTCTTTAATAATTTCAATAGTTGGAATTGTTTTAGATATAGCTTTCATAATTATTTTGATAACAATAGTTGCAGAAGCATTAGCAAATATACCTTTAGCATAAAATGAAAAACAACAAAGCAGCAATGGAGATGAGCGTGGGAACAATCGTAACTATTGTTTTGCTTATGAGTGTTTTAGTTCTAGGGTTAATGTTGACTAGAGGAATATTTAGTAGTTCAACAGACGCAGTAACACAAATAAACGGACAATTGCAAAATCAAATAAATGAATTATTTGTAGATTCAAACAATCTTAAGTTAGTGATTTATCCAACTTCGCGTACATTAACTGTTAAGAGAGATAAAGATCCTAGTGGATTTGCTTTTTCCGTTAAAAATGGGGATTTGGTGGAAAATGAGTTCCATTATTCTATCGCTGCGTCGAGCACAGATGATTGTCAGGGATCTATGAGTCTTGAACAAGCAAATGGCCTTTTGTTAAAAAGACAAGGAAGCTTTTCTTTGGGGCCCGGAAACATTTTAGAGAATGCAGTTTTGGTATTATTCAGTCTTTCAGATAGGGTTCCCCCTTGTACAGTTGTTTATGATGTTAAGGTTAGAAAAGGATCTCCAACGGGAGAAATTTATTCCTCTGCAGATGTTTATGTGACAATAAAATAATTCCCTTAATTTTTTAAACCTCCTTCTATTAGAAGTAACATGTTAAAAGTTTACAATACTTTATCTAGAAAGAAAGAGGTTTTCAAACCAATAAAGAAAGGTCATGTTGGAATGTATTCTTGCGGGCCAACAGTTTATTGGTATCAGCATATCGGGAATCTTAGGACGTATATCTTTTCGGATATTATAAAGAGAGTTTTATTATTCAATAAACTAAAAGTAAATCACATAATCAACGTTACCGACGTGGGACATTTAACTTCTGACGGGGACACGGGAGAAGACAAAATAGAGAAGGCAGCCTCTAAAGAAGGGAAAAATGCGGAAGAAATAGCAAAACATTACTTTAGTTTATTTCAAAAAGACTTAAAAAAACTCAATATCCTGGAGCCAACAAAGTGGGCCTGGGCAACTCAACATATTAAAGAACAAATTAATTTAGTAAAGGAATTAGAAAAAAAAGGTTTCACTTATAAGACTTCGGACGGAATTTATTTTAACACTTCAAAAATAAAGGACTACGGAAAATTAGCAAAATTGAATGTTGCGGGATTAGAAGAAGGAAAAAGAGTTTCAAAAGGGGAGAAGAAAAACAAAACTGATTTTGCATTGTGGAAATTTTCTGGAAAAGAAAAAAGGCAGCAAGAGTGGGATTCTCCTTGGGGAGTTGGCTTTCCAGGATGGCATTTAGAATGTTCTGCAATGTCCTCAAAATATCTAGGAAATCAATTTGATATTCATACGGGGGGAACAGACCACATTCCTGTACATCACACAAATGAAATTGCACAAAGCGAATGTGCTTTTGGGAAATCTCCTTGGGTAAAATATTGGATGCATGGGGCTTTTTTGGTAAATAAAGAAGGAAAGATGTCAAAGAGCTCAGGAAAGATTTTAACAATATCAGAATTAGAAGGGCAAGGTTTTTCTCCTTCCGTTTACAGATATTTTTGTCTATTAACACATTATAGAAAACTTTTAGTTTTTTCAAAGGAAAACTTGGACTCCGCAAAAAATTCTTTTGAAAGATTAAAAAATTTAGCCACAGAATTAGAAGTAGACAAAAAACCAAATGAAAAATATCTTGAAGAATTTGTAAAAGCGATAAATAATGATTTAAACATGCCTGAAGCATTGCAAGTTCTATGGAAACTCGTAAAAGACAAAAAAGCAAAAGGCAAATATTCTACGATAAAAGAAATGGACAAGGTTTTAGGATTAAATCTTTTAGAAAAAGAAAAACAATCAATTCCAAAAGAGGTAAAAGAATTAGCAGAACAAAGGCTTCAAGCAAGAAATAATAAAGATTGGAAATCTTCTGATGAGTTAAGGGAAAAGATTAATAAATTAAATTTTACTATAAAAGATACAAAAGAGGGTTATGAACTTAAAAAAAATTAAATGTCTAAAAAAAATTTTAATAGGAGAGAAAATTGGGCCTTGGGATTTTTAGGATTTCTGGGTTTCTTGGGGATTCCTGCTTTAATTTCCCAAGAATGGCTTAATGCACTTTGGGTTGTTTGGTTCGTCTGGTTTATATATTTTTTACCTTTAGAAAAAAATAAGGAGAAAAGAAAAACATGACAAGAGTCCACTACGAGAGTTTTATTGATTTGAAATACAAACCTAAAAAAACAGATGTTCTTTGCCAATTTAGAATAACTCCTGCAAAGGATTATACTTTTAGAGAAGTTTGTTCTATAACTGCGGGTGAAAGTTCAATAGGAACTTGGACTGATTTAAAGACGGTGAATAAAAAAACACAGAAGAAGATCACCCCAAAGGTTTATTATTTAGATTCTAAAAATAGAAGATGCAGGATTGCTTATCCTGCGGAGTTATTTGAGTTATCAAGCGTTCCAAATATTTTGTCCTCGATAGGAGGGAATATCTATGGAATGAAATGTATAACCGGATTATTGTGGGAAGATGTTAGCTTACCTGAAATAATGTTAAAGAAATTTAAAGGGCCTCAGTTTGGGATAGCCGGAATAAGGAAATATTTGAAAGTCAAGGAGAGGCCATTAATTGGAACAATTGTAAAGCCAAAAGTAGGGTTAACTGAAAAAGAACATGCTAGAGTTGCCTATGAATCTTGGCTTGGAGGATGTGATATAGTTAAAGATGATGAGAATTTATGTTCCCAGTCATTTAATAATTTCTATAAAAGAATTCCTTTGACTCTGAAAGCAATGAAGCGGGCAGAAAAAGAGACTGGAGAAAAAAAAGTTTATCTAGCTAATTGTACTGCTCCCGCAGATGAAATGGTTAAAAGGATAAAATTTGTCGAAGAAAATGGAGGAAATTACATCATGTTAGATATTTTAACTTTGGGCTGGTCTGCATTACAATTAGCGAGAAAAACAACTAAACTCCCAATCCATGCTCATAGAGCAGGGCACGCGATGTTTGATAGATCTGAAACACATGGAATGAAAATGGAAGTAATTGCTCAGTTTGCAAGAATGGTGGGGGTTGATACCTTGCATATTGGAACCGCGTACGGTAAAATGACTGGCGGAAAAGACGAAGTTTTACATATAGAGAAAGAAATAGAGCAAGAAGGAACTAAGCAAACCCACCAGAATCTATCTCAAGAATGGCATCACATCAAACCAGTTTTTGCAGTGGCTTCAGGGGGAGTTTATCCTGGGATTGTAGATAAGATTATGACTTTTATGAATAAAGATGTGGTTATTCAAGCAGGGGGTGGAATCCATGGCCATCCTGAAGGAACCATTAAAGGAGCATTAGCAATGCGTCAAGCAGTTGATGCCACTATGAATAATATTTCTCTAAGAGAATATGCAAAAACTCATGAGGAGTTGAGAAAGGCTCTGGAGAAATGGAATTAAATTTTGGAGGAGATTTAAAGTGAAAAAAGAAGTAATCGAAAAAGTTTCAGCACTTATAGTCGCCGCATTTGGTCTTGTCGCTGCTTTAGCTTGGAATGAAGCAATAAAAGCCCTTTTTGTTGGTCCTTGTGGAATTGAAAATGCTGGAGCACTTTGTGCACTTTCTTCTGGGGGTCCTTGGGTTTACGCGATTCTTGTTACAACCTTAGCGGTTCTAGCTACAATTTGGGTAGGAAAAGCAGAGAGAGCTGCAGATAAAATAAAAAATCCCTTGAAGAAAAGAAATAACGAAAAAGGTAAAGAATAAAATGTTCTCTAAGTATCGTAAAGGAGTTTTTTTCGTAGTTTATTATTTAGATAAAGGGAATTCTCCAGTTTACTTAATTCAGAAAAGAAAACTTCATTGGAACGGCTGGGAATTTCCAAAAGCAGGAGTAAACAAATTTGAATCTAGAATTCATGCTGTTAAAAGAGAGTTATTTGAAGAGACAGGGTTAAAGCCTTTAAAAATTGTTAACCATAAGGTCAAAGGAAAATATCTTTATCCTAGAGAGCTGGAAGAAAGAAAGGGGATAATCGGACAAACATTTACTTTATTCTCTGTAGAAGTAAAGAAGGGAAAAATCATACTTGATAAAAATGAACACTATTCTGCAAAATGGGAAACATTCAATAAGGCTTTAAAGATAATAACGCATCCCAACCAAAAGAAATGTTTACGAATAGTAAATAGCTTTTTAACCAACTAACTCTTTAGTCTAATATGCCCAAAAAATACAAAACACTAACTCTTCAATCAGGAAATAAAATCTTTCTAGGAAAAGATGAAGATACCAATGACCTTTTAATGAAAGAATTTGAAAATAAACCAAACATAATTCTTCACACCGTTAAATCCGGAAGCCCTTTTTGCGTTTTTGAAAGTGAACCTTCAAAAGAAGAGCTAAAGCAAGCAGCAATAATCTGTGCAGCAAAATCTCAAGATTGGAGGGATAATAAGAAGTCTGTTAAGTTACATATTTTTAAGGGACAACAAGCAAGGAAGCCAAAAGGATCAAAACCCGGCTCTTGGCAATTAACCACTAAACCCAAACTAATAAAAGCAAGAAAAAGGGATATAAATAAATGGTTGTCAGAAACATTCAATTAGGAAAGCAAGGAATAACTCAGAATTTCCTAGAATCACTTCTAACTCAGTTTCAACAATCAAGAACCGTAAAGATATCTGTATTACCTTCAGCGAGGGAATCAAGAGAAGACGTTAAAAAATATTCTGAAGAATTATTACAAAAATTAGGACCGCATTTCACCTCAAAGATAATTGGTTTCACAATAATTCTAAAGAAATGGCGAAAAGCGAGGGAATAGGATTGAAAAAAAAGGGTATCGTAATCCAAAAGTTAGCATAGAATCCTTTCCTGGCTCGGGAAGCGATTATTTAATTGTTGAAGGGTTGACTTTTCCTTTTCATTCTTCAGAGGAAATAAAAGAAATTCTTCATTACGCTTCTCCAAATTTTCCTTTAGGAAAAGTTCCGGAAAGATATAGAAATCTTGTTTCCAGAATAAACAAAAATCCCTTAACTCTTTCAAAAATAAAGGATACTGTAGAAAAAGTAGAAGAATTTGGCAAGAGAACCCGGAATCTTGTATCTACCATCAAGACCAATAAAGATTAAAAACTCATTTGCCCTGTGGCTTTTATGAATTCGGAGATATTAGAGAAAACCTTAAAGTCTGAAACCATGTCTTTTGTTCTGCCTTTTCTATTAATCTTTGGAATAATGTTTGGGGTTCTTTTAAAAATAAATCTATTCAAAGGAAAAAAGATCAACATAGCAATTTCAATCGTTGTTGCTTTGATGGTTTCTGCAGTATCCTTTATTTCTGACTGTTTTACTACAATAATCTCTCAGGTGATAATTATTCTTGTAGTTATTTTAATATTTTATTTAATCGCAGGTTTGTTCTTAGATTTAAATAAGAAAGAAAAATTAACAAATACTCTTTTAGGTATTTTAACAATTGCCGCAATAGTGGGAGTGATAATCTCTTCTTCAGCAACTTGTGGTTTTGCATTTAATTTGGTCTTACCTAAGTTGGATGGGAAAGGGGTTTGGGTTCTTTTATTCTTGCTATTAGCAGCATTACCTTTCTTACCTTTCAGAGGAGGAGGTTCTTCTGGATCGGGACCAAATCCAAACAATCCAAACAAAAACAGACCTGGAGGAGGGGAAGATAAGAATAATAATCCTGATACTTCTAATAGGAATAATAGAAGAGATAATGATAGAGATTTATACGACAGAGATCCCCATGAGAGGAATTCACCTTCAAGAAACAGAAGAAATAGAAATAGAGACCTTTATGATAGAGATTTATACGACAGAGACCTTTATGATAGAGATTTATACGACAGAGACCTTTATGATAGAGATTTATACGACAGAGACCTTTATGATAGAGATTTATACGACAGAGAGTTATATTAATTTTTATTTTTCTAGAAGAGACTTGTATAGTTCTTTCTGATTTAAGATCATTGCCTCGTAACTATAATTATTTTTGGCATATTTTTTGCCTTCTTCAGCCATTTTTTCTTGGCCTTCAGAATTAACTTCATTAAAGATTTCGCTAACTGTCTGGTATATCCCCCGAGGATTCCTCATATTTTCTTTTATTCCAAAAGCGATATTTTTTGAAACGTAGAGGTCATCCATAGCAGGAGTTTGGGTTATTATTGGAATTCTCCCGTGCATCAATGCTTCTGCAGCAGTCAAGGAAAAACTCTCATACTTGCTTGGAATTATCACATAATTAGACCAACGATACTGCTTTTCTATTTCTTTTTTATCTCCAATCCATCCAGTGAATTTTATTCTAGATAGATAATCTTCCAAATTATGTTTTGACTTACGCGAAGGGTCTTCAAAATATGTTCTCATCAAATTTTCTGTTTTTTTTCTGTACTTTTCCGTTATTTTTCCTTCTTTATCTCCTCCAACAATTCTTATCTCTGTATCGGGGTGTTCTTCAAAAATATAGGGCAAAGAACCAACCAACTCATCTATCCCTTTTTCCTTGCCAAATCTTCCAACGTAAAGTAATCTCTTCTTTTTTGGAAGGGGGGAAGCACTTTTAACAGTTTTGACTCCATTAGGAATAACAAAATGTTTTGGAGCGTTTTCTTCGGCCATATATTCTTGAATTATTGAATTTTTGTATGCTTCGTTCATATGTTGAACAGCATCACTCATAGTCATTATTTGTTCTTGCCTATTTATCGCGGACCCCCAATAGGTATCTGCAAAAGGCCCAGGAACATTTAACATGTCTTTCTTAAGATATTTATCTAGGTTTTCAAAATCTTCTTTATTAGAGGGGTGCACTTCTTGAGAATCTCTAAGTTTTTCATAATGCACTTGGAACTCTTGTTTTACGCTAGAATGGGCGGTATTTATTATCTTAGGTTTTTTGCCTACGTTTGATTTTACTTTTTTTAGAGATTCTAAGACTCCGTAATTTGGAATTCCATGAACATGAATAAGATCATAGTCATCTAACATACTTTCTAGTCTATTTTGGTCTACTCTTTGCTTTTCTTTAATTTCTCCAGAGTAAAAAGTACTTTCTAGGGGAGCAAAATTTTTAGAAGAATAGTTGGTAAAAAACGTATCTGATGAGAACTCCTCCGAAGAATTAAGACCTTCCATTAAATAATCTATAACTGTGCCAATGCCCCCTCCAAGAGAATTTTCATTTGCTATATGCAAAACTTTCTTTTTTTTAGTAGTCATTTTCCAAATAAGTGTTCTTTATTTTATTAATGTATCCGTCAAAGCAAAAATTTGAAGTTGAAAAGGATAAATTTTCCTTTTCTTTAAGCGCTTTAGTAAATGCTTTTTCAATAGAGGCTAAATCATTTAGATCAAAATGGAATCCGTTATCTCCTTCAACCAAGTATTCTTTATGTCCAGAATCTCTCGGGGCTAAAACTGGAGTATTTAATCCGATTGATTCAATTCCAGCCCTTCCTAAACCCTCATTAATTGAAGGAAAAACAACTGCTTGAGATTTAGAAATCATTTTCAAAACAAAATCGTTTCTTAATTCTTGAAGAATGATAATATTTTTAGTTATTCCTAATTTTTCGCACTGGCGGATAATGCTATTTAGATATTTTTCATCTGAGACATATCCAGAGAAGAGGAGCACCATATTTTTTTCTTTTTTTAATACTCTCTTAAATGGCTCTAGGAGGATTTTTTGATTTTTTTGGGGATCTATTCTGGAAGGACAATAAAAAATCTTTTCTTTTTTGTTAATTTTATTTTTTCCAAAAATAAGATTAGTCCTTATGAGCCTATTTAATGAAGGATTATCAAAATTGATAGGTCCCCCTTTTTTTACTCCGTGAATCTGTATAACGTTGTTTTTAACTAAAAAAGATTTTTTCCCATATTCGCTAACACAAAAAATCTTTTTACAAACTAATGGGAATATATTGTGAATAAGAGATTTCCTTACTCTTAAAGAAAGTTTTCTTTGAGTTTTATTTATTTTTCCTAAGTGGTGAGTAGCAAATACTTTCTTCCTTTTTTTCCTTGAATATTTTGCAGAAAATAAAAATTGAGGCGTAATTGTAGAGTGGATATGAACAATATCTGGATCTATTTTTTTAAACAAGTCTTTAAATTCTTCTTTAAAATTTTTGATATTTTTAGGAATAAATAGATCCTCAACATATGAAAAATATCGAGGATCATAGAACGTGGGGGCAATAAACATCCCTGATTTTTTATGCAAGTAGATCCCTTTTTCGATCTCTTCTAATTTGTGATTTTTTGAGTACTCTTTAAATCTTTCTTTGGTTATCATGAATAAGATGTATTGTTCGAATTCTTCAGATAAGGCTTCAGATAAATCTTGTATGTCTAAGTCATATCCATCATTACCAAATAAGAATTTATAACAAACATGAAGTATTTTCTGTTTAGTCATGAATCTCTTACTAAAACCACATATAAAAATCTAACCAAAACCTTATAAACTCAAATCTCCCATTAATTCTAAGTAAAAGGCTAATGCCTCTCTATTTCCGAAAGGAAAGCTAAAATGAAAATGACAAATGTGTTATCATTAAATCCACACGAATATAATTTAAAATTAGCAGAAGCTTTGAAAAAAGTTCCAGAATTCAAGGAACCTGGGTGGGCGGCATTTGTTAAGTCTGGTCCAGCAAAAGAAAGGCCAATAGATGACGAAGATTTCTGGCACAAAAGGGCTGCTTCAATTCTTAGGCAAATTTACAAGAAAGGAATTCTTGGAACAAATAGGTTAAGAACAAAGTATGGTTCAAAAAAGAATAGAGGTTTCAAACCAGAAGAATTTAGAAAGGCTTCAGGTAAAATTATTAGAACAATTCTACAACAATCTGATGCGGCAGGTTTTACTGAATTAGCAAAAGAAATTAAAGGGGTTAAAGGGAAAAGGCCTGGAAGACAATTAACTGAAAAAGGTAAAAAATTCTTGGAGGCTATTAATTAAAATGGGCATAAGAAATTTTGAAAAGAAAACGAAACTCTCAAAAAAGGGTAGACAAACAAAATGGGCTCCATTTTGGGTGATTCCAAAAAAATATGGAATTGGAAAAAGAGTTCATCCTTCACACACTACAAGGGTTAGAAGAAGCTGGAGAAGAACTAAATTAAAGATTACTCCAAGAAAAATGAGGAAATCGCACTTCGGATAAAATGGCTAAAAAAGAAATTCCAAATAAAACTGAAAGAGAATACGTAATTCCTCTTAGAAAGAAATATCAGCTGGCTGCTAGATACAAGAAAACTCCAAAGGCAGTTAAAACCGTAAAGGAATTTTTAGTTAAGCACATGCAAATTAGAGATAGAGATTTAAACAAGATAAAAATAGACAAATTTTTGAATGAAATTTTGTGGTTCAGAGGAATAAGAAATCCTCCTTACAAGATAAGAGTTAAGGCTGTTAAGGAAGGGGATATAATAAGGGTTTATGCCCTTGAATTACCTAAGAAATTAGAATTTAAAAAGAAGAGATTTGATAAACAATCTGAAGACGCGAAGCTGGCAATAGAAAAAAAGAAAACTATGATCCAAAGGGCGAAAGAAACAATGAAATCAAAACCCAAAGAAGGAGAGGAAGGCAAAGAAGAGAACAAAGAAAATAAGGAAAGTCAAAAAGAAGTTCAAAAATTAGAGAAAAAAACAGAAAAGCCTAAAGAAGCAAAAATTCAAAAACAACCAAAGGCAAAAGTTGCTCATCAAAGAAAGACAATGCCTCAAACAGGTAAGTGATTAATTTTATAACCTTCTAAATTCTTTTTCTCTTATGTTTAACCAACTTCTAAAAGAAATTCAATCTAAAGCAAATTCAGAAAAAGCCAAGATCTATCAAAGATTTTTCAAAACTGGAAAAGGAGAATATGGGGAGGGAGATGTTTTCTTAGGGCTGACAATGCCTCAACAAAGAGAGATAGCAAAGAACTATTTAGCTCTTTCTTTCTCTCAAATTCAAAAACTTTTAGATTCTAAACTTCACGAACATCGAATGCAAGCAGGAATTATCTTAACTGGTAAAGCAAAAGAGAAACCAGAAGAAACTTTCAATTTCTATATAAAAAATGCAAAGAAATTCGATAACTGGGATTTAGTAGATGTAACTTGTATTCAAGTCGTTGGAAATTTTCTTTTAGATAAGGATAAAGCCCGTTTATACAAATTGACAAAGAGTAAAAATCTCTGGGAAAAAAGAATCGCAATAGTCTCAACTTATTCTTTCATAAGAAAGAATCAATTCGGAGATGCAATAAAGATTTCAGAACTGTTACTTAAAGATAAACATGACTTAATTCACAAGGCAATTGGTTGGATGCTTAGGGAAATTGGAAAAAGAGATAAGACAATTTTGGAAGATTTTCTAAAGACAAATTATAAAAGCATTCCAAGAACTACTTTAAGATACGCGATAGAGAGATTTCCAGAAAAGGAGAGAAAACAATGGTTAACATACAAAAACTAAAAGAAAAGAAAACAATTCAGGAGATATTAGAATTTGGAATAATAAACATAGATAAATCTTCAGGCCCCACTTCTTTCAATGTTTCAGATTACGTTAAAAAAAGATTGAAATTAAGAAAGACTTCTCACTTTGGAACTCTAGACCCAAAAGTAACAGGGGTTCTACCTATAGCCTTAAACAGGGCTTGCAAGCTTTCAAGATATTTTTTAGGTGAAGATAAAGAATATGTTGGAATAATGAGAATTCATGAAGGTAAAGAGATGAAAGAAATCCAAGAAGTAATTAATAGAAAATTCCTAGGAAAAATTCTTCAAACCCCTCCACTAAAATCGAGAGTAAAAAGGCAAGAAAGGCCTAGAACAATTTATAATTTTGATCTTTTAGAACAGAACGGAAAAGATATAGTTTTTAACACAACTTGCGAAGGTGGAACTTACATAAGAAAACTTTTAGATGATCTTGGAAAAGAGATGGGAATTGGAGTACATATGTTAGAACTTCGAAGAGTAAGGGCAGGGATCTTCAAGGAAGAAACAGTAGTAAATTTATATGATTTTGAAAAAGCAGTTATCGAATACGAAAAAGGAAATGAACATCCTCTAAAAAAAATAATTTTCCCTGCAGAAGTAGTTTCAGAGCTTCATGAACCAATAAAAATTAATGCAAAGAGGTTAAGGGAAATTCTAACGGGAAAGATCCTAATTAGACAAGACCTAGAAGCAAAAAAAGAGTTAAAAAAAGATCAGATAATCTCAGTTTTCAATAAAGACAGATTCATCGGGATGTACAAAGTTACAAAGGAGATTGGAGCATTTGCACGACCAGAGTTTGTAATGCAAGAAATACAAGGATAACCGAGAATAATAATTCTTATAAGTTATGAAGATCTTAATAATTAATGAGTCTAGAAAAAATTCAAAAAGATGTTGAAAAAGGAATTAGCCAAGATGGAAGAAAAAATTTATTTCTCTTATCTATAATGGTCGCATTGACCGAAGAAGCAAGAGAATTAGCTAGAGGATTAAACAACCGTTATGAGGAGAGGATAAAAAAATTTGCTGATCTAGGAAAAGAAACGTTCGATAGTATTTTTAATCTTTGTTATTTAGCAAATTCTCAAGGAATAATTTTAACCGAAGTTTGGAACCAAAAAATAAACAAGCGTTATGGAAGAAACAAAAACGAATTTAAGGATTATAGAGGATGAAAAGGCATTTTATTTATTTTTCAAAAGATGGAACCACCTCTGGGAAAGTAATTTCCCAAGGAGACTTGATGAAAGCAGGAAGGATAGATATAGCTATTCATTCATTCATTCAAGCGGTGTATCTTTCAAATGATTTTAGAAAGGATGTGACATTTCATTTTGTATTTTATGGAAGGCCTGATCCTCCAAAGCACATAGAAATAACAGTCTCAGAGGACTTGGGAATTTCTAAAAAAGATATAGCTAGTTTATTAAAAAAACTCCTCTATAAATATAAGGAAGGGGAGAGAAAAGAGGTTTTACCTGGATGTTTTATAGAAAAAAAAAGTATCCAAAAAGTAGTTCAAGAATTAATAGAAAAAAATGTAGAAGTCTTTGTTTTAGATAAGGGGGGAAAATTAATTAGGGCCTTAAATATCCCAGAAAACTGCGCATTTCTTCTAGGGGATCAAGATGGAATTCCCAAAAAGGAGCTTAAATATTTAAAAAAATCTTTAACCCCTGTATCAATAGGAGATAAAATGTACTTTTCTTCTCAAACAGTTGCAGTAGTTAACAATGAATTAGATTTTAGAGAATCTAAACTTTCTTAAAACACCAAAGGACATCTCCCATATATTTCACAATAAATCCTGCAAGACCTGCAATTAAAGCAGAGACTAGATAATGGAAGCTGGCCCACTCGGTTAATCCAATTAAAACTAAAAGATTAATTGGCGCAGCAATTCCTCCCGTTAGGGCATACTTAAATAAGCCTGTAAGATAATTCTTATCCCACTTTTCTTCAAACGCAAAAACTTTGCTAATGTTAAATGCAATAAAAATAGAGATAAAAAAAGAAATAATTGCTGAAAGCACGTAATGAAACTCATTGTAATCTGTAAGAAAGTAGAGCATTAAAAAATATCCCGCTCCCCCTAGAATGTACCCTAGGCTGTATCTCAATAAGTGAAAAAACCTTTTTTTAGTATCTTTTAATTTAATTATTTTCATCAAAGTTAAATGAGTAAGCCCTTTAAAAGAACTACTAATTGTGCAGCAAAATCTTTAATAATCCGCAATTCTTATCTATGCTATGAAAAAATCTATTAGATTATATCTCTCAGGAATTGTTCAGGGTATTTTCTTTAGGGGGTTTGTGAAAGAAAACGCAGAACGTTACAATGTTAAAGGATTCGTAAGAAATTTAGAGGATGGGCGTCTTGAAGTTTTTCTCGAAGGAGAATTAGATAATGTTAAGAAGATGATAGACCTTTGTAAGAAAGGCCCTAAACATACAGAGGTAAAACATGTTGAAATGCGTGTTGAGAAGTTTCAAGATTTAAAAAATTTTAAAATTCTACATATTTAATAAAATGATAATTAAACAAAAGACTGGTGAAAAGAGAACTATGCAATTTCTTCTAAGGCAATCGAAAATCTTCGCCCGTTTACAGGTTCTCGCACCTCCAGAGGGTGTTCCATTATCCTGGGAAGTTCAAAAGCCTCGAAGAAGTTCTAGCGCCTTCTTGGTAAAACCAGCGGGTTTCTTTTAGATGATTGTGACAAATTCGGATGGAGGTGCAAGAGGCAACCCTGGTCCAGGAGCTGTAGGAGTAGTAATAAGAGATGAAAAGGGGATTCTTTTAGAATACTCCGAAATGCTTCCAGGGAAGGTGACAAACAATGTTGCAGAATATATGGGATTAATTCGTTCATTACAATTAGCAAAACGTTACACAACAGAAGAAATAACTTGCCTCTTGGACTCGCAACTGGTGGTAAAACAATTAATGGGAGAATATCGTGTAAAAAATCCTCAGTTAATGAAATTATTTCTCAAAGTTCAAGAATTGCAAAATGATTTTCAAAAAATAAACTACAAATTTGTAAAAAGATCAAATAAATTCCAAAAACACGCGGATTATTTATTAAACAAAGAATTAGACAAGTTCCAAGGGAAGAATCAATAAATATATAAAATCCTCTTCTATAATACTAAAATGAGTGAATTAAAGGGTAGAGAAAAACAAATCGTTGATGAAAGAATGAAAAAGATAGAAGTTCTTAGAGAAGAAGGGGTGAACCCTTATCCTCGCCGATTAAAAGGTCATGAAAAAAGAACTTGGTCAGAAAAAGTAAAAGAAAAATATTCTATACTAAAAGAAGAAGAAGTTTCAAAATCTTCAGAATTATTGGCAGGAAGAGTAATGATGAAAAGATCCTTTGGAAAATTATCCTTCGTTCAGTTGCAAGACCTTCAAGGATTCATTCAGTTAGTTTTCCAAAAAGAAGAAACTCCAGGTAAGGTAATTGAGTTATTCAAAAAAGTGGACACGGGAGACATCATTGGAGTTAAAGGAAATCCTACTAAAACGAAGACTGGTGAGATTTCTCTTCTAGTTAAGAAACTATCAATTCTTACAAAATCAATTTTACCCTTGCCCGACAAACATGCAGGATTAAAAGATGAAGATGAGAGATTAAGAAAAAGATACTTAGATATAATCATGAATCCCGAGGTGAAAGAAATTTTCATAAAGAAGCAAAAATATCATGCAGCAATGAGGAATTTTTTAATCGAAAGAGGATTCTTAGAGGTTGAAACTCCTGTCTTAGAAAATTCTGCGGGGGGAGCTGCAGCCACGCCCTTTGCAACGCACCATAACGCTTTAGATACAGACGTTTACTTAAGGATTTCTGTAGGAGAATTATGGCAAAAGAAACTTTTGGTGGCAGGTTATGAAAAAACCTTTGAATTGGGAAGAATTTTTAGGAACGAAGGGATGGATGCAGAACACTTGCAGGATTATACCTCTATGGAATTTTATTGGGGTTATGCAAATTACGAAGATGGAATGAAATTAGTTGAAGAAATGTACAAAGAAGTTGCAAAAATAGTCTTGGGAACCCTTAAATTTGAGGCAAGAGGGCATAAAATTGACCTTTCTAAGAAATGGGAGAGATACGATTTTGAAACTTTGATAGAAGAAAAGACCAATCTAAACATTTACAGTGCAGATAAAAAATCCATAATGAATAAACTAGATGAATTAAACATTGATTATGATCCGGATGTAGATAAATGGAGATTGGTAGATTTATTATGGAAATATTGTAGGAAGCAATTAACTGGTCCAGGATTTTTAGTTGGACAACCCGTAGAATTAGCACCTTTAGCTAAGAGAAAGCAAGAGGATCCGAGAAAGGTTGAGCAATTCCAAGTTATCCTAGGAGGTTCAGAAGTTGGAAATGGTTATTCAGAATTAAATGACCCAATAGATCAAGAAGAAAGATTCAAAATTCAGAGAAAATTAAGTGAGGCTGGAGATTCCGAAGCAATGGAGCATGATGAAGGATTTGTTGAAGCGTTAAAATACGGAATGCCCCCTGCTTGTGGTTTCGGGGTTTCAGAAAGGTTCTTTTCTTTCATGATGGGATTACCAATAAGAGAGTGTGTAACTTTTCCTCTAATGAAACCAGAAACAAAAACTGGAGAAAAAAAGAAAAAGAAATAAAATGGCACTAGTAGTAAAATCTCAAATAAAAAATGCTGTGAAGGAGCTTCAGAAAGGAGATGAAGAAATAACTTCTGTTGCAGAAGAAGTAGGATTTGCTTTAGAAAGAAAGGTAGAAGAAATATTAAAAGAAGCAATTAAAAGAGCAAAAGAAAATCACCGAAGAACACTTCATGCAAGAGATTTATAATGGAAGCAAAAAATAAATCAAATCCTAAAAAGAAATTCTCAAGACTTTCAATTGGTTTCGGAAGCGTTCTAGCAATTGTTTCAATAATTGGGTTCATAGATATAACTACTTCAAGTTTCTTTAATTTTACTTTTGAATCTTATCTGGATTTTTTATGGTTGGTGCTAATGGGAATAGGTTTCATAATAGTCTCAAAACCAAGGGGGTTAACAAAATCAAAAGGAGAGCCGGTAAATGATATAACTGCTTTAGTCGTGGGAGGATTAGCGATAATTGCAGGAATTCTTTCCTTGCCCTTCTTAGGAATGGAGCATCCAGTATTTTTTGCGATTAAAGGGGTAATTTCGGTAATAGCAATAATCTTCATTATCTTAGAAACGTGGGTGATTAAGAAATAGGCTCTATAAAGCATATTTTACAAAATAGTTTTTCCAAAATATATAATACAAGATATATTTTCTAGAATATACTAAAACTTATAATCTCTAAGTACTTTTCTATAAAATGAAAGAGGCGAAATCAAAAAATCACGACAAAATTCTAGACTTAATCAAAAAGGCAGGAGATTCAGAGAATTATGAAACCTTCTGGGATGAAGAGGGGGTTCCAAAGATAAAATCCAAGGAAAATGTCGAACGAGGAAAAAAATCAAGGGCTAGCGGATTGCAATTTGAAACTAGAGTAAGAGAAGATCTTCAAAAGATGGGTTGGATAGTGGATAAGTGGATGAATACTGTAGATTATGAAAAAGGACTCCTGGTACCAGCAAAACGTAAATTCAACCCCTACAAGAAAGTAATGGTGATTGGGACGGGGTTCCCAGATTTTGTAGCTTTTAGCCCTTCAGATTCAGAGAATAAAGAGATAATCGGTGTAGAGGTAAAATCGACAGGCTATCTAGATAAAATAGAAAAAGGAATGTGTCTATGGCTTTTGGAGAATAAAATATTCTCTAAGATTTTAATTGCCAAGAAAACGAAAGATGGAAGGAGAATAACTGTTTCTTATGACGATTTTGAGGTAAAATATTCGAATAAAACTTAAAAATGCTGCTATTTCTTTTCTTTAATGAAAAAAGAATTAATTTTTATTATTTTAGTTCTCCCCCTAATTTCTGCTCTTGAGATAACTGAAATAGAATCTAATCCTTTAGGAAAAGATTCTTCTCAAGAATGGATCGAATTTTATTCAGAAAATACCGCAAATTTATCTGAATATTCTCTCGTAAACAATGACCAACAAGAACTCTCCCTCTCGGGAGATTTCAAGGGATATTTTATTTACAAATTTAAGACTCAATGGCTAGACAATTCTGATGAAAGAATTTATCTCTATCAAGGGACAGATCTAATTCAAGAAACTCCCATATTTGAAGATTTAAAGAATAATGACTTTTCCTTTCAAATATGTGATGAGAGTTGGTTATTTCTAAGCTCGACACCTGGTCAAAAAAATAATTGCCCCGAGAAAAAGAATCTAAAAGAAGAAGAAACTCTCTCAAATGAGTCTGGGGTTAATATTTCTGAAGAGATATTAGAAGAAAAAAATAACCCCCCAGATAAAAAGGAACATTTTAAGGAAGAGAGTCTTCATCTTAGTGTCAATTCTATTAAAACTTCTAATGAGAAAACAAATTTCTCCCCAAAAACAATTCATCTAAACCCGCAAACTATAAAAACGATAGAAAATTATTCTGTACAAGAACAAGATAAGAAGCCAATAATTTTTTTTATTGGCTTTTGCATTTTTCTTGCAATAATTTATCTTGTCCAGTCAAAAGGAAAAAATAAAAATGAGTTCAGAAAATAAAGAATTAAATGCAATAATGATTATTGAGATCTTAGGAAAACCTGCAGAGCATTTGAAAGAAGCTCTGGAAGGAATAATAAAACAAATTAAAGAAGAAAAAGGTGTAGAAGTAGTTTCTAAGAATATTTCAGAACCAACGGGCTTACCAAAGAATCCCGGAATGTTTACAAGTTTTGCAGAGATAGAAGTTGAGATGAAAGATCCCTTAATGTTAGCAATCCTAATGTTCAAGTACATGCCTTCACATATAGACATTGTTTTCCCAGAAAATATCCCTATGACAAATAAAGTCTATAATGAAATATTAAACGAATTAACACGGAGATTACATGGTTATGATCACGTGGCTAGAGTGTTACAATCAGAAAGTAAGATGCTTCAAAAAAGAATTCAAGAACTAACCCCAAAAAAAGAAGAATCTTCTTTAAAAAAATCTTCTAAGAAAAAATAATTTGGGGCTACCTTCTTCCTAACAATCCTCTTCTATTTATTGTTCCCCGATATTTTTTCCCAAAAAACCAAGCTAAAAATAAGACAAGTGCAATAATTATTAACCATCCAATCAATTTTTTATTGTCCTTGTTTTTATCTAAAACACAGGTCCCAATGCAGCAGCTTTTATCTTCTGCATCAATAACTTTTCCTTCACATTTCTGATTTGGTTCACAAGACTTTCCTCCGAGTTCAGAACAATTTTTATATTTACATTCCCCAACACAACAAGTAACGTTTCCTGCTTCAAAAGATTTT
>Ga0265294_10000518_pt1 | contig 51240 bp, 46 predicted proteins | sample MunlanPumphouse3_FD_192504 | JGI IMG/M metagenome (GOLD analysis project Ga0265294, IMG submission 192504) | Groundwater microbial communities from a municipal landfill in Southern Ontario, Canada - Pumphouse #3 | ecosystem: Environmental > Aquatic > Deep subsurface > Groundwater | place...
TCATTTACTATCGCACCTGTCAAGAACTTTGTTTCCTTTTTTCAGCCTTTTTTCGACCTTTTCTCCAAACTCCTCACCAAAGCGCTTCTCTATCTTAATATTTTCCTTTTTACTTGTCAATATGTTTAATCAAAACCCCAATAATATTTCTATTTATTTCATTTACAATTATGTGAATTATATTTACAGAGAGACAAATATTCTTTATTAGAATAAAAAGTCATTTAATTATCGCATTTTAAACTCAAAACTATAATTTTCACAATTTTGTGTATATATTTATTTTGTATACAAGGAAAGAGAGGCGATATCATGTCGTTTGGATCACAGTTAAGAAAAGCTCGTCAGAATAAATTGATGACTCAAGAGGGAGTTGCAAAACAAATTCCAATGAATCAATCAAACTATTCAAAAATTGAACGTGACTGCCAAGAACCAAGTCTATATCAACTTCGCCGCATTTCTGAAATATTGAAAGTAAGCACGGACTTTCTACTCGAAATCAATCAAAATCATATTGAAAAAGAGAAAAAAGATAAATTTGCAGAAGAAGTTAAAACTTTATTAAATAAGTATTTCTTCTAAGTACTTACATTATATCAGAAAAAATAGAATTGATTTAAGACATCACCCTTTAACATTTATGTGAAGGGTTTTTATTTTTTCAAAAAATCACTATCTATCATAATAGTTACTGGGCCATCATTTATTAACTCTACCTGCATTTTAGCACCAAAAACACCTTTTTCTACGTTCACACCAGTATTTAATAAGCTAGCATTAAAATAATTATACATTTTTATAGCATCCTCATATTTTAATGCATCTTGAAATCCTGGTCTTTTACCAGAAGTATAGTCAGCATATAAAGTAAATTGTGAAATAGAAAGTATCGAGCCCCCAATATCTTTTATGCAAAGATTCATTTTATTACTAGCATCTTCAAATATACGAAGATTGATTATTTTATTAATCACCTTATCGACCGCTATTTTATCATCACTTTTAGAAAAACCAACTAAAAGCAAATATCCTTTATTGATAGTTCCTACAGTTTTATCTTCTATCTTGACATTAGCTTTTGACACTCTTTGAATTAAGACCCTTACCATACCCTCACCTCTAGCAGTCAAACATAATTATAATCGATATGAGATAATTTAGACATTTAATTTTAATAAATATGTTGTATAATTTAAAAGGAGTTGATAGCATGAACCAACCATTATCATATAAAATGCGACCAGATAACCTAAATAATTTTTTTGGTCAGAAACACTTATTTAAAGAAAATAGTTTAATTAATAAAATAATAAAAGAGAAAAAAATAGTATCTTTAATATTGTTTGGACCTCCTGGAATTGGCAAAACATCACTTGCAACTATTATATGTAAAAACTTAGATATTCAATATAGATTTTTAAATGCTACAACATGTACAAGAAAAGATATGGAAGAAATACTATTAGATGCAAACATGTATGGAGAAATTGTTTTAATTCTTGATGAAGTTCATAGACTAAATAAGGATAAACAAGATTTTTTCTTACCACATATAGAAAGTGGGTTAATTACTTTAATTGGTATGACAACCGCTAATCCTTATCATTATATAAATCCAGCAATTAGATCTCGTTGCAATTTGATTGAGCTTTATCAACTTACAACAAGCGATGTAGTAGATGCACTAAATTATGCTATATCATCCCCCAAAGGACTAAATAATGAATACATAGTTGAAGAAGATGCAATTAAAATAATAGCAGAACTATCAGGAGGCGACATTAGATTTGCGCTAAACCAATTAGAGGTTGCTGCAATATCTTGTACAGAAAAAAATATTAGAATTAGTGATGTTAAAACCAATACTAAAGTTCCTCAATATCTAATAGATAATAATGAAGATGGACATTACGATGCTGTAAGTGCTCTTCAAAAATCCATAAGAGGCAGCGATGTAAATGCTAGTCTTTATTATTTAGCTAGATTAATTGCTGCAAACGATTTGTCTTCAATTGAACGTCGGCTTAGTGTTACTGCTTATGAAGATATTGGATTAGCCAATCCTGCTGCAGTTGATAGAACAATAAAAGCAATTGAGACAGCAAAAATGCTTGGATTTCCAGAAGGAGCAATCCCTTTAGGGTTTGCCGTGGTTGATTTAGCCCTTTCTCCAAAATCTAAAAGTTCATGTAATGCTATTCAAGCAGCAATTAAAAATGTTGAAGAAAATATCTTTTCAATGCCAAAATATTTAAAACTTACTCCGCATAATATTAAAAGCGAAGCCAAATATCCTTACGATAGACCTGATTTATGGGATAAAATACAATATCTTCCTGATGAAATTAAAAAAATTGAATTTTTTAAAGGTAGCTTAAATAGTAAATATGAAAGAGCATTAGTTGAAAATTACACAAAATTAAAATCATGTGAAAGAAGTAATGATATACCTCTACTTAAAAAAAAATACAACAAAAAAGGCTAAACTAGCCTTTTTAAATATCCAAATTTTTTAACATTCTTTTGACAAGAGGAAGCAATCCGAGAGCAATAAAAGCTGAAATCACTAGTGTGATAGTGTCACTCAATAATGAAGCTAATGCAACATAGAAATTGGATATTAATAAAGATTCATATAAATAATACATTAATGCACATACAATAGTTCCAATTAGCATTGATGCAATTATACGAATAATATTATTAGATTTATATGCCAATTTATTAACAATGTATGCCATTAAAAATCTTGATACAAAAGTCACTGGAGCCCATATAGTATAACTATTTAATAAATCAAATAAAGTTAGTCCAATTGCTCCACTTAGTGAATATTCTTTATCCATAGTTAAGGCAATTAAAAATATAAAAATGTTACCAAAATGAATAAGTCCTCCTGTCGAAGGGAAAACTGGAATATTTATAAATGTAGTTGTAACAAATATTAAAGCACTTAACATTGCAGTAACAACAATTTTTTTAATACTCAAAATTGACACTCCCTTTTGATTTTAATAAATAATATCATAAACTATTGGAATAAGGTCAACTTTTTCATTTTTAAAATGAAAAGATTCAATAATATTTCTAATCTCATCATTATACTCTTTATGATTTGTATGTAAAACTGCTAGAATGTCACCAACTTCAACATAGTCTCCACACTTTTTTTCTATTATAATTCCTGCTTGATAATCTATTTTATCTTCTTTTTTTTCGCGACCAGCTCCCAAGTTCATGGCAGCAAGACCTAGGTTTTGAGTATCAATTTTTGCTATATATCCTGCAAAGGGTGATTTTACTTCAATTACATTTTCTGCAACTCCAAATTTTGATGTATCTTCAATATAATTTAAATCTCCTTTTTGGTATTTTACAAATTTTTTAAACACTTCAAAAGCTTTTCCGTTTTTTAAATTCTTTTTTAATAATTCAATAGCTTCTTTTTGATTATCAGTAATTTTTGCCTGCATTAACATTACACTTCCTGCTTGTAAACATAATTCAATTAGATCCTGAGGACCTTCGCCTTTTAATGTTTCTATTGCCTCTTTTACTTCTAAAATATTGCCAATTGCTTTACCTAAGGGTTGATCCATATTAGTAAGAAGTGCTCTTGTATCTTTTTTCATGAAATCACCAATTTTAACCATTGCTGTCGCAAGAATTTTTGCTTCTTTTGAATCTTTACAAAAAGCTCCAGAACCAAATTTAACATCTAAGCATATAGCATCACTTCCAGTTGCTAACTTCTTTGACATAATTGATGAAGCGATTAAAGGAACAGATTGCACCGTTCCTGTAACATCACGGAGTGCATACATTTTCTTATCAGCTGGAACAAGATTTGCGCTTTGACCAACAATTGCCATTCCAATTTCATTAACTTGTTTAATAAACTTATTACGACTTTCTTCTACTTGAAAACCCGGTATTGATTCGAGTTTATCTAATGTACCACCAGTATGTCCAAGACCCCTTCCTGACATTTTTGCAACTTTCGCACCGCAAGAAGCAACTAATGGCCCTAATACCAAAGAAGTTTTATCGCCAACTCCTCCAGTAGAATGTTTGTCAACTTTTATTCCTGAAATTGAAGTTAAATCTATAACATCTCCACTATTCATCATAGCAAAAGTCAAAGCTGCAACTTCTTTTTCTGACATTCCATTAAAAACTATAGCCATAAGCAAAGCACTAACTTGATAATCAGGAATAGTTCCTTTAACATATCCATCAATAAAATATGATATTTCATCCTTTAATAATTCTTCATTATTTCTTTTTTTAAGTATAATATCTGTCATTTGCATTTTAATCACCTGCACGTTAATTATACTATCATTTGTGATATAATAAAAGCGGTGAATAAAATGGATTTTAAAGAACATATTATGAGTCTATTAGGAGAAGAAAAATTCAAAAAATTAATTGATAGTTTCGCTGAAAAGCCTTTTTCTGCTATCCGCATTAATACAAGTAAATTTGATATTAACAGTGATGCATACCAAATATTTACATCTAAGTTCAAAAAACATTCTATAGTTGAGAATGCTTTTTATATTAATGAAAAAATGGGAAATCATCCCTATCACATGGCTGGAGCTTTTTATATACAAGAACCAAGTGCAATGTTAGTTGGAGAACTTATTCCAATAGAAAATAATGATATGGTGATTGATGTTTGTGCATCTCCTGGAGGTAAATCATCTCACATTGCAAATAAACTTTCCCAAAATGGTCTTTTAGTTTCAAATGAAATTAGTTATCCTAGAGCAAAAATTCTAAGTGAAAATATTGAAAGACAAGGAATAAAAAATTGTGTAGTACTTAATGAGAATATAGATAATTTATTGTGTTTTTATGCTGGAACTTTTGATAAAGTCATATTAGATGCCCCTTGTTCTGGAGAAGGTATGTTTAGAAAAAATGATCTAGTAAAAAATGATTGGTCATATGAAAAAGTAATAAAATGTTCGAGATTACAAAAAGAATTGATTCTGAAGTCATATAAACTACTTCGAAAAAACGGTTTAATGATTTATTCAACTTGTACTTTTTCAAAAGAAGAAAATGAAGAAGTAATCAACTATTTGCTTGAAAACACTAGAGCTTCTCTTATTAATATAAAGTCCATTAACAATACAAATAGAGGAATAAACATGCAAGAAGCACTACGCATATTTCCCTTTAACTTTCAAGGTGAAGGACATTTTATATCCTTAATAATGTGTAACGACAATAACGTAAATATAAACACAAAATATCATCTTAATAAAAAAATATCTTCGCAAACATTAAAATTAATAGATTCTTTTTGCAAAGATAATTTGACATATAATTTTGATTATAAAAGGATATATATTAAAAATGATGATATTTACTATTTACCTGAAAAAATTATTAATTTTAGAGATTTGAAACATCTTCGTGTTGGGCAACATATTGGAAAAATTTTGAAAAATAGAATTGAGCCAAGTCATTCTTTTGCTATGTCATCAAAAAAAGAAGATTTTCAAAGGATAATAAATTTTACTCTTGATGATAAATTATTAACAAAATTCCTTCATGGCGAAACTTTTAAAGTTGACTTAAAAAATGGATATTGTCTTGTTCTTGTTGATGGCATGAGTATTGGGCATGGTAAAGTAGTTAATAATATTTTTAAAAACTTATTTCCTAAAGGATTAAGAAAATAGAAACCAATTATTTGGTTTCTATTTTATCAATATTATGAACAAACATAATCTCCTTTTCAATATCATCATGCATCTGCTTAGACAAATCGAAATTTGAAATATCTTTATATTCATCGAAAGAAATTGGTTTTAAAAATGTAACATAAACATTATTAACCAATTGTTTCTTTTTTATATCAAGACAATTATAATATCCATCTAATGCAACAGGAACAATAGTTGCCCCACTATTATATATTGGCTTTAGTCCACCTGGCTTAAATTCATTTAAACTCCTATTATTGTTTTTTGAACGAGTCCCTTCTAAAAATATCAATAAATTAATATTATTATTTAGAAGTTCTGTCGCTTCTTTTATTGTTTTATAAGATGATTTTAAATTATCACGATCCAAATATAGTGACCCCATTATTGCTGAAATTTTTCCAATAAAGGGCATTCTTTTAGTTTCTATTTTTGCAACAGGACATGCTTTTTGACTAACTAAAGATAAAATTAAAGGATCAAGATAGGATTGATGATTTGGGCAAAAAACAATTTTTCCAGATTTAGGAACATTTTCTAGTCCTTTCACAATATAATTAACTTTAAAAGATTTTTCTAACTTTTTAAATAAAGTTAAAATATAATTGTATCTTTTTTCAAAAGGAATTTTTTTTCTATTTATATAATAGTAAAGAATTTTTGGATAACTAAAAAGAAGGTATAGTCCAAATGTGAAAATTACTCTTATATATTTTAACATAATACTTATTTTCTCCTGTAATAGTAGACATCAAAATCATCATGATTTTCTATATTATAAACTCTAAATAAGTCTTCAAATTCTGGAAAATAAATATTTCCTTCATAATCTCCCTTAATATAGGATACTACCATCTCTGAAGTATATGGTAAAAATAATTTATAAATTTGAGCTCCCCCAATTACGAATAAAACATCTTCACTTTTTTCATATCTTTTTACTATTTCATTAAAATCATTTTGAACTTTGACTCTATCACTATGAGGATCATAACCCTTAACTAGGGTTAAAACAACATTTTCTCTATTTGGAAGTGGTCTTCCTAGTGATTCATATGTTTTTTCTCCCATAATAATTGTATGATTCAGAGTTGTTTTTTTAAAATGATTTAAATCACTTTTTATATCCCAAGGCAAACTATTGTCTTTACCAATTAATCTATTTTTCCCTAAAGCAACAATAATTTTAATCATCAAACACTCACCTTCCCTTTTATAGCTGGATATGGATTGTAATCTACTAATTCAAAATCTTCAATTTTGAAATCTACTATACTATTAACATGCCTTTTTATTTTCAACATAGGTAATTTTCTTGGAATTCTTTGCATTTGAGTTTTTATTTGTTCAAGATGATTTTGATAAATATGAACATCACCAAATGTATGGACAAATTCACCAACAGCATAGCCACAAACATCTGCTAGCATAATTAATAAAGCAGCATACGAAGCAATATTAAAAGGAACGCCTAAAAACAAATCTGCACTTCTTTGATATAATTGACAAGATAATTTTTTACCATCACCAGAAACATAAAATTGAATAAAAGCATGACATGGAGGAAGTGCCATATCTGGAATATCTTTAGGATTCCAAGCACTTATTATGTGCCTTCTAGAAAATGGATTTTCCTTTAATCCTTTTTCCAAATCTAAAAGTTGGTCTACCCCCATAAAATCTCGCCATTGTTTACCATAAACAGGACCTAAATCACCATATTTATTAGCAAATTCTAAATCTTCATTTATTTTTTCAACAAATTCATCAATGGTTTCACCATTATAATCAATGGATTTTTTAAATTTTTCATATGGCCACTCATTCCATATTTTAATTTTTTGCTTTACAAGTGGCCTAATATTCGTACTCCCACTTATAAACCAAAGCAATTCACCAATCACTGCCTTAAAAAAAACTTTTTTTGTGGTTAAAAGAGGAAAGCCTTCATTCAAATTAACTCTAAATTGATAACCAAAAGTAGAAATAGTGCCAGTACCTGTTCTATCTTTTTTTATAGTTCCTTTTTCTAAAACATATTTACAAAGATCCAAATACTGTTTCACACATTACTCCTCCTTAAAAATTCCTCTAGATAAACGAGATATAAAGTTTACCTTTTCACCAACAACTACAAGCTCTTCTTCAATATTCTCTAAACGACCTGTTATTTGTAAAAACTGACCAGGATGATAATACTGATTAATCGAATCCGCAATACCTTTCCATAAAGTACACTTTATTAATTCTTCTTTTACACTTCCATCAATTTCTCTAAAATCTTTTTCAACAGAAAGAATTAAATAATATTGATTCCCGCTTTTAAATACCTTTACTACTTTACCAAATAAAGCAACGATATTTAACATAGTCTCCTCCATAATTATGACATATATATATTATACATTAGTAATAATATATATGCGATAATAAATGTTTTTTATTCCTCAATTATTACAAAAGCAATAACATATTCTCCATCATGAGAAATTGATAAATGTGCTTTTGGATCACTTATTATAACTCCAAGTTTTTTATCATCTAATATTTCAATATCATGATATCCAAGATCTCTATTTTTTTTAGCCTTATAATATGCCTCTTTAGCACAAAACCTACCGGCTAGATATTCAACTTTTCGTAAATCACTTAATTTAGTGTATTGAGAAAATTCTATTTCACTTAAAATCTTTTGAACAAACTTCCCATCCTTTGAAAAAAACCTTTTTATTAATGCAATATCTACACCTATTCCTTTAATCATTTTTTTTCTCCTTTTGAGGTTTAATAACAAAAGTGGCTTTTGAAGCTTTTTTAAATTGTTTTCCTACATAATCTATATCTTCTACTGATATTGATTTAATTAAAGATATTTCCTCCATTAAATCTAAATTATTAATATATCCATCAACATAACTTATTGCATAATCTAATGGACTCTCTAATTTCTTTAAAGAAATCCCTACATATAAATTCTTGATCCTTTCTATTGCTAGTATATTACTTTGAGCATCAAAAGAAGATATAGCTTCTTCAATCTCTTTTTGATACTTATCATAATCTAGAACCTCACTAAGCAATATTGAAAAGTTACATTTTTTCTTGTTCTCGTGCATAAATTGAATTGGAGAAGTTATAACATTTTTTGAATACAATTTCTCATTAAGTGCAGAACTTTCGGAAAAAATACAATTCATATATATAGAAAAAGCTATTATTAACTTGTTTTTTGTTACTGCACCCAAGGATTTGTCAAATTCTGGAAATTTGTATCCTAAACTAACAATCATTGTCGAAATTGGCATTTCTATTTCTTTATAATTTTCTAACACTTTATTTGATTCATAATAATCATAATCTTTATACAAAAATCTTTTTTCAAAGTTCTTCTTGTTTTGATTATTTTTTATAGTATCTTCTATAGAATCAGGATCAACATTACCAACAATTACTAATATCATATTGCTAGGATGATAAAAAGTTTTATGGCAAACTTCTAAGTCTAAAAGAGATGTACACTTAACATCACTTGGAGAACCACCTATATCTAATCTAATAGGATTATACTCGTATAAACAGTTTAATATTCCTTTAATTGCTCTTGATTCGGGATTATCCTCGTACATATTTAATTCTTCAACAATTATATTTTTTTCTTTTTCAACACTTTGGGGAGTTATATTTAATTCTTGAACAAAATCTAAAAGCAAATTTACATTTTCTTCAATTTTATCAGATGTTAAAAAATAATAAGCTGTTTTATCATATGTTGTAAAAGCATTAGAAATAGCTCCAATTTCTGAAAAAAGATCAAAAACTTGCCCTTTTTTATTATCAAACAATCTATGTTCTAAAAAATGAGCAATTCCTGGTTTTACAACTATTTTTTTATTATGATAGTTTATAATACCATTTGAATATAAAGAGCCAAATTTAGTAGCTATAATACCTGCGCATTTTGTATATCCTTTTTTAGGAATAACAATAACTTTCAGACCGTTTTCTAAATCTGTAGTATAAACTTTTTCATTCAATTTTTCGTAACTTTTTTTTAGCATTAATCTCTCACCTTACCTTGCTTTAAACAATATTCAAGCATAAAATAAGCTTTTTTCGCTACCCTAATAACATCTTCTAAATTCACTTTACTTATGTTTTCATAATATTCTTCTAAACTATATGTCTTTTTATAATTTTGATTGCTTGAAAGAAAATCTATTGTATTGCTTGCACTGTCAAAACTACCTTTAATTGTTGATAGATATAGTTTGCGATTAAGTTCTAAATCTTCTTTAGTAAATTTTCCTTCCTGAATATCATTTAATTGCTTTTTTATTAATTCTTTTGTTTTTTCATAATTTGAATAATCAATTCCTGAAGATACAATTATACAACCACTACTAGCAACGTAATTAGAAGAAATACTATAACAAAGACTATTTTCTTCTCTAATATTTTTAAAAAGTTTGGAAAGAGGTGTTCCACCAAAAATAGCATTAAAAAGAATTCCCGCAAAAAAGTCATTACTATCTCTTGTTATAGGAAAATGAATTATTTGTATTAATTGTGTTTGATTGAAGGCTCTTTTTTCTTGTATTTCTTGATAATCAAGTCTTGGTATTTGGTAATCTGAAAATATTTTTTTGCTATTTTTAAAATTTTCTTTATAAAAATGTTCTTTTATCAAATTCTCAATTTTTTTACTATTAAAGTCTCCAACAATATAAATTTCTATTGGTCTAGAGGTTACTTTCTTATATTGCGCATAAACATCTTCATTTTTTAATTTTTTAATATCTTTTAAAGAACCAAAAACAGATATTTTTATTGGATGAGAAACTTTTAAATATGATAAAGCTCTTTCCAAAGAATATGCTTCCTTGTCATTTTTTCTAGAAAGTAAGGAATAATATTTCCTGTTTTTAACATTTAAAAAGGTATCCTCATCAAAAAGATTGTTTTCAACCAAAGGATTATAAATAATTTCGTGTATAAAATCAAAAACTTTATTAAAAAAAGAATCATCTTCCTGAACATATTGAGTATTGACAAAATTTGCCCGTATCCCAAAAATATTAATTCTGCCGACATTGCTAACATATGTGTCTACATCTGTTCCATATAATTCTTCTTTTTTTTCTGACAATCTTTTAACACTAGGATATTTTTTTGAACTTTCATTTAAAATTGAAGATAAAACAGATAAAGCAGTAGACTCTTTTTTTATTGCCTTATCTTTAAACAAAATTTTAAGTGTAATAGTTTTAAATTTTTGAGTATGAACTAAATTAAGAATAAGATTTTTATTTATTTGTATTTTGTCAATTTTCATTAAATTACCTCCTGATAAGTTATTGATTTAAAAAAGCTTTTATTGAGTTACAATAAACCTCACGAGGCTTGGATCCATTTGGTGGACCAACAAATCCTTCTTCTTCTAAACGATCAATAATTCTTGCAGCTTTTGGAAATCCAATAGTAAATTTCCTTTGTAAATATGAAACACTAACTGTATTTTGAGATTGTAAAAACTCAAGAATTTGTTTATAAAATTCATCGGCTGAACTATCAGAGAATCCTTCTCCATTAAAACTCATTTGCCCTGATGAAGTGTTTGGTTCAAGATTCATAAAATCTTGATTATATTCTGGAGAGCCTTGTCTACATATAAATTCTACAATTCGATCAATTTCTTCATCTTTGACAAAAGCTCCTTGAACTCTTTGCATTGGAGAATAACCTTGGATATTAGCAAACATATCTCCTTTTCCAAGTAGTTCTTCAGCTCCGCCTTCATCAAGAATTGTTCTTGAATCAATTTGTGAAGCCACTGCAAAAGCAATTCTTGATGGTATATTAGCTTTTATAACACCTGTTATTACATCTACTGATGGCCTTTGAGTTGCTACAATCATATGAATACCTACTGCTCTAGCCAATTGTGTTATTCTACGAATGCTTTCTTCAACTGCACCTTGAGCAATTAACATTAAATCAGCAAGTTCATCAACTATAACAACTAGATATGGTAATTTTTCTTCATTAAAATCAGCTGCAGAAGAGTTAAATAGTTCAATATTCTTTTTCCCGTATTTTTCAAATAATTCATATCTTTTTTCCATAAGTTCAACAACTTTCCCTAATGCTACCGCCGCTTTTTTTGAATCAGTTATAACAGGACAAATAAGGTGAGGTAAATTTGCATATGCACTCATTTCCACTCTTTTTGGATCTATAATCATTAATTTAACCTCATCTGGTGTTGCTCTCATTAACAAAGAAACAATAACTGTATTCATACATACAGATTTACCAGAACCAGTTGCACCAGCAATTAGTAAATGCGGTGTTTTATTGATTTCAAAAACTATTGTTTGACCTGTGACATCTTTACCAATTGCAGCCAATAGTTTCTCATCTTTTTTAGAAAAAGGAACATCGCTAATGACTTCTTTAAAAGATACATTACTTCTTATTATATTAGGTATTTCTATTCCCACATAAGACTTACCCGGAATTGGAGTCAAAATATTAATTTTTTCAGCGGAAACAGCCATCATTATATCATTTTTTATTTGATTGAATTGACTTACCTTAACATCACTATCAACATCTATTTCAAACCTTGTAAATGATGGTGCAGTTATAAAGTTTATAACTCTAGCCTTAATCCCTAAACTTTGAAATTTATTATTTAATCTAATTACATTTAGTTGTGCTGCTTCTTTATTTTTTGTTATATCACTCATAATAGGTTCATCTAATAAACTAATACTTGGTAAATGATAGCTTTTTCTGGATGATTTTTTCAACAAAACTTCATCATTATTTTTAGTATCATCTATGTTATCTTTTTCTAAAGAAGCAAAACCAGTATTAAATTTTTCTTCATTAGTTTCCTTTTCAATGTTAACTTGTTTATTATCATCTTTTTTAATTTTAAAATTATCTTCACCATTATAAAAATCATCTATTACCTCTACAACGCCTTCTTTATTAGAAACTTTTCGAGTTTCTTTTGAAGGGGCAAATACACCACCTTGAGTATTATCATAATCTTTATCAATATCAAAATTACTCTCATGGTCTATATTTTTTCCAGTGTTAGCTGCTTGATAATCATCTTCAATAACACTCTCTTTAAATATATTAAATTTTTTACCAGCACTTTTAAGAGCACTTGTATTTTGAGAATCCAAATCATTTGCAGAAGCATTATTATTAAAATCTACAGGATTATCTTTAAAAATATTAAATGCAGATTTTGAACCAGAAACTTTATTTTCGCGAGGCGGAACATAATTGTTTTTATAAAATGAATTTTCAGGATGAACTGGTTCTTCTTCTTCAACCCTAATACCTGTAGAATATTTTTGTAATTCTTCTTTTTCATCTAGAAAAACATTTTTATTCTCATCAAAAAATTGACTAAATTGCCTCTCTCTCATCTCTTTCTTCTTTTTTTCTTTTGCTACATATATATCCTTACGATGAATTATTTTTTCTCCTACAAAATATACAATTGGTTTTAAAACTAAAAATGCCATCAATATCAAACCAATTAAATAAATAAATCTAGTTATACTTGTACCCATAAGACTAGAAAATAATGAAAAGAAGAAAAAACCAATTATACCTCCACCAATTTTAGAATTTAAAATAGAAGAATAACTATTTTCAAGCAAAGAGAATCTAGCACCATATTCCTTGAAAACCGATTTAAATTCTATTGCATAATCACTTAAAGCAATTAATCCAAAAAATATTATCAAGATAAAAGCCAAAAGTGTAATATTAAATTTAATTTTTATAAATCTCTTTTTAAATATGAAAATTAATCCTAGCGATAACAATATCAAAAAAATCAATGGATATAACATGCCAAAAAGATAAATAAATATATATGAAAAAATTCTTCCTATATTAATCAATGGTTCCACAAAAACTATTAAAGAAACTAGAACCATTAACAATCCAACTAGGAATGCTCTTGTAGAATCACTAAAGAGTAGTTTATCTTTATTTATCTTGGAATTTATCTTATTGCCTTTTAGCATTCTTATCACCTAATTAATATTATAAAACATTAGAATAAATTAAAAAAGTCAAAACTGACTTTTTTAATGATATTACTATACTTCTACTATAACTGGTAAAACCATCGGATCTTTACCTGTTGCTTTTCTTACAAAGAAATTTACTTTATCTCTTATTTTCACTTTTGTTTCATCAAACTTTATATTCCCAGATTCTAGAGATTCAAGAACTAATGTTTGAAATAGTTGAGTTAATTCCTTTAAAAAATCATCTGCATCTTTCAAAAATATTAACCCTCTCATTTGAACATCAGGACCAGCAATAATCTCTTTCTTTTTAGTATCAACAGTAATTCCTAAAATCAATACTCCGTTATCTGACAACTTTTGACGATCATTTATAGCTTGACTTCCAACATCACCAATTCCTAATCCATCTATCATTACCTCACCAACAGGAACAGAATCAGCAAGCCCTTTATATACACCATCTTCAAATGTAACAACCATTCCATTATCACAAACAAAAACATTTTTATGATTATATCCTTGTTGCATCCCAACAGCAATCTGAGCATTAGCAATTAAATGTCTATATTCCCCCTTAACTGGCATGTAATATTTAGGATGAAAAATACTTAACATCATTTTTATATCTTCTTCATGAGCATGCATTGATGATAATTGTTTTTTCTTAATATTCAAGATATTAGCACCTGTTTTATAAAGTTCATCTATGGCTCTTGTAGAAATCACTTCTAACCCTGGAATTGATGGTGACCCAATGATAAACATATCTGTTGATTTTATCTTTAATCCCACATCACTCTCACCACCAGCAATTTGTTCTAAAGTTCTAAATAAATATTCTCCGATTCCTGAAATAATAATTACAGCATCTTCATTACCGGGACGATTTAATTCATCTTTACTAAGTTGCAATGTAGGTGGTATTGATAAAATACCGAACTTTGAAACTGCTCCTAAAACATGTTTCATCTCTTCATCATATATAACTATTTTTCTTTGATATTTGACTGCTAAATCAATGATTTCTCTAATCCCAAAAAGATTTTGAGTGTAAAATGTTGCAAGTATTCTCCCCTTATGTTCACTAAATATATTTTCAACAATTGGTGTTAATTTATGGTTTGGTGATGTGTGCCCAGGTTTATCGCAATCAACAGATTCAGTAAGTAAAACTAAAACTTTCTTATCCCCTAACTGAGATAACATATTAACATCTGTTCTATATTGTGGTAATGCTCCATAATCTATTATAAAATCACCCGTATAAACAACTAATCCTGATCCAGTATCAATTGCTATTCCTAATGATTCTCCAACAGAATGGGTTGTAGAAAAATAATAAACATCATACTTATCAATTTTTGATTTAGAGTTTGGCGCCGCTATACGAAAATCAAAATTAACATTAAGTTTATAACGCTTTGCAGATGACATTATTAATTCTGCTGTAATACGACTGCAATATATTGGAGCAGGAACATCATTTAAAACATATGGTAAAGCTCCCATAATATCATCGTGACCATGGCTAATAAAATAACCCTTCACTCTTTTTTTATTTTTAATTAAATAACCAACATCAGGAATAATCATATCTATTCCTGGCATTGAACTCTCTGGATATTTTATTCCAGCCTCTAGAACAAAAATATCATCATTTATTTCGACTACATACATATTCTTACCATTTTCGTCTAGCCCACCTAGAGCAAAAATTCTTAATTTATTTGGCATATTATAACCCCCAACTAATCTTGACTAATTTATTATAACCAATTTATAAAAATATCACAACATTTTTACCGTTTATTGATACGAAAATAAAAAGGAAGATTTTTTTACTTCCTTTAAATATAAAGCTAATTAATTATTTTTTGGCTTCATTTCTTCATTTTTCTTTTCTGGCTTAGGAAGTAAATCTTTTCTTGAAACATTCACTTTACCTTTTTCATCTATTCCTGTAACAATTACTTTTATAAAATCGCCTAGTTTGAACAAATCTTTTGGATGATTTACTCTTTCATGAGCTATTTTTGACACATGGCATAATCCCTCGCATCCAGGAAATAATTCAACAAAAACGCCATAAGCTTCTATTCTTGTTATTTTACCTTCATAGATTTCACCAACCTTAGCAACTCTTGCAATATCTTCTATCATTTTTGTTGCTTTTCTTAGTGGGTCATAATCTTGATGATATAAAACAACATGACCGTCTTGTCCAATATCTATTTTTACATTATCACATTTTGCAATAATATCATTAATGACTTTTCCTCCAGGACCAATTACATCTCTTATTTTATCAATTTCAATATCCATTTGATGAATTTTAAGAGCATATTTTCCTACTTCTTTACGAGGTTGTTTAATTGTAGATTCAATAACATCAAGAATTTCCATTCTTGCTTTTTTAGCTTGTTTTAGTGCTTTATCAATTATTTCTTTGTTAATTCCTGTAATTTTTATATCCATTTGTAAAGCACAAATTCCATCCCTAGTACCTGCAACTTTAAAATCCATATCACCTAGATGATCTTCCATTCCTTGAATATCAGTTAAAATCGTATATGGAGCTCCAGAATCAATTGGTCCTTGAGTAATTAACCCCATCGCAATTCCTCCAACTGGTGATTTAATAGGTACTCCAGCAGCCATTAAAGCCATTGTGGAAGCACATATTGAAGCTTGAGAAGATGAACCATTAGATTCAACAACTTCAGAAACAACCCTAATTGTGTATGGAAAATCTCTTTCATTTGGTATTACTTGGAATAAAGCTCTTTCACCTAAAGCTCCATGTCCTATCTCTCTTCTTCCTGGCGAACCCATTCTTCCTGTTTCACCAACAGAAAATGGTGGAAAATTGTAATGATGCATAAAACGTTTATTTTCTTCATCTGTAACATTGTCAATAAGTTGAGCATCTCCTAAAGCACCTAAAGTACAAACAGAAATTACTTGAGTTTCACCTCTAGTAAACATTGCTGATCCATGAACTCTAGGTAGCAAATCTATTTGAGCATCTAATGGTCTAATTTCTTCTATTTTTCTGCCATCAGGACGTACTTTATCTTCAGTAATCAGTCTTCTAACTTCATCTTTTACTATATCATGAAGAGCATCTTTTACTTGCTTTAGTGTTTTAGTTTTAAGTTTTTCATCTTCATAACTTTGTTCTTCAAAATGTTTTATTACTTCTTCATTAATTTCATCTATTTTTCCGTATCTTTCTAGCTTTTCTTTAATTCTTACTGCATTAATTAAACGATCTTTTGCTTGTTTATTAACTTCAGTTTTAATTTCAGAAGATACTTCATATAATTCAATTTTACGTTTTTCTTTGCCGACTTTTTTAATTATTTCTTCTTGAAATTCAATTAATTTCTTAATGTGTTCATGTCCAAACATTATTGCCTCTAGCATTACTTCTTCACTAACTTCATTTGCGCCAGCCTCAACCATATTAATTGCTTGTTTTGTACCAGCAACAGTTAATTGAACGTCAGATTTATCATTTTCTTCAATGCTTGGATTAATAATGAACTTTCCATCTACTCTACCAACTTGTACACCAGCTATTGGTCCATTAAATGGAATATCTGAAATACACAATGCTAAAGAAGAACCCATCATCGCTGCCATTTCAGGAGAAGCATCTTTATTTACCGATAAAAGTGTATTAACTACTTGGACTTCATTTCTAAAACCTTCAGCAAACAAAGGTCTTATTGGTCTATCTATTAAACGAGAAGTTAGTGTTGCGTGTTCACTTGGTCTACCTTCTCTTCTTAAAAAACTTCCTGGAATTTTTCCAACAGCATATAACTTCTCTTCAAAAGAAACTGTCAAAGGGAAAAAATCTATGTCTTTTGCAACATCAGACCCTACTGCTGTTGATAAAACAACTGTATCATCATATCTAACTAAAACAGCCCCGTCGGCTTGTTTGGCAATCTCACCTATTTCAAAAGTTAGTGTGCGCCCACAAAAATCTTTTGAAAATACTTGCTTACCCATTAAATCACCTCTTATTTTTCACTATTTTTAATTTTAACACACAATATCTTTAAAAGATATTATTTTCTATTTGAATCTTTATCAGTATTTATCTCATTATTTACCTTCTTAAGGTGTGGTATTAAAGTTATGAAAAAAATCAAATCTATGAAAACAGATATAGCCAAAGCTATAGCAAATAATGTTGTTCCATAATTTTCTATTTGAAAATCAGATACAATCAATAAAAACCCATTTATTATTGATATTATTTGAGTTCTTTTCCCCATTTTTTCAAATCTTTCATCTTTATCTTTTTTGCTTCTTAGACGTGCTCCAAAAAATAATAATCCCATGACAATTACACCAACTATTATTTTTCTAACTACCTCATTTTCAAACAAATTAGACACCTTCTTTCAATAAAATTGATATAAAAACAAAAAACCAGCAAAGCTGGTCCATTTTACTTTCTAATATTTAGTTCAGTAATTGTTTTTGTATAACGTTCCAAAGAGATTCTCTTCAAATAATCTAGCAAACCTCTTCTTTTACCTACAAGAACCAACAATCCACGACGTGAATGATTATCATTCTTATGAACTTTTAAATGTTCTGTAAGAGTGCTAATTTGCTCTGTCATTATTGCAATTTGAACTTCTGGGGAACCTGTGTCTCCCTCTTTCAATCCAAATTTTGCAACTAATTCAGCTTTTTTATCTTTTGATAATGCCATTTTCTTTTCCTCCTTAAATTCACTTGACTATATCCAAGAATATTGTTGGAGATTCAATATTCATAGAAATAGTTGCATTGACATTTTACATTAATTAGTAACTTTTATCAACTACTTTATTATTCTAGTTCCCAATTTATTTCATCAAGATCTTTTTCTTTTAAAAACTCATTTATTTTCGTAAATGGCTTACTTCCATAAAATCCTTTTGCTGCTGATAAAGGAGATGGATTAGTAGCAGAAATTACTAAATGTATATTTTGATTAATAAGTGGCTCAAATTCTTTTGCATGTTCTCCCCATAAAACAAAAACTTTTGGACTTTCATCTTCATTTAAAACACTGATTATATTATCAGTAAATATTTTCCAATGCTCACAAAGATGATTAGCTGGTTTATCGCTAGGGGAAGTAAGAGCTGAATTTAGCAAGAAAACACCTTGCTTTGCCCAATTTATTAAACTCCCACTAGTAGGTTTAGATATTTTAACATCATCCATTGCTTCGTTTATAATTATTTGAGTTGTTTGATTAATTATTACGCCATTTCTTGTTGAAAATGCTAAACCATCTGCTTGATTTTTTCTATAAAAAGGAATTTTACCTATTATTACTACCTTAATATCTGAAAAATTCGTATATTGAAATGCCCTAAAAATTTCTTCTTTACTTGGATAAACTTTTTTATTATCATATTCACTTTTAATAAAACTAGAAAGAGAAGCAAAATATGGCTTTACCTTTTCAATATTAAATATTTTTTCCCAATCTTTTGGTAAATAAAATCTTAGTTCTTGCCAAAATTCAAATTCAAAAACATCTTGAGTCATATATTTTTCATCATCAATTGTACTTACCTTAATAATCTTTTCTGGATTATCTTCAACAATTTGCTGAATTAATTCCTTCTCTTCTTCTGTAACATCTAGTGATAAATTCTCTTTTGCAGTAATATTATTTTCTTCTTTAAAAAACTCACTACTATCATTTTGAATTTTTCCTTCTTTATTTCCTACTTCTATAACTGGCTTTGGAACTAAATCAGAAAGCTTTGAATTCAATAAACTTTGAATAGGATCTTCACTATTATCTATAGTTAAATCCGCCGTTGGATCTAACTTTTTATCTGTATAAACAATATTTGGTTGAATAGATGCTTTTTTCAACAAATACTCTGCTCTTTCAACATCACTAAAAACTTCGCGGCCAGAATCTCTATTTCTTCTTTTAAATCCTAAATTTATATTTAATGAAGAAACATCATCATATACTCCCACTTCATATCTATATAAAAATATTAAAAAGTATATTATCACGCAAGCAGTAAATATTGCATATGCAAGAAGGAAATAATCATAATTGTTTCCTAGTATTTCTTTGAAAGAATCAACAAAAAAACTAGGTATCATATATATACTAAAACCCAACCATATCACAGAAAATGTTATAACAATTGCTTTCTTCATTGTTTCTTCCCACCTTTAATAAATTATATATTTTTTTGATTATCTATGCAACTAACTGCATTTTTTCTATCTATATCCATTTGATGGATTAATTCATCAATACTAGAAAACTTAACTTCATCTCTCATATAATATAAAAACATTACTTCGATTACTTTTCCATATATATCTTTATCAAAATCAAAAATATTTACTTCTAATAATAATTGTTTAACTTCTGAAACCGTTGGATGGTTACCAATATTTGCCATTCCACCATATATTTTCCCATCTACTATAACTTTAACAGCATATACCCCTTTTTTGGGAATAACATAATCATTAGTATCAATATTTGCTGTAGGATATCCAAATTTCTTGCCATTTCCATAACCTCTGACAACCTTGCCTCTGATTTTATAATCATAACCTAAAAGTCTATTTGCCTGTTCTAGAAATCCATTAATCAACAATTGGGTAATTCTTGTTGTAGAAATTTTTTCTCCTTCTTTAATAACTTCTGGTATCTCTATTACTGAAAATTTTTTTGATTGTAATTTTTTCAAAGTATTAGCATTACCTTCCCCATTTTTTGCAAATCTAAAATCAAAACCAAATATTAATGTTTTTATTCCTAAAGGATAAATAATTTTTGACATAAATTCTTCTATTGAGTAATTTGCAATTATTTCATCAAACTCTAAAATAATCATTTCTTCAATTCCTAGTTTTTCTGCCATTTCTATTTTATCTTCATTTGTTGTTAAATATGCTACTTTTTCTTTTTTTAAAACTTCTTTTGGAGATTTTTCAAAAGTAAAAATAGCTGACTTAGAACTTGTTTTTTTAGAAACTCTAATAGTTTCTTTTATTAATTCTTGATGTCCTAAATGAACACCATCAAAAAAACCAATACACGCAACTTTATTATCGTTTAAATATGGTGATTCATATTTTATCTTAAGAATTTTCATGACTTACTTGTAGCCCCCTTAAACATCTATATTCATTGCCATTATCTTTATAATATATGGCAATTGGATTATCTTTACAATCAACAAGCAATAGCTTAGCAAATTCACTTTCAATGTTCAAACTTTGGCCATTTATTGCTTTTTTTTCTTCTTCTTTTTTTAAAAAATATTTAGGCATGCTACTTAATGCCTCATATATAGAAGTCATTTTGCTATCTTTATTTATTGAATCTAGAACAAGTGCATTTTTAAGATCAAATTCTCCTATTTTTGTTCTTTCAAGTTCAACTAAGTGACCACAAGTATTTAGTTTATTAGCAATATCTTCTCCAAGAGTACGAATATAAGTTCCTTTTGAACATTTGACTAAAAATTTTATACTTTCTTCATCTTTATCAATAAGTTCTAAATTATAAATTTCAATTTTTCTTTTTTTCCTATCAATTTCTATTCCTTTTCTAGCTAAATTATACAACTTTTCACCATTGATTTTTATTGCTGAATACATTGGAGGTATTTGATATGATTCTCCAATAAAGGATTGAAAAACACTTTTAATTTCACTAACACTATAATTTTTAAAACTTTTATTCTCAATTATTGTGCCCATTAAATCACCAGTATCTGTTTTCTCACCAAGTTTTAGTTTTGCAATATATGTTTTTTCTTGTGCCTCAATGAATTGAACAATTTTAGTCGCAGAATTGATTGCTACTATAAGCAAACCTGTAGCAAATGGATCTAAAGTTCCACAATGCCCAACTTTTTTAGTCAAAAATATTTTTTTAATTCTTGATACAACAGCAAAAGAAGTAATTCCAGAAGGTTTTTTTACTAATAATATACCATCCATAATATTCATCCTTTCAACTTTTTTATTATATCATAAAATATATTTCTTAATGAAAAAGATTATTTAAAATAGTATAATATTCCCACTAAAGGATGTGCTTTTTATGTCAATGAGAAAAATTTTGGGTTGTTTAAAACAGGCAGATATTGATTATGACCTTATAAAAGATGGCGATAAAATAGCTGTAGGAATTTCCGGAGGCAAAGATTCTTTTGTTTTACTAGAAGCATTAAATCTTTATAAGTTTTTTTCGAAGAAAAAATATGAAATAGTTGGCATAAATATAATAATGGGATTTCCAAACATGAAGTTTTTTGAAATACGCAAATGGTGTAAAAATAACAACATTGAATTTCATCAAATAAAATCAAAACCATTAATCTATGATGTTTTGAAACTTAACAAGACAAAAGATGGAAAATTGCCGTGCTCAATTTGCTCAAAAATGAAAAAAGCTGCAATTAATCAAGCAGCAAAAAAATATAAATGTAATAAAGTAGCTTTTGCTCACCATAGTGATGATGCAATAGAAACATTATTTTTAAATATGACACACGGAGGAAGAATTGCCACTTTTTCTCCTAAAATGTTTCTAAGTAATGAGAAAATGACTTTTATTAGACCATTAGTATACTGTCATGAGAAAGATATTGCTAAAACCGCTTTACAAAACAAGTTACCATTATGCATCTCAACATGTCCAAATGATAAAAATACCAATCGTGAAGAAATTAAATTATTACTAAAAAAATATTATCATCTTTTCCCACAAGCAAGGAACAATTTCTTAACAATGTTATCTAATACTTCTAAAATTGACATTTGGCAAAAAAAATATCCTGATGACTATTCTTTTATTAAAAACTCCAAAAAACATTTGCTTGAAAATAAATTAAATAATGTAGAGAATATATCTTTTACAAGAGATGATAAATTTGGCAAAAAAATTGCAGGGTTAAATGCAACTATTGAAGATAATATCTTACAAATAAATGATGTATTTGTTTCTCAAGATTTTTATAATAAAAACATTGAAAAAGAATTATATTATGATGTTGAAAAATATGCAAAAACCAAAAATATATCGATAATAATTCTTAATATATATTCTTTTCAAAATCATAAAGCCTTTGAAGAGATGGGATTCATAAAATTTAGTTCATTCAATGGGAAAAACTATAATAAATTATTCTATAAAAAATTAATATAAATAACAAAAAAATAGAACTAAATTACTAGTTCTATTTTTGCTTAATATCTTTTAATATTTTTTCTATTTTTTCGCCTTTTTCATACGAATCATCATACACAAATATAAGCGTTGGAACTTTTCTTATAGTTAATTTTTGTGCAAGCGAGGAACGAATAAACCCTTTTACTCTTTCTAAAGCTTCCATTCTTAAATTAACCTTACTTTTATCAAGAAAAGAAACAAATATTTTGGCATAAGATAAATCATTTGTAACCTCTACACCGGTAACAGTAATAAACCCAATATCCGGACTTTTTACTTCAAATTGCAAAATATCAGAGACGTACTTCAAAATAGAAACGCTAATTTTATCTTGCTTATATGCCATATAAATCTCTCCTAATCCTTTTTAATTTCTTCCATAGTGTAGCCCTCAACAATATCTCCTTCTTTAATATCATTAAAATTATCAATTGTTAGACCACACTCATAACCAAGGTTCACTTCTTTTACATCATTTTTGAATCTTTTTAATGAAGATAATTTCCCTTCATATACTATACTACCATCACGCATCAATCTAATACTACTATTAGCTTTTATAAATCCGCTTGTTACATAACATCCAGCAATTGTTCCAATCTTCGAAACTTTGAATAATTGACGAACTTCTGCTTGACCAGTAACTACTTCTTGATATTCTGGTTTTAGCATTCCTTTCATTGCTGATTCCATTTCTTCGGTTAAAGCATAAATTATTCTATGTAAACGCAAATCAACTTTCTGTTCACTAGCAAGTTGTCTAATGGTTGCATCAGGACGAACATTAAAGCCATAAACTATTGCATTTGAGGCACTCGCCAAAAGTATATCAGATTCAGTAATTTGACCAGCTTGGAAGCGAATTATATTTATTTTCACACCATCAACATTAAGTTTTTCTAAAGCACCTTTTACAGCCTCTGCAGATCCTTGGACATCAGCTTTAATAATAACATTGATAGTAACTACGTCTCCTTTTTTAATTTGATTATATAAATCATCCAAGGACATAGCACTACTTCCTTTACGTTCTTGCTCTTTTTTCTTTATCATCCTTTTTTCTGCAATATCTTTTGCTTGATGTTCATCTTTAAATGCCATAAATTTATCTCCAGCATTAGGAACCTCATTAAGACCAGTAACAGAAACTGGGGTTGATGGAGTTGCAACTTTACATAATCTTCCTAGATCATCATACATTTGTCTAACTCTACCAAAACTAGCTCCAACAACTATGGAATCACCAACTTTTAATGTCCCATTTTGTACTAAAAGAGTAGCAACTGGCCCCTTACCTTTTGTAAGTTCAGCTTCAATTACTGTTCCCATAGCATATCTTTTAGGATTTGCTTTCAATTCTTGCATTTCAGAAACAACAACAATTGTTTCTAATAACTCTTCAATCCCTGTTCCTACTTTTGCCGAAATGTTTCTATATATGGTATCTCCGCCCCACTCTTCTGGCATTAAACCAACATCTGATAAAGCATATTTTATTTTCTCTGGATCTGCACCTTCTTTATCAATTTTATTAACAGCAACAATAATTGGAACATTAGCGGCTTTTGCATGATCTATAGCTTCTCTTGTTTGTGGCATAACTCCATCGTCTGCTGCAACAACAATTATTACTATATCAGTAACCTGTGATCCTCTTGCGCGCATTGCTGTAAAAGCAGCATGTCCTGGTGTATCAAGAAAAGTAATTTTTTTATTATTAACTTCAACTTGATATGCACCTATTGCTTGAGTTATTCCTCCAAATTCTCTTTCCGCTACTTTTGAGCTTCTAATTGAATCAAGAAGTGTTGTTTTACCATGGTCAACATGACCCATTATTGTAACAACTGGTGGGCGCTCTTTGAGTAAAGATGGATCATCATTAATTTCAATGTTTTCAAAATTAACTTCATCAACAACCTTTTCTTTTTTAAAATCATATCCATAGTTCAAACAGACAATGCCTATAAGTTCATCATCTAAAGTTGAATTTATGTTTACCATTTTGCCTTCCATAAATAGAAATTTTACAATCTCTGTTGGGTTTAAATCCAATTTTTCTGCTAAATTCTTTACACTTGTTTCTCCAGAATAAGTGAAAACACCATCATTCAATTTTTCTTTCGGTTGAACTTTTTTCATATTTTTTTGATGAAAGAAATTAGATTGACGCTTATCATCACTTTTCTTTGAATGATTGTTTCTTTTTTTTGGACTAATAATATCTTTTGCCATATATTATTCACCCTCCTTTTCATACTTACTAACTAATACTCTTCAATAATTCTTCATATATTTCATCAGGAATATCTGCCTCTAAAGCTCTCCCTAATGAGTTTTTCTTTTTTGCTATTTCTATAGCCTCAATACTTCTTTTTAAATATGCTCCACGTCCATTTTTTTTGCCAGTTAAATCAATAAAAATTTCTCCTTCATTGTTTTTAACAACTCTAATTAATTCTTTTTTAGGTAATTGTTCTAAAGTTGCAACACATTTTCGCATTGGAATCTTTTTATTCATAATTATTTATCATAGTATTCATCGAATTCATCATAGTCGATGTCATCTTCATACTTGTTCTTTTCTGCTGCTTTCTTTTCGCTTTCTTCAAGCTCGCGAAGTTCTTCATCAGTGTAAACTGGCATATAATTAATTGATTTCTTGTCCTCTTTTTCTTTTTCAGCCTTTTTAATTGCTTTTTTAGAAATAGTATCCTTTTTCGGAGTAGTCTCTTTAGGAGTTACTTCAATTGGTTTTGTTTCTTCTACAACACTTACTCTTGGCATTATTGGAATATCAAACTTTTCAGTTGAAACATATACTTCTTCTTTTACTGGTTCAACTTTTTCTTTTATAACTTCTTTTTTAATTTCTTTTTCCTTTACTTGTTCAATAACCAAATTTTCAGGTTGTACATTGACATCACTTATAGAAGGTTCTACTACTTCTTCAATTTTTTTGTTAATGTTTTCTAATTCAATATTTTCATATTCATTTCTAATATCATTAACAGTTTTGAAAATAACTTTATCTTGCAATGCTGTATCTACTGTTTTAATGTCTATTTTCCATCCTGTTAATTTTACAGCCAAACGGGCATTTTGACCTTTCTTACCGATTGCTAATGATAATTCTTCATTTGGTACGACAACTATTGCACTATGAGTATCTTTATCAATAGCTATACCATATACATTTGCAGGTTTTAATGATTCTGCTATGTATAATTCAGGTATTTCATGATACTCAACAACATCAATCTTTTCATTTGAAAGTTGATTTGTAATTTTTTGAATTCTCATTCCCTTGACACCAATACATGCACCTGTTGGATCAACATTTTTATCCCTACTTGAAACAGCAACTTTTGCTCTTTCTCCAGGATCACGTGCTATTGAGCGAATTTCTACTGTGCCATCATATATTTCAGAAATTTCATTTTCAAATAATCTTTTCAAAAAATTAGGTTCTGTTCTTGAGACTATTACTTGTGCTCCTTGAGAAGCTTTATCAACTTCAACTACATATACTTTTAAATGCTGACCAACATAATACCTTTCATTTGGAATGCTATTACTTGCTGGCATCAAAGCATTTGTTTTACCAATATTAATCAAACTGTAGTTGTTCTCAACCCTTTCAACAATTCCCGTGATTATATCATCTTTCAAATTAATATAAGCATCATAAACATATTGCTTTTCTGCTTCACGAATTTTTTGACGAAGAACCTGCTTCACATAAAGTGCCGCCATTCTATCAAATTGATCAGTATCAACTGCTATTTCAAATATATCTCCTAACTTATAATCTTTATTTATTTCTTGAGCATCATGTAAAGATATTGTTAAAACATCATCAACACATTCTTCAACAACCTCTTTTTGATTAAACATTAATATTTTACCTTTTTTATCGTCAATCTCTACTCTAACTCTTGCTTCCTTGCCATTTTCTTTTTGATAAGCACTTATTAATGCTGATTTTAATAAATCTATTACCATTTCAGGTGAAATGTTTTTGCTATCTTCAAATGCTTTCAAGGCTTTTATAAACTCTTTTGGGTTCACTTTTATAATCCTCCTAAATCTTTACCGTTGTCATTGACTTTTCAACATTTGAAAAATCAATTTCGAGTTTTTTTGCTCTTGTTTTGATTTTCATTTCAATAATAAATGAATCCTCTTTAATTTCAACTAACTTACCTACTACCTGCTTGTAACTATCTTGCTCACTTTTCAAAACTACTAATACTTGTTTATTAATTGCTTTTTGAAATTGTTCTTTAGTTTCTAGAGGCCTTTCCGCACCAGGAGACGATACTTCCAAAATATATTCTTCTCTCAAAAAATCAAGTTCATCGAGTTTATTTGAAATTTCTTCAGAAATACCGACACAAGTATCTAAATCTGTATTACCATTATTTTTTTCAACAAGAACTCTTAATATCCAAGACTCATTTTCAAATACATATTCCAATTTATACAAATAACTATCGTTGGCTTGAATAATAGGAACAATGATATTTTTTATTTTTTCAATTTGTACTTTTTCCATAGCACACCTCATTTCAAAAGTAAGAGTGGGGTTTCCCCCACTCATAAACTTATTGCACGAATATTTTAGCACATTTATCTATTAAAATACAAGTATTTAAATAACTTTGGATATATTTCAGCCAAGTGTATATTTATAAATAATAATTTATGATATAATTTTACATGATTTGGGGTGATTATATGAATCTAGAAATAATAGTGAAAGTAGCCAATGAATTAAGTCTAAATTCTGAAAATGTAAAAAGTGCTATAGAATTACTTTTAGATGGAGCAACCATTCCTTTTATTGCACGCTATCGGAAAGAAAAAACTAAAAATTTAGACGAAGAACAATTAAGAAAAATTCAAAAAAGATATGATTATTTAACAAAACTTGAGGAAAGAAAAATAGAAGTTTTAAAATTAATTGATGAAAAAGGTAAATTAACGGATCAATTAAAAAATGACATAATCGAAGCAGAAACGCTCAATGTTGTTGAAGAGTTGTATTTACCATATAAAGAAAAAAAGAAAACTAGAGCTACTATAGCAATTGCGAAAGGTCTAGAACCACTTGCAAATTTCATGTTGCTTTTTAATGATAAAGATGCAGCCATAGAAGCTCAAAAATATTTATCAAAAGAAGTTGAAACGATTGATGATGCTTTAAAAGGGGCAAAAGATATTCTTGCCGAAAGTTTTTCAGATAATCATATTTATCGTGAATTTTCAAGAAAGTCAATACTTTTCAATGGGAAAATTGAAACTAGCTTAAAAAAAGATGCAAAAGATGATAAGAAAATATATGAACTTTACTATGATCATCAAGAATTGTTAAGATTTGTTCCTAATCATAGAATACTTGCAATAAATCGAGGAGAAAAAGAAGGTTTTTTAAAAGTAAAAATTGTTACTGCTGATGAAGAAATAATAAACTTCATGAAACGAAAAATTATTAAAAAAATAGGATGTATTAGTAATAAATATGTAATTGAAGCAATTGAAGATACTTATAAAAGACTTCTTTTCCCTTCTATTGAAAGAGAGATAAGAAATCTACTAACCAGTAGAGCTGAAGAAAAAGCAATTGAATTATTTACAATAAATCTTGAACAATTGCTCTTGACTCCTCCTTTTAAAAATCTAAATATGTTAGGAGTCGATCCAGCTTTTAGAACCGGTTGTAAACTTGCCGTAATTAATGGTAACGGCGACTTTGTTTATAAAGATGTTATATATCCTCACGAAAAATATATTGGTGAAAATGTTAATGAAAAAAGAATTAAAGATGCAAAAGAAAAAGTTGTGAATCTAATAAAAAAATATGACATAGAATTAATTGCAATAGGAAATGGTACTGCAAGCAGAGAAACCGAATCTTTCATCGCAAAAACTTTAAAAGAATATGAATTAAAAACAAAATATATTATTGTTAGTGAAGCAGGAGCAAGTGTATACTCTGCAAGTGAACTTGCTAAAAAGGAATTTCCTGATTTAGTCGTTGAAGAAAGAAGCGCTATATCAATAGCAAGAAGAGTAATAGATCCTCTTTCAGAATTAATTAAAATTGACCCAAAATCTATTGGAGTCGGTCAATATCAGCATGATGTTAATCAAAACCTTCTTGAAGAAGGACTTGATTTTACCATTACTAAAGTTGTCAATGCTGTTGGAGTAAATCTCAATAGTGCCTCGTCACCACTACTAAGTTATATTTCTGGACTCAATAAAAAGACAGCAGATAATATTATAGATTATCGTCAAAAAAATGGAAATTTCAAAAATCGTCGCCAATTAAAAGAGGTAAAAGGCATCGGGGAAAAATCTTATGAACAGGCAATCGGATTTTTAAAAATTCTTGATAGTTCCAATCCTCTCGATAAAACTTTTATTCATCCTGAAGATTATGAAAAGGTTAATCAGTTAATGGAAGACTATAATCTTAATTATGAAAATATGGGTTCAAACGAATTCTTAGAAAAATTAGTCAATTTAGATAAAAAGAAAAATATTGAAAAATACAATTTAGGAGAATATACATATGATGATATTATTAACGAGTTATCGAGGCCTCTTAGAGATATTCGTGATAACTATCCTGCTCCAATATTAAAAAGTGATATCTTACATCTAGAAGATTTAAAACCAGGAATGATGCTTCAAGGCACAATAAGAAGTATTGTTGACTTTGGAGCTTTTGTAGATATCGGACTTAAAAACGATGGATTAGTTCATAAATCTAAAATGTCTTTAACAAAAGTAAATCATCCTTTAGAAATCGTAAGTGTTGGTCAAGTAGTAAATGTCTATGTACTTGAAGTACTACTAGATAAACAAAGAGTTCAACTTTCATTAATAAAACAAAATTAAAGGAGAGATTATTCTCTCCTTTCTATTTATTATTATTTTTTCTATAACTATCGTATTTTTTTCTTTCTGTAGTATTAAGAATTTTCTTTCTTAATCTAAAACCTTTTGGAGTAATTTCAACTAATTCATCAGTATTAATATAATCTAAAGCAATTTCTAAAGACATTTTTCTTGGTCTTTTTAAAACTACTGTATTATCTTTTCCTGCAGAACGCATATTGCTCAAATTTTTTACTCTTGCAACATTACATGTAAGATCCATATCATATGCATTTTCACCAACTATCATTCCCTCATATACTTGAACACCTGGTTCAATAAATAAAGTCCCTCTTGGCTCTAATTGTTCAATAGCATAATGAGTAGCCATTCCTTGATCTGTTGCTACCATGACTCCTATCTTTCTTTCTCCAACTTGAGCCCCTTTTGTAGGTCTATATTCTTTATATGTATGATTTATTATTCCATATCCTTTAGTCAATGTCATAAAATCAGTCATAAATCCTAACAATCCTCTAGATGGTATTAAATAATTAATTCTTACTTGATTTTCGGTATTTATCATATTTACTAACTCTGCACCTCTTGGTCCTAAAGATTCCATAACATTCCCTAAATATTCCTCAGGAACATCAATTTGCAATTCTTCATATGGTTCACAGTTTTCACCATCTATTTGCTTTATAATTACCTCTGGTTTTGATACTTGAAGTTCATAGCCTTCTCTACGCATATTTTCTATCAAAATGGAAAGATGAAGTTCTCCTCTTCCAGAAACAATCCAAGATTCAGAATTTTCTATTCTTTTTACTTTTAATGAAACGTCTTTTTGCATTTCTTTAAACAAACGTTCTTCTATTTTTCTAGCTGTTACAAATTTACCTTCTTTTCCCGCAAAAGGTGAATTATTTGAAGAAAAAGTCATTTGTAATGTTGGTTCATCAATATGAATAGGCTCTAAAGCTTCTAAGTTATTAGAATCACAAATTGTCTCACCAACACTTATATCTTGTAAACCAGCAATAGCAACAATATCGCCCGCTTGTGCTTCTTCAATTTCAATTCTTTTTAAACCTAAAAAACCAAATAATTTTTGAATTCTAAAACTGACATTTGAACCATCTAAGCGCATGCATACAACATTATCATTTACTTTTACTTTACCTCTTGTAATTCTGCCAATTCCTATTCTTCCTAAATAATCATTGTAATCAAGAAGAGCAGGTTGAAACTGAAAACTTCCATCAATATCTACTTTTGGTTCTGGAATATATTTAATAATTGAATCGAAAATAGGTTCCATTGTATCTTTTTGAGTGGAAATATCGGCAGAATATGAAGAAGTCCCTTTTAATCCTGAAGCATATACAACAGGAAATTCTAGTAATGATTCATCTGCGCCAAGTTCAATAAATAATTCTAATGCTTCATCAACTACTTTTTCTACATCAGCATTAGGTCTATCAACTTTATTTACTATAACAATTGGTTTTACTTTTGCTTCTAATGCTTTTTTTAAAACAAATCTTGTTTGGGGCATCGTTCCTTCAAAAGCATCAATAACCAAAAGAACACCATCAACCATCTTCATTATTCTTTCTACTTCTCCACCAAAATCTGCATGACCTGGGGTATCTAAAATATTTATTCGATAATCTTTATAATAAATTGCTGTTGTTTTAGCTAAAATAGTAATTCCTCTTTCTCTTTCAATGTCATTACTATCTAGTGCTCTTTCAACAACATCTTCATTTGCTCTAAAGGTCCCTGATTTTTTCAGCAATTGGTCAACCAAAGTTGTTTTCCCGTGGTCAACGTGGGCAATAATTGCAATATTTCTAACATTCATAAATAACACCTGCTTTTAACACGAGTATGATTATAGCACGATTTATTTATAATTGTCTAAAATTTTTACTTATAAATTAAAAGTAGATAAGATTTTAAAAATATCTTTATCTACTTATTTAAGTATCTTATTCAACTTTTAGGCATTTTATTCTTTTATTCAATTCATCTTTTAATGCATTAATTAATATCTCTACCATGGGTTCAATATCTAATTCACGATTATACTTTTCAAAAGCCTTAATATATGCTTTTTTATCTTCTGCTTTTATAGCAATTGGAGGATAACCAGCTCTAATTAATTGATAATTTATAATTAAGCGTCCTACTTGCCCATTACCATCTTGGAATGGGTGAATATTTTCAAATTTAATATGAAATAAAGCGATTCTTTCAATAATATCTAACTGCCCCATTTCTTTGTATTCATCAAATAATTTGTTCATAAAATAAGAAATGTGACGAACTGGTGGCAAATTTTGAGCATGTGGGATGGTAATGAAATCACTTCTATATTGACCTTTAAAATCATTACTTGCTCCAACATACAATATGCTATGCAATTCTTTAACAATGCTCTCTGATAAATTGATATCATCATCAATCAACTTATTTACATAATTCATAGCATCATTTAATCCTGCTGTTTCCAATTCCTCACGATTATCCATACTAACAGTCGTAACGCCGTTTTCAATAACATTTTTTACTTGTTCGAACTCCAAACTATTTCTTTCAATAGCATTGCATTCAAACACAAACTCTATTTGACCATTATGATCACACTCTTTTGCACCTTTTGGATTTTGATGGCGAAGAACTTGATATTCACCAAGTAGTCCAAAAAGTTCACTATGTTTTGCCATAATAACTCCCCCCATATCTTTATTTCATATAATAGTATATATATTTATTTAACTTGGATATATTATACCAATAATATTTAATAATTTAAAGCCCTAAAAGATAAATTCACACTCTTTTCATAAAAGCTTCATAAATTACTATTGAAGCTGCAATACTTACATTAAGAGATGTCATTTTACCAATCATTGGTATAAAGACTCTATTATGCTTATAATCGTACCAAGATTTATCAATACCATATCTTTCACTACCAACAACAATTGCTATTTTCCCGTCATATTTATAATACTTATAATTTTTACCATCAATAGGTTCTGCTAAAAAAATGTCAAAACCATTTGATGTTAAAAAATCATTTGCTGATTTAAAATCTGTTTCAATAATATTATTAAAAAACTGCATCCCTCTACTTGCTTGCATTACTTTAGGATTAAATATCCGTGCTCTTGTATTTATAACTAAAATTAAATCCACTCCACAAGCATCACAAGTCCTCATAATAGAACCAACATTGCCTGGAGTTTCTAAGCCATCTAGAACAACAACAAATTTAGCATTTTTAAAATCCCCAATTTCTTTTTTTAAATACTTAAATGTTCCTATTAATCCTTGAGCATTATCTTTAGAAACTAAATTATTATAAGACTTTTTATTAATCTTGTTACAAATTCTACTGTTAATCTTATAATAGCCTACTATTTCTTTTGCTTCATCACTATAAATTAATTCATCACAATAAAAAAAAGTATCACAAAAAAGTTTAAAATCTTTTGTTAATTTAAAAATTGAAAGATCTTCAACAACATAATATGTCTTATTTGAGGTATCATTTTTTAGCTTCTTCATTATATTTATAATCTCTTTGGTGTTATTGGTCATAGTAATTACCTCACTGATTTAATCATATCATAAATTTTAAAATAAAAAAATGGTGCCACATGGCAGAATCGAACTGCCAACGGATCCTTACCATGGATCTGTTTTACCATTAAACTAAAGTGGCACAGCAAAATTATTCTACAATATAAAATATTCAATGTCAATTAAGCATATATCATGGAATATTATATTATTTCTCCAAGCAAATCATAAACATAATAACCTACTATTTTTACTTTTACCTCATCTCCAGAATTTAATTTTCTATCACTATCAAGATATATCCAACCATCTACTTCATCTCCAGCAAATGCATAACTTCTTGCTTTATATTTTTTCATAGAACTATCATAACTTTCAATAAATGCTTTATGAATCTTACCAACTTGTTTTTTAGAATTTTTAATTGCAATTTTTCTTTGGACTTTTAAAAGTTCTTGATACCTTTTATTTTTTGTTTCTTCGTCTATATCACCATGCATCATAGCTGCTGGAGTATCTTCCTCTTTCGAAAACTTAAAAACACCTAATCTATCAAATTTTGCATCCTCAACAAACCCTATCATTTTATCAAAATCTTCATCGGTTTCATAATCAAAACCAACCATCAAAGTTGTTCTAAATATAGCATTGGGAACTTCTTTTTTTATGTAATCAATAAGTTCTAATGCTTTTTCTGTGGTTCCTCTTCTATTCATTAATTTCAACATTCTATTTGAACCATGTTGCATAGGTATATCGAAATAAGGTGCAATATTATCATGATTTTTTACAACTTGAATTAGCTCTTTTGTTACATCATCAGGATATAAGTATAAAAAACGTAAAAGTTTTAAATCTTTAATACTAGATAACTTTTCAAGTAATTCTTCTATAGAAGTGTTGATATCTTTACCATAACGAGTTGTATCTTGAGATATCAAAACTATTTCTTTATATCCGTTTTTCACTAAAGAATCAACTTCTTTATATATATCGTCTAATTGTCTAGATTTATATTTTCCACGAATCAATGGGATTGCACAGTATGAACAATGGTTATCACATCCATCTGCAATTCTAACATATGCCCAGTGATTTGGAGTGCCAATAACGCGTTGATTATATGATAAAAATTTTTGATTATTAGTTTTTGTCCCCATCAATTGTAAAACAATTTCTCCAAAATTATGATATTCATCAATAGCTACAAAACGATCAACTTCAGGTATTTCATTTTCTAAAATATCTTTGTATCTTTGAGAAAGACATCCCATTACCATTATTTTTTTATTTTCTTTTTTATATTTAAGCATGTTAAAAATCATATTTATGGCTTCTTCTTTTGCAGATTGAATAAATCCACATGTATTAATGACAATTAAATCCGCTTTTTCTAAATTATTAGTAATTTGATAACCATCTTTTTTAAAAAGTCCTAATGCCATTTCTGAATCAACTAAATTTTTTGCACAACCTAAAGATATTAAAGCTACTTGCATTTTATCACTCCATTACATTTTAAGAGTATATACAAAAATCAACATTTTTTCAAATAATATAATCAATTATTTTATACTAACAAAAAAGCAATATATGAATTAGTATTCATATTAATTTTTGTTATAGATGCCCAAAAAGGGTATACAAAATAATAATAATTGTGGTAGTATTATAGAGAATAAAATTTAAGGGGAATTATAATGAAATCTTTTTGGAATGGACTTGCAAAATATACGCTATTAGGAGCCTTGATTGGTTCTTTAATTGGTATTTACCAATTAGTTGCGAGAATTGTTGTAAGATTTTCTAATAAAATTATTTGTTTACCTAATTATGATTGTATAATAGTGGCTATCATTGGTTCCCTTTTTCTTGCCTATTTTGCAAGAGTTCTTACTACAATAGATAAAAACATTGCTGGTGGTGGTGTTCCAATGATTGAACTCGCTATAAAAGGCAAAAACAAATCAATTCACCCCATAAGAAGCATAATATTTATGTTCATAAATTCATTATTTTCATTCATGACAGGTGTAGGTATTGGCAGTGAGGGCCCTTCTGTTTATATGGGAGGATGTGTCGGTGTTGCTGTCAACAAACTTTTTAAAAAAGATGATAAAGATCTAATAGGTATTTCTTGTGGTGCAGGGTTTGGTTGTGCTTTTCTTTCTCCGCTTGCTGGATTTATTTATATATTTGAAGAAGCATTACATAAATTTAATTATAAGTTAATTTTAAAAGCATTATACACTGTCGCTATAGCTTATCTTATAGTTCATTTTATAACTCCAAATAAATTTTTGTCATTTAATATAAACATTGAGCTACCTTTTAAATATTATTATGTATTTATAGGTATAATAATTGTTAATATTATTGTGGGAACTCTATTTACAATATTTGTTGTTAAAATTAAAGATTTCTTTTCAAAAAACAAAAATAATGTCATTGTAAGAAATAGAATATTCATAATGTTTGCAATAGCTGCTGTTGTATCTGTTTTTCTTACTGAATATCGTGGCGCTGGGTCTGCCATTATTAATAACATTATGAATTATGATTCAATAATATTAATATTATTAATCTTGGCATTCAGATTCTTTTATACGATAACAAGTGCTAATTCCAATGCAAGTGGAGGATTTATTGTTCCAATGATTACATTTGGGGCTTTAACTGGTATCCTTGTTTGCAATCTTTCTACAATTTGGTTTAATTTACCAGTAGAGCATTATCCACTAATAATATTAGTATCAACATTTTCTATGATGCCAATAATTACAAGATCTCCACTTACTGGAATAGTTGTTGCAATATCATACGCTGGACTAAGTAATTTCTCTATTGTTGTGATTCCTGTAATAATTGTTCTTGCTATTTCATATTTTGCAGCCAAAAAGTTTACAAAAGTTAATGATATTTATGAAGAATTAATCTCTAGAACACAATTAGTTTAATTAACATCAGAATAATACTAAAAATAAATTAAAAAGAGTTCATTATGAACTCTTTTTTATATAAGTGGTGGCGCAGGCCGGAATCGAACCGGCGACACAAGGATTTTCAGTCCTTTGCTCTACCAACTGAGCTACCGAGCCAATAAAATCAAGTGGCGGTCTCGACGGGAATCGAACCCGCGGTCTTCTCCGTGACAGGGAGACATGTTAAACCGCTACACCACGAGACCTTGTTTAAAAATTGGTTGCGGGGGAAGGATTTGAACCTACGACCTCCGGGTTATGAGCCCGACGAGCTACCAGACTGCTCTACCCCGCGATATTTAATACGACTATTCTTTTTTATAAATGAATGGCGGAGGCGAAGAGATTCGAACTCTTGCTAGACTCGCGCCTACTGTCGGTTTTCAAGACCGATCCCTTCAACCGCTTGGGTACGCCTCCAAAAAATAGATGTGGTGGACCCTGTAGGACTCGAACCTACAGCCGACCGGTTATGAGCCGGTAGCTCTAACCATTGAGCTAAGGGTCCGCACTTTTTAAAGTGGTAGCGGCGGAGGGATTTGAACCCCCGACCTGTCGGGTATGAACCGAATGCTCTAGCCAACTGAGCCACGCCGCCATTAATTAAAATAATGGTGGAGCCTAGGGGGATCGAACCCCTGACCTCCTGCGTGCAAGGCAGGCGCTCTCCCAGCTGAGCTAAGACCCCAAGTTTATAACTAAAATGCAAATATAATGGTCGGGATGACAGGATTCGAACCTGCGACCCTCTGGTCCCAAACCAGATGCACTACCAAGCTGTGCTACATCCCGTCTAATGGCGCGCCCAACAGGAATCGAACCCACAACCTTTAGATCCGTAGTCTAACGCTCTATCCAATTGAGCTATGGGCGCGTGCTAGAATAGTGTATCAAATACCCGCCATAAAATCAACACTATTTTAAACTTTCCATGGTTTTAGAGCCTGTTATGCTTTTTGGAGGTTCCAGACGGAGTTGAACCGACGCTCAGTGAGTTGCAGTCACTTGCCTTACCACTTGGCTATGGAACCACAGCGCTTAGTTATTATAGCAAATACTACAAACTATTTCAATATTAATAACAAAGAAAAAACACATTTTTATCTTTATTTATAAACATTAATTGGTGGGAAAAATTTTTCCCACCAATTAACAAATTATTAAGCTAATTTAACATCGGCCCAAGCATCATCTATCAATTTCTTAGATGTAGGGTTATATCTAAACATTTCATCTTTTTCCTTATCAAATATTACCTCATAGGAAGCAGTTTGATCTATAAAATCGCCATTAAGCAAATTATCATATATATTTGCTTTTACTGAACTATAGCCAACATACAAAGAATTTGCTTCAGCATTTTCATCTTCCATCATAAAATTTATAAACTTATATGCTAAATCAACATTTTTGGCTTCTTTATGAATTACCATACCATCAAACCAAACGTTTGTTCCTATAGTTGGCTTGTAATAACTCAATTTTTCGTTTTCTTGCATCATATATGTCGCATCTCCTGAATAGACAACTGCCATATCATATCTATTATTTTCAGAAGCCATATCTTCAATTACATCGTCACCAACATAAGATAATTTACTTCCTAATGTTCTTTTTTGATCAATTAGCCATTCTTTTGCTTCATCTACTTCACTAGAATTTGTTGTATTAACAGAATATCCAAGTTCTTTTAAAGGAATCATAAATCCATCTTTAGATGAATTATAATATCCAAGTGTATATGAATTATCTTTTAATATATCCCATTGCTTTTCTTCTATTTGTGATAAAGAAACAACAGTAGTATCATAAACAATTCCTACAGTCCCCCAAAAATAAGGTACTGTATAATTTAAAAAATTGACTGAAGAATCGGCATTTTTCAAAGAATTAATCATGCCTTTTAAGCCACTTACTAAATGATTATCGCCATTAGCCTCTTCATCTAGATTATTTGATACAGAAGTGATTTTACTCCAATCAATTTGAGCTATTAAATCCTCACTAATTAATTGTTCTATTGCATATTCTGATGGGAATATTACATCATAAACTTCATTCTTTTTTAATTTTTCTACTGCAGTTTCATTAGAATCAAATGTTGAATAATTAACACAAACATCATTTTCAACCTCAAATGCTTCTATAACTGCTGGATCAATATAAGATCCCCAGTTAAAAACATCAAGTTTTTCTTTACCAATACATTTTACAACTTTTGCAACTCCGCAACTTGAAACTGTTGGTACTGCTAAACTAACCAAAGCAGTAAATACTAAAACTTTCTTTAAACCTTTCATTTTAATTTCCTCCCATTTCTCTTAAGTTTTTTTTCTTCATCAGTCTTTTTAAGGAAATTGTACATAACAATTATGCTTATAAAAACTGTGATTATTGTCGATAAAGCATTTATCGATGGATCTCGTCTTTTAGTAGTATATAAATAAATAGATATATTTTTTACTCCACCAGCAGTGAAATAAGAAATAATAAAGTCATCGAATGACATCGTAAACGCTATTGCCATTGCTGCTAAAACTGCCCCTTTTATTTGAGGAACTAATATTTTCCAAATAGCTTGCCATGGTGTTGCTCCTAAATCTTGAGCAGCTTCAATTACATTAGCATCCAAACTTTTTACTTTAGGATAAACAGTTACAATTACATATGGCGTACAAAAGGCAATATGAGCAAGTAGCATTGTTATATATCCTGTAGGAATCTTGAAAGAAACAAATAATAGTAGCATTGCAATTGCTGTAACTATTTCAGGATTGACAATTGGAAAATTATTAATTTTCAAAACAATATCACGCAATATTTTTCTTGACCTTGATAAGGCTATTGAAGCTATTGTTCCAATAAATGTTGATAAAAGTGTTGCGATAATTGCAATAAAAAATGTATTTATTATTGCTAATGCTATATCTTTATCCTCTAACATTTTTTGATACCATCTTAATGAAAAGCCTGTAAAATCTGTTAACGATTTAGAATCATTAAAAGAAAATAATATAAGCGGAATAAAAGGAATATATAAGAATAACAAGATTAAATAAACATATATTTTACTAAACCAAGTTTTTTTCTTTGTAATCATATCTTTTTCACGCTCCTTATTGATGATTTTTCTTTTGCATCACCTAAGCGATCAAAACGATTTGCCATAAATACTAAAATCATAATAATTGCCCCAAGAATTAGTGATACTGCACTGCCATATCCCCAATCTCCACCTGATTTAAAATTCATTTCAATTAAATTTCCAATAAGAGCATAATTATTTTTAGACAAATATTCTGGAATTACTAATGTTGTTGCAGTTGGTAACAAAACCATAGTTACTCCCGATAATACTCCAGGAATTGATAAAGGCAAAATAATTTTGGAAAACACTTGTTTAGGTTTTGCGCCTAAGTCAAGAGCAGACTCAATATATGATCTTTCAATTTTCATCAATGTAGTATATATAGGTATAATCATAAATGGCAAATAGACATAAACCATACCAACTATAGCAGCAAAATCATATGCCAAGAAATCTATTGCTTCTATCCCAAACCATCCCAATATACTATTTAATGGTCCTTGCATATCAAAAATTTGTCTCCAAGCATAAACTCTTAAGAGCATATTTATCCACATTGGAGCCGTTACAAGAAGAATTAATCCATTTCTTACTTTTTGAGATGCTCCAGCTATAAAATATGCAAATGGATACCCAATAATTAAACAAATTATTGTTGATATAAGTGCCAATTTAAGAGATTTCCAAAGAGCAATTAGATTCTCTTTTGAAGAAAAGAATCTTACAAAATTTTCAAAACTAAACACTATCATATCAGAAGTGGTCTCGCTTCCTAAAAATGCGTATAGTCCTATCATTAAAACTGGCAACAATATTAATATTAATACTATGGCAAAATATGGTGTAGCCAACAATTCAAATCCATCTATTTTATGTTTTCTAAAAAACTTACGATTATTTTTAGAATTTTTAACGGCTAACATTTTCTAATTTCTCCATTATATGAATATCTTCTGGACCAAATTTAATAGCTACTTTTTTACCTTCTTCTTGATAGTCTGTTGTGTGAATTGTATAAATTCTATTAGATGTTTTAACATCTATTTCAAAATGAACACCTTTAAAAATTACATAATCTACTATTCCATCAAAAACTCCTTCTCCTTCAGGAACAATATCTATATCTTCTGGACGAATCACCACATTAACTTGTTCATTTGAAGAAAAACCACGATCAACACACTCAATATCTTTTCCGTCAAAATTAACAAGATAATCTTTCTTCATGTTTCCATCTATAATATTTGATTCTCCAACAAAATTTGCAACAAACTCATTTAAGGGCTCATTGTATATATCTTCTGGAGTTCCAACTTGTTGAATTATTCCATCGCGCATAACAACAATTTTATCTGACATTGTTAGGGCTTCTTCTTGATCATGAGTAACAAAAATAAAAGTTATCCCTGTATTACGTTGAATCTCTTTTAATTCATATTGCATTTCTTGACGAAGTTTTAAGTCTAAGGCTCCTAATGGCTCATCAAGCAATAATACTTTCGGCTCATTTATGAGTGCTCTTGCTATAGCTACTCTTTGTTGTTGACCCCCAGATAAGGATGAAATTTGTCTTTTTTCAAATCCTTCTAGACCAACAAGTTTTAACATTTTAGTAACTTTTTTTGCAATCATCTCTTTAGAATAAACTTTCTCTGTTTCACTAACATGTTTTGATCCAAGTTTTCTTCTTATTCTTGTAGTTAATTTCGTATTGTTAATATTTCTAATTGTTAACCCAAATGCAACATTTTCCTCTACATTATAATGTGGAAATAAAGCATATTTTTGAAATACTGTGTTTGATGGTCTTTGGTAGGATTCAAGTTCATCAATATCTTTGCCATCAAACAAAACTTGTCCCGATGTTGGCTTTTCAAATCCTCCTATAATTCTTAAAGTAGTAGTTTTCCCACATCCTGAAGGACCAAGCAAGGTAACAAATTCATTTTCGTTTATAGTCAAATTTATTCCTTTTAAGACAATATTGCCATTGTATTCTTTTGTAAGACCTATTAATTCTATAAGAGGCTTATCTGACTTGTTTGTATTTTTTACTATTTTCTTTTGTTGTTGTTTAATAACCATAATAAGACCTCCCTATTAAAATGATGGTGGTGTTGTTATCCACAATACTTGCGATTTCTTTTTAGAAATGTTTTCTAAATAATGTTGTTCTAACCCATCCAAATAAAATGTCTCCCCAGTATGAACTACTTCTTCAGATTCATCTTCATATACAATTTTTATTTTACCCTGAAGAACATATCCAAACTCTTCTCCTTCATGAGGCTCCATCAAAAAAGATTTACCATTTTCTTTAAACTCAATTAATAGTGGTTCCATCTCTCTTTTTTGAGCATTTGGAATAATCCAACTTATAGTATAATCATCTTTTTCATCCAAGAAAAAGTCATCTTCTTTAAAAACATTTTTACTATTCTTGGGCTCTTTAAAAAATTCTCCCAAAGAAGAGCCTAATGCTTCCAAAATATCTTCAAGAGTTGAAATTGAAGGAGAAGTTATATCATTTTCAAGTTGTGACAAAAAACCCTTTGTAAGTTCGCATCTTGATGCTAACTCTGCTAGTGTTAACCCGTTTTTTACTCGCAATTTTCTAATAGCGTGTCCAATCTCCATAAAATTTCCCTCCATAAGTTTAGTAATAATAAACTCTAATTTTAATATTACAAAAACATTATACAAATATTAGCACAAAAATCAATAAAAAAAACAACTTTTTTTAAAAGTAATTTTCCTGGCTAGTAATTGGAGTATTTGTGAAAATAGAAAAAAATTTACTTTCATTTCTTGTTTATCTTACGTTTAACTATCAAAATCTAACAAATATTGGATAAAAAAAATAAAATATTAGTCAAATACTTATGACTAATATTTATCTTATATATTGATATTTATCAAAATAACTTAAAGATTTTTACGCATTATTAGTATCCCATCTTGTTCATAACTAGGAATAAAACCTAATTTTTCATATAACTTCATTGGACCTTTAAAATCCATATCGTACTGTCCTTTTTTTACATGTGTATATCCTTCAACTGCTTCATAGCCTTGTTTTGAAGCATCTAATATAACTTTTTCAAGTAATAATGTTGAAACTCCACTACCTCTATATTGAGGTGATACTGAAAAACAAACAACAGACATAATTTTCCCAATAGACCTATTACGAGCAAAATCAGGAATAAATTGATAACGATTTTTAACATAATTATCCATATTTCCTGCATTACACCACCCAACAACAATATCATTATCATATGCTAAATAGCCGTGAATTTTATTTTCATTTAGCATCTTGATAGCATAGCTACGAATTATTGCTTTAATATCTCCAGAAAATTCTTTAACCATCTGATCAATTTCTTTTGAAGTTTGAGTTGGGCAAGTACAATAACAAGGCCCATTTTTATCAGTACTTGAAAAAGCTCTATTATCAAAATAGTCAAGATAATCTGAAATTAAATCCGAAGTCAAAGGTTTGATTGCTAATTTCATATATTTCTTTCTCCCTTTAATTATTATGCTTGCTAGACTATTTTTTCTATTTCTCTTTTTATATTCTCTTTTGGACGATATCCAGTTATATGTGATACTAATTTACCATCTTTAAAAAACAATAATGATGGCAATGATTTTACATCAAGACTCTTTGCATATTCTAAATCAAAATCTGTATTTATTTTTACAATCTTAATTTTATTATTATACTCTTCTTGAAGTTGTTCAAGGAAAGGAACAATTAAGCTACAAGCCCCACAATGAGTTCCAAAAAAATCTAAAACAACACTGCCATTTTTCAAGACTTCCTCAATATTCGATTGGCCACTTAAAAGTTCTAGTTCCATAAATTTTCTCTCCTTACTAGTTAATAAATCTAATATTATTAAAAAAACATATTTTGTTTTATATTCCAAACGATACACTTTTATAAAAAATATGTCAACAAAAAAATATCCTTAAAAACTACTAATTTTCATAATGTAAATTTTTTGGATATTTTTTGGTAATTTTATGTACATTTTTTTTAATTATCTATAAAATCTTTCACAATTTTTTTAATAAAAAATTTATCTAGAAAAGGAATTAAACTATTAAAACGCAGACCATTAAAGCCATCTTCATCAATAACTTTTGTTGCAAGTTTTTTTAATTCTTCTTTTTCAAGAAAAGGCACTACTGACATTATATTAAATCTTATAGACCCACTAATAAAAATATCAACAGTTGCTCTTAATGCCTCCTTACTAATCCAGCATAAATATTTATTAATATTAACACCATTTTTAAGTCTTATTAAAAATATTTCATCTAATTTATCTTGTGCTTGATTACTACCTACAAATCTTATATTAGTTATAGTGTAACCATTTTTTAATATAACTTGCTTTGATACATTATTTTTTAATATTTCATCAAATTCAATGTCACCTGTAAAAACTAAATCTTCATTAATTACATTAATTTCCACTAATTCATCACTCACCAATCAATTCTATTAAATTGGAACTGTATTTCAATATAATAGAGCAACTCTTCTTTGTTCGTAAATAACTTTCTTTTTTCAATATACTTTTTACTCATTAGCATACCTCCTTTATTTAATTCTTTGCACAACTATATTTTAACTTTGTACAATACCTAAATCACGCAAGTATTAGTTGACTAAAAAAGGAGGTCTCCCTCCTTTTATTCAATATCATCTTTTTCCATAGCATGCTTAAATATCATTTTAATATCATCAGAATCCATAAAAGGATATAAGCAATTTATGTCAATCATTGTGTCACCATTAATATATTCTTCAGCAATTTTATGCAAGCACTCTTCAGAAACAAATGGAGCCATCCCGACATAATCTTTTCCTTCTTTTACTTGTTTTAAAAACACCTCATCAAGATAATCATCATCAATAAATGGATACAATGAAGAAATATTAACATCTTTTAGTTCTCCGCTTTCAACCATTTTATAAATTTCTTGTAAACTATCATCCTCCATAAAAGGATAAAGTGGTGGTAAATTTATTTTATAACCCTCTTTTAATAGTTTAATAACTTCTTCCCAAACATCATCATCAACAAATGGAGCTAAACTTACATAATCTTTGCCCTTTTTAATTGCTTCAATAAATGCTTTAGAAACGACCTCCTCACTCGCAAATGGTGCAATTCTATTCAATTTTATACCTTTGAATTCACTGTTTTCTGATTCAATAATCTTCTTAAAAAGTTCTGCTATTTCTTCATCTTCCATAAATGGTAACATTTTTTTAATATCAACACTCATATTCAATATTCACCTCCTAATAGGTAATCTAGTTCAGTTGGGGTAAGTTTTACTTTTAAACACTTAATATCTGTTTGAAGTTTTTTATTTTTTAATGCAGATAAAATTTGCATTCTTTCTTCATCTGAAAACTGGTAAAAAACTTTTGCTAAATCAACATCTATTTTCCCATTTATAATACTTTTAATAACAAATGAGCGATTATGTCCTGCAAAAATGTTATGACTATCTATTACTGCTTCATCATTCATGCAAAGAATTTCTTCAAATGAAACATTAAACATCTTACTAAGTTCAATTAAATTATCAATTGAGGGTAAAGTTTGTCCAAGTTCCCAACGTGAAACAGCTTGTCTAGTTACATAAAGCATTTCTGCAATTTGATCTTGATTGTATTTGTTCATTAACCTAAGCTCATGTATCTTTTTACCAATAGCACTAGAATCAAGCATTAATACCACCTCCAACAGTTTAATTTTATCAATATGATATTCAAAGTCACGCAATTAAAAGTTGCCACCACCAATTCTTCAAAACTAATTATTTCTTTATCATAACTAAAAATAGCCTCAAATTTATTTGTTATCTTAAAAAAAACTTATATTTATCTTTGATAATAAGTGTACTATGTTCTAAAGATACTTTCCTATCAAATCTAATATCATTTACTCTTGCTACTTTTTAAGATTTTGGACAAAAATCTTTAAGTTATACCTTACCAAATCTTTTATTAACTCAGAAGGAATTGGTTTATCATATGGTATTTGTATAGCTCCTTTACTTGTCTTATATTCTTTAAGTTTATTTTTGAATTTTTCAATGGCTCTTGCTGCAGGATATATTCCTATATGATTTTTATTAGCTGAAAAATGAATTATATTAACTTTTTTAAAATATGTTGGCATATTCCAACTCATCTTTTCTTCAAGTGATGGATCTACACTTAATATACAAGCCCTTATAGTTATTAACTTTTGACGAACATCACCATCAAACTGTAAAAAATATTCTTCAACCGTTTTTATTTTGTTTGTCATATTATCACCTTTTTAAAAATTATATCAAAAAAGTAAAGATACTACTAATAATTAATATATATATAATAAAAAGAACACATCTAGTGTTCTTAATTTTAAAAATGGGGCGGCAGATGGGGATCGAACCCACGTATGCCTGAGTCACAGTCAGGTGCGTTAAACCGCTTCGCCACAACCGCCATATATAAGTGCTATTACATTCTATTAAAAAAAACTAGATTTGTAAAGCACAAATAAACTTTTCACAATATTTTTTTAACCCGCTTCTGGAAATAATTCATCCCAAGATTTATCATATGATATTTTAATCTTAATTCCATTTTTAATCCCAATTTGTTTACTATCATTATCATACAATTTTAAGGTATAAGTATAAATGGTATTATCTAAATTTTGATTTAATGCATCAATCGCTAGATTATCAATTCTAATACTATTTAAGCCATATATATCAATCTTATCTGTTTCATATCCATTATCTAAAGTGATAACTAAATAATCCCCTTCATTTATAGCTATTGTTTCAAAAAATATTACAATATCTCCACTAACATTATTTAAAGAATGGTATGCTCCATCAATGTATAAAGTTCCATTTTCTCCAATTTGTAAAGAAGATATCCTTAAGGAAGGAGTTAATCCTTCTGTTACATTTATTGTAAATGTTTTTGTTATTGACCCTATTTTATAGATAAATTCATATTTTCCTACTTTTAAATCTCTTTCATCAATTTTCCACCTACTAATAAACGCACTATTTGCTGAATCAAATATTGCCTTTTGGTTAGCATCTACACCCACTATACTAACTCTTGCTTGGTATGATTTTGTGACTACTTCATTATACTTTGTTATTGTTTCATAATCATATTCTCCAAATGGCAAATCAGATACCACTACATCAGAATAAATATCCATTCCTTCAATTGCTGATGTAACTACTCCATTTTTTGTGGATATAGAATATGAACTAGAAAATTGATTATCACTAAGATATTCTCCAACTTTTATTATATCTGCTGCAGTTGAAGTATTATAACTACTAGAACCATTATAATCAAAAACATTTATCTTTCCAGTAGGATTTTTAACTATGAAATAAAAAGTAAAACTTATATTATCTATAGTAACAACATATTTATGAGTTCCTACAAGTGTTAAACTGTGAACTTCAAAAAGACCCGAATAAATTACATCGTTATCAACATTTGAAGCATATTTTATATCAAATTTTTTATTATTTGTTACAGTTTCTCCATTTGGCGAAGTATATGTTAAACTCCCAAAAACTTTTCTATAGTATACTCCAATATTTGGTGTTCCTCCACCTATTGAAGCTACATTAGTATCAACATAACCTGTTGAATCTCCGCTAGGAGTTTCATCTGTATTTGCATAATTAATAAATAAATCTTTTTGTGTGTAAGTCTTACCAGCATCTGCAATTATTTCTTCTTGAGTAGCAACACTACTTTCAAGATTATAAACTTTTACAAACCAATCAAAAGAATAAATAGTTCCAACATTTGCAGGTTTTTCAAAAGTATAAGTATTAGAAGTAGTAGTTTTAGAAACAGTTCTAGTGATTCCATTTTCCGTAGACTTAAAATTAGTAAAATCTGCAGAGAGTTTCATTTCCGATTTTGCCCCAACTACAGTAAGAGTAAATGTCTTTGTTAGTTCATTCCCCGGCTTTCCGGCTTTTATTGTGAAAATGTATTTCCCTAAGGGGGTATTGGCTGCTATTTTTTGAGAAATAGTAATTTGTGACAAATTATTTTCAAAATAGCCAGTAAAAGCAGAAGTTTGAATTGTATTATCGCAACTATCACCGCAATAAATTGAAGAAATTATACTACTTGAAGAAGATTGCGTTGGACCAGTAATACTAAGTGCATAATAATTATTGGTAATACCATCATAATCAAAATAATCTGCGCTAAATCTAAAGCTCATTGTTCTATAAGAAGAATAACTTGGTTCTGGTCTAGTTATAGTGGCACTATTACTAGAAAGATAGATATACGAAGAAGGATTTTTAATATTAACATTAAAAGTTAAGACTTTACCATTTAATTCAACTTCATGCTTATATAAACCTGATTCCATATCATTTGTTATTGAAAATGTATATGTATATGTTGAACCCTTTTGCATATCTATATATTTACCATCTCTATATAACTCTCCACTAGGAGAAGTTCTTTTTACTGAAAATAGAAGATTTTCTCCTTCTAGGTTTAAGTGAGATATTGTAATTGCATAATTTGTTAAAGTCTCATAATAAGGTTTTACGACATTATATGCTCCTGAAGATATTGTAGTATTGCTACCATTCACCTTGAAACTTTTTAAATCAAGTTTTCTTGTATCATAAGTAAACATATAATCTAGATCCTGATAATTTTCTTTTTCTCCATGAATTATATATGAATTTCCTTGAATTAATTTATTTTTAAAATATATGACATACTTGCTTGCAGAAAGATTAAAGTAAGATGATGAGGAAATTTCATTATTTGCAATAGCAAAACTTATTCCTCCATCTGCATATATTTCTAGAGTGTTTTCATCAATACTTTTTACTTGTGCTACATTTAAATTAGGGTATTTAACATTAACTTCAAGTTCATTACTTATATTGCTTCCGATTTTAGCAAATATTTTGTATATCTTAACTTGTGTTGGAACAAATTCAAACTTATTTCCCATAAATGATTTTGACTGCACTCCATCAACATACCATTCAACACTTGAAGAGTTATTATTTAAACTGAAGGTCATCTTATTATATTCTCCATAAACCTGCTCTAGACTATCTTTTGAAGATATCACTAAATTTTCAATGACACTGCTTGTGCTACTGGAAGAGGTTGACATTGATGAAGAACTTGTAGAACTACTACTTGTAGATGATGAAGATGTAAAAGAACTGGAAGTTGATGGTAATCCAACACCACATCCAGCAAGTATAAACATTAAAATAAAAATCAATAATAATTTCTTCACATTCTTCACCTTACCAATATATATTAACAAAAAAAACACTTTATTTAAAGTGTTTAATCTTTTGTACTCCTTACATATTCATTTATAGCTATTAATTCTCTTTTGTGAATTAATTTACCAACATTTTCTACTTTATTATCATTTAGAAGTTTAATTAAATCTCCTATTTTTAGCCAAACAACTTCTTTAAACAAACTCTTTTCTAATTCTGTTAAATTATTATTAACCACTTTATCTACATTTGCATAGTAGTATAAACCATAATTTTGTAATTCTAAAATACTATAATTATATGATATTATGCCTAAAAAATTTATATCTTTTACAACTACTCCTAATTCTTCTTCCATTTCTCTTTTAAAGCAAGTTAATGATCCTTCATTTTCTTCTATACCACCGCCAGGCAATTCATAATGATCTCTTTGCCCAAAATCATCTTTTCCTACAATATGAAGAATAGCAACCTCTTTTTTATTATTAAATACTAATCCTCTTGTAGATAGCCTAACCCATTTAGGCTTTTTATAAGGATAAATAGTATCATCAATATTCCCAAGTATTTTTTGACGCATAATTAAGACTCCTTTTGCGAAGCATTATACATATTTGCATATGTCCCTCCGCGTTTTAATAATTCTTCATGTGTCCCTATATCTTCGATTCCATCTTTATTTAAAACAATTATTTTATCAGCATTTTTTATTGTTGTAAGACGATGAGCTATTATAATACTTGTTTTATCTTTTGATAATTCTTCAAATGCTTCTTGAATTTGATGCTCAGTAACATTATCTAATGCTGATGTTGCCTCATCCAAAATTATTATTGAAGGATTTCTTAAAAATAATCTTGCAATAGCAATTCTTTGCTTTTGACCTCCAGATAATCTAATTCCTCTTTCACCAGTCATAGTATTATAACCATTTTCTAATGACATTATGAAATCATGAATATTTGCTCTTTTTGAAGCAAGTATTACCTCTTCATCAGAAGCATTTGGTTTACCATATAAAATGTTTTCTTTAATTGTTCCCCAAAAAATGAAAACATCTTGTTGTACATGCCCTATTGCACTTCTTAAAGTATATAAATCATAATCTTTTACATTAATACCATCTATTAAAACATCCCCACTATTAACATCATAAAATCTAGGAATAAGTTTAGAGATTGTAGATTTACCAACTCCAGTTTCTCCTACTAATGCAACCATACTCCCTGAGGGTATTTTTAAACTGAAATTGTTTAATACATGATCATCTATATTTTTATAATTAAAGTTAACATTTTTAAATTCAATATTTCCAATAAAATTATGTGTAATAATTGGATTTATTGGATTACTAATACTAGGCTTAGTTTCCATAACAGCACTAAATCTTTCGAATCCTGACCAACCATTTTGTATTGTTTCCATAGAATTTGATAATCTATTAATAGGAGAAACAAGAAAATTTATATATAAAAAGAAAGTAAATAAATCTACATAATCTATTTTGCCATAATATACAAATAGACCACCTGCAACTAATAATGTTAAATTAGCAATATTAGTAAAAAAATTAATGCCAGAGCCAAATAATCCAATTTCCTTAAATGACATACTTCTAGCTTCTTTAAAATCTTGGTTTATTTCTTTAAATTTATTAATTTCAAATTCTTCATTACTATATGCCTTAGTTAAATATATACCGCTTAAAGAATTTTCTATCTTCGATATTAATTCTCCTTGCTCTGTCCTTACTTTTCTAAAACTTGCCATCATCTTTCTTCTTCTACTAATAGAATAAACAATCATCATTAAGATTATAACAAATACTATCAAAGTTAAAGGGAAACTAGTAAAAGACAAAATAATAAAGCTACCTATAATCATTATTATTGAAATAAAGATATCCTCAGGAGCATGATGAGACATCTCACTTAAGTCATGTAAGTGCGATGTTAAATTCGCAAGTAATTCACCTGTCTTCTTATCATCATAAAATTGATAATCTAGAGTCTCCAATTTTTTGAATAAATCCTCTCGCATATCAGTTTCAATTCTTATTCCTAATACATGCCCAAAATACCCTATACTATAAGATAAAAAGAAACGCAATATATATAATCCCAATAATATTATACCCATTGTGATAAGTTTATTAATTTCTTTATTAGGTATAACATTATTTAGAATTTCTCTACTAGCAGATGGAAAAATCAAATCAATAATAGACATTACTAAAACACATGATAAAACAAATATAAATAACTTAGTATGATTCTTATAATATGATACAAACTTTTTAAACATA
>Ga0265294_10000519_pt1 | contig 51222 bp, 56 predicted proteins | sample MunlanPumphouse3_FD_192504 | JGI IMG/M metagenome (GOLD analysis project Ga0265294, IMG submission 192504) | Groundwater microbial communities from a municipal landfill in Southern Ontario, Canada - Pumphouse #3 | ecosystem: Environmental > Aquatic > Deep subsurface > Groundwater | place...
GTAACAAAGAATTTTAAACAAACTATTAATAATTATGATTTAAGCAATTTATTTAGTAATGGAGTTATTAATGATTTTAATCATTATATTAATATGATTAAGTTCATTGATAATATTTCTTCTAAATTTTCTGTTTCTTTATATCAAAATTTCTTATATAAAATTGATGATGCCTTCTTTAATTCTTCTTATCGTAAACAATTTTGCGAAGTAATTAATTTACCTCAAAGAACTCTTATTACATTCTACGGAGAAGTTACTTTTAAAAGAAGAAGGTATTACGATAAGATAAAAAAGAAAGAATTTTATTTTGTAGATGAAGTTTTATCTCTACCTAATTACACTAGTTTAGACCCTTTCGTATGCGCTAAAATTTGTGAAGTATCATCTCATAGTTCATACGCTAAAGCTGGAAGAACTGTCTCAGAGATGATTGGTAAAAGATTGAAATTTGATGATGACCCAGACAAAAAAATTATCTCAAGAGCTCTTGCCAGAAATGTTGTACTTAATTTTAAGATACCAGACATTCCATATACACTAAAAGAAACACCGAAAATCCTCTATGTTATGCTTGATGAGAAATGGGTTCATTCTCAATCAAATGATGATAAAGATCATATGGTTAAAGCAGCTGTTGTGTTCGAAGATATTGATTTGGTTTATAAATATAAAAAGAAAAAAGAATCTGTAGATAGATTAAAACTTTTAGGTAAACATGTTTTAGCTTCGATTGATAATAAGTTGCACCAGCAAGTTTTAGATTATATTTATTATTCATATAATACCGATCAAATTGATGAAATAGTTTTTATGGGTGATTGTGCATCATGGATTAAAAGCTTTCACCACGCATTTAAATTTAATCCTAAGATGAAAATAACGGTTTCTATTGATGGATATCATTTTTCACAAGCTATACAACATATCTGCACTTCTAAATATGATCATTTCACTGATTCTTTTAATGAAGTGATTAAATTTAATGATAAACAAGGTTTTATTAATCTTTGTAATCTAATTACAGAATATGAACCCACTAGATCAGAAACTATTTTAGATAAACAAAATTATATTTTAAATAACTGGAGATACATTCAAACATATTTTCATAAAGTATTTGCTAAATGCTCCATGGAAGCTCATATCTCTCATTGTTTTGCTGAGCTTTTTACAGCAAGACCAAGAGCATATTCTAAAAAAGGATTAAGACAATTACTTAAACTAAGACTTCTCAAAGTAAATAATATCGATATTCAAAAAACATATTTTGAGGTTTTAAATAAAAAATATGAAACTAAAAATATTTTAGATTTATCTTTTGCCCCAGATAATATGATATCCAACATTCCAGAAGGGATAAGAAAAGTATTTAATTCTATTAATAATAATAAAATAACAAACATATGAAAACACTTTTAATTGATTGATTAATGAACTAAAAGCAAATAGAGTTTCATACTCTACATTTTTGCATGAAAAAAATCAAGAGTTATTAAATTAATTAATCTTGATTTATATTTTTTTCATTTCCAGATACCAATAACTAATTAAAAAAATATTTTTTATAGGTTTAATAATAATTTATAGTGATTTTTAAACTTAAAACCTAAAAAGTATTGACACTAACTTTTAAAAAAACACTTTTTTTTTATTTTATTGTATTTTCGTCTTCAAAAAGATGTTTTTTCACTAATGAATTCCTATAGTTCTTTTGAAATTAACGCTTATATAAAAAAGTGATTCATGACAATAATGGAGTTTGATTATTAAATCAATTAGTCATGAATCACATATTAATTATAAAACAAATTGAATCAAAAATAAAGAGATATTTACCAAATTGTTATTTATTTAAAATAAGTTGCATTTAGTTTGATTATTGTTAATATATGTTTGTGTTATTCTTTTAGTTATTTTTTAAGGAGGATTTGAAAATGAATAACAAAAGAAAACATTTGGTATATGAACAAAGAATCATAATCGAACAATTTATTAAAAAATATTCAACATTAGCAGTTACTAAAATTCTAGGCAAAGAAGCAAGTTAGAACGTAAATAATAATGTTAACTATTAATATTTTTTTTAATAGTTTGTATCCAATCACTGTAAGTTATAATATTTAAATAATTTCTTTTTTTATCTATATGGTCTATTATTTTATAAAAATCTTTTTTCTTATATTTCATTAACGTTTTATCTACATTATTTTCTAATTTGTGAAAAAGTAATATTACAGTAAGATTATTCTCTATAGCATAATCAATCCACCCATTAACTATATTAGGATTTATATTAGTTAAAACATTTTTAACTTTTATTTCATATAAATTAGTCGGTATTTTTTTATTAAAACCTTCTCTAGTACTTCTTCCACTAATAAAGTTTAATTTTTTTATGGTTTTAATAGTATTTTGATCATATTTACCTTCTGGATAAATTAAAATTTTGTTGGGATTAATAAAATTATGTTTGCGTAACCATTTATCAGTTTTGTTTATTTCTGAAAATTGCTTATCTAATTTTTTATTAGTAAGATTAATATGACTATATGTGTGATTAAGTAAATCCCAATTATTATTATATAATTCATATAAATCACTTTTATTCATGTAACCAGACTCTCCGATTGATTTTGGAATAACAGCAATTGAACCTCTCATATTTTTTTTATGCATGTAATTATAACCGATTGTGTATTGAGTTTTCCAGGCATCATCTAGCATAATAATTACATTTGCTTTATCATCGTAAATATTTACAACAGAATCTTTATTATTTCCAAAAACAATTATAGTCTTGTTTTTAATAAAGTCTATAGAATTATTAATATTAATAAAAATATTAGAAAAAATATTTATAAAAATAAGAAAAGTAATTATAAAACTTATATAAAATTTAAATAGATTTTTATCCATAAATTATTACCCCTTTTTCAAAACATTATAATCTCGACCGCTTCTATTAACTCTATTCCAACCTTTTTTATCTGTAAAATAAGAAATAGTCCCAACTATAATTGTATATAAAATTACTATTCTATATATCAATATATCTAAAATAACGGTTAGAATAATCCTAACAAAATCCATGCCTTTATATTTAATGCCATAGTAATAAGCTATACCAAAACTAATAATGTTATATAAAAAATGAACAGTTATAAATATTAAAAAATAAATTAAAACATGTGACAAATTATTATTGATTATGCAAGTAATAATTAAAAATGAAAATATAATTATTATTAATGAACTTAAAACTCCTAATAAAAGTGCGTCTATTATCATAAAAAAAGGTATCGCTCTAGTAAACACTACATTAAAAATATTTTTTCTAAAACTAAATAAACTTTTTATAAAAGATTTTTGCCATCTTTTTCTTTGTTCCATATAATCTTTAAATGTTTCGGGCCCCTCTGTATAACATATGGCATCGGGAACATAAATAATTTTTTTATTACTATCTTGAATATGAAATTGAATCTTTAAAGTAAGATTTAAATCTTCTCCAACAACATGATCAAAACCATTTACAGCAAGTAATATATCTTTTCTAAAGAAACCAAAAGCACCTGAAATAACTAGTAAGGAACGCAACTTAGCAAGAGAAGTTTTATAACAAAAACAAGATTTAATATACTCGATAGTTTGTAATTTTAATAACCAATTTATTTTAAGAGTTGTATCATCTTTATTCTTATGTAATTTAAAAGATTGTAGAATTTGAATTATTCCACTTACTGCCACAACATCCGGATTATCAAAAAAAGGGCTTGCCAAAGCTAAAGCGTCAGCTTTTAAAATACTGTCAGCATCCAAAGTGACTATATAATCATTAATAGAATAATTTATACCTATATTTAAGGCATCACTTTTTCCACCATTTTTTTTATCAATAACATACATATGAGGATATAACTCTGATTTATATATCTGTTTTGGATACTTAGAATTTAATTTGTGTCTTTTCTTCCTCTTTATTTTACGTAACTTGAGAATTTTTTTCATAACATTGAGAGTTTTATCATTTGAGCCATCATTTATAAATATACATTCATAATTATTATATTCTATTCTCAATAATCCTTCTATTGTATTTTTAATTATTTTTTCTTCATTGTAACAAGGGATTAATATACTTATAGGTCTGTTTTTATTTTTAGCCATTGGACTTTTTTTATTTAATGTAAATATAATATTACATATATGATACAAAGGAAAAAATATTCCCATAAAAAGAAATATCTCAGCTAATAATCTCATATCGTATCTAGTTCTTTAGGAATAATTATTATATAGTCAATTAAAAAACTTACTGGAAAAATATTATTATCTGGATTTTTAGGCCAATCCCCACCTACAGCAAGATTTATTATTAGATACATTTTTTTATTTGGGATACCAACGTTCGTTTTATAAGTTAATTTATTATTTACATAGCATTTAATTTCATTTTTATCCCAATCTAATTCATAGATAGAGAAATCTTTATCACTTTTATAATTGACAAATTCACTTTCTAATTTCAAATTAGAATCTAAATAGTGTACTCCAGTCCATATTAGCCCATTGTTTTCACCTAAAACTTCAATAATATCTATTTCTGGAAGTAAAGAATCATCAGCTGGAAGTAACCATATTGCTGATAACAGTCCTTTCCCATCAGCTGCTTTAGCTCTAAAAATTATCTTCCCATACAAAAACTCAAATTTATCCTTTGTATTAATCAATCCAGATGTATATTTATAACCTTTATATTCTTCTTTTCGAGCTTCAATCGCTAAAATACCATTATTAATATTTATATTTCTATGATAATAATATTGTAATTCGTTATTATAATTATTTCCTCTATTGACAATATTCCAAAAATTTGTATTTAATTGATTGTTAAAGTCTTCAACTAGTACATTAGCTTTTACTACTTCAATTGCATTTATTTTATAGTTTCTATCAGTGGGACTTTTAAGTAAGACATAAAATAATAAGATTACTAGAAATAAAAGAAAATATTTTAAAAATATCATTTTTTTCACTTACTTTATCACCCTATCATCAAGACATTTAATATACTTTATGCTAATTATTCTAAAGGTAATACTTTTTTAGATAAGATAATAAATATTAAATTTAATATATTTTCACAAAATAAAGAAGTTTGTAATAAAAATAAACTTATACTTTTTCTTGGAGAAGAAGTATAAACGATTTACTCCAAATTATTATTTGCTGAGTTAGATATTTATTTTCTAATATTTTTTCCCTAAAAAGGTGGGTTTATCATCAGAAACTATTATATTAGGACTATACTTTCTTATTAGATCTAATAACTCTCTAGGGTTTTTTACACCTTTCAATGCCATATTATTAGCATTATTAAGGTCAGGATTGGGATTTGATTTAACGTGCAAATATAATTCACCATAGATATCGTCTTCATTTAATTTTTTCACGAGAAATCATTGCAACATTAATTTTGCTTATATCACTAATTAATAATCTGTCAGTCTCAGAATTATATATTATTATTCTTTTTTGAGTAACTATATATTCATTATTTCAAATTTTTTTATCTCTTAATACAAGATTATAAATAAAACCATAGATTTATAATATAATAAATAGCAATACAATTAAAAGAAATATTATTCCTTTGACAATGTTTAAACTAAGGGTATAGTAAAAAAAACGGTTAAAAGTACAAAGCCAATTAAAAATCTTATTAGCTGTTTATCAAATAACAGCATTACAAAAATATATTACGTGTTCATCTTGTTTTATTACTTGCTTAACTTTTTCACTTATATCTATCACTATATATAATTATATACTAAATTTAAAATGTATCATATCTATTTTTTTAAAAAATAAAAACCGTGAATTTTTCTTTTATTTTCACGATTTATATAAAACATATTTGGAGGGGCCTATCGGATTTGAACCGGTGATCAGGGAGTTGCAGTCCCACGCCTTACCACTTGGCTAAAGCCCCGTGCAAAAAGATTATAACAAAAATAAATGATCTTTTCAATCTTAACTCTCATACTTTATAAAATGATGATTATTTCTTGTGTTTATCATTATATTTAATTTACTTTTATCCACAATTACTTTTGGCAAATCAATAAAAACCTTATTTTCAATATTATTATATGTTCTTGATGCAAAACTTTTAACAATTTCTTTATTATTTAAAGTATATTCTACTTTTAAAAACTTATCAAAAAAATCACTATTATTTTTTATAGTATTATTGATTCCAATTCCTTTAGATAAATTAGTTTTATATGTTATAATCAATAAATTTTGATTAATTGAATCTTGAGGTTTTATAACATCAATATATTCCTTACATATATTATTTTTACACAATTCATAAGTATACTCATATGAAGGGATTATTTCAATATTGCTCAATATTATATTTGAATCATTAAATAAATTTTTGCCTAATCGAATTACTTCTTTTTCTTGCCTTTCAACTCTTTTAGGTGATTCATTCATTACTATAGGTTTAATTTTAAGTTTAGTATAATTATAAACTTCTTGGTTATCTTTATAAGTAATTTCTTTTAAAATATTTAAATAATATTTATTAAAACTAAATTTATTTTCAATTTCAAAAACAAATATCAAATTTTTGGTAGCATCACTAGCAATATTCTCATTAGTGTATGCCTTTCCAATATCGATAAAATAATTCCTTAAGGAAGGCTTATTATAATAAAAATTTTTACCTCTTTTTAGAAAAAATGTTGTTTCTTCAAATTTTTGAGGCTTATTACTTTTATTAGTAACAATCATATCTAATATTAAATATTTTTTATTTTTATTAATTAAATTACCATTATAGTCATATTGAGTTTCGTAAGCTTCTTTTAAATCAATAGTAAAATTGCCAATATTACTAGCACTACCAAATATGTTGTTAATAATATTTGAATTAATAATTAAATATATAAACAACGGTATAAAAATTACTCCTGATATTATACTAATCATTAATTTGTTTTCTAAAATATAATATTTTGTTTCCCGAAGAAACCTACGAATTTTTCTTTTATATAAATATGAGTCTTCACCTATTATAAATTCAAATTCTTCATCATCTTCACTTTTAATTTCTAATTCTTGTAAATCTTTGCTAAAATTAAATTTTTTTACATCAAAACCAATACCTCGTATTATACTCATTACAATAAAATAATATTGTGGAACGGAAATTATTAGATATATATCTCTAAATACTCGTATTGTTTGTTGACTTAGTGAAGCTTCAACTAAAGATCCTATTACATTACTGGCTATTAAAACGGAAATCATTAATATTAAATAGTAAACAAATGTAATTATATAGAATAAAGTAGGTTTCTTTTTCTTTCTCATTAATATAAACATTGCTAGAGAAAAAATAATTATGATTAATAAAGCTAAATAAATAAATGGATTTATATATTGAGTGACACTAGTAATTGTATAAGAAGCATCTGACTTTGTATAAGATACAAAAAAATCAGTTATATTTGAATAACCTTTTATTATATAACCTATTAATATAGCTAAAATAATATGTATTAATTTAAAATACTTAATTAAAAATGCATATGGCTTCTTTAATATCACAATTTATCACCCTTATTTTATTATTGTATCAAATTGCTTAATTTAAGTCTATTAAACAATATAAAAAAAAATAAAGTATTATTTTTTTATATTTTATTTACTACTAATTGACCTTCAGTTAAATATATTGTTTTATTATTCTTCATTAAATTATTTGTTGATGTATTAAATGTTTTTGCCACTGTAGTTAAAGTGTCTCCTTCTTTTGTTATATAATATGAATAATTATTCTTAGGGATCATTATTAATTGATTTTTAAGTAAAAAATCGTCTGTTTCTAATCCGTTTAATACTGCAAGTAATTTTGGATTAACATTTTTATTTTTAGCTAGTTCAAATAAAGTCATATTCTGTTTTAGGGTATAATATTCAAAGTATTTTACTTCTTCTATTGAATCATCTGCATTAATATTAAACATTTCCATTTTATCACCTAATATAGAATATTCTAAATTGGGCACTTTGTTAATTAAATATAAATATTTTGTTTTTATAATTAAAATCCCATTCTTTATTTTCAATTAATTTAATTTCTCCCTTATTAGGTGAATATTCATATAAAGAGTTTTCTGATATATAATATATTTTATCATCGCTAATTTTTACAATTTCCTTTACTTCATTATTTGATATTAAAATATTATAATTATCAATTCCTAAATACAATTTGTTTTCTATTATTTTATAATTATATTTAGACTTTTTAGTAAATTTTAAATTATTATTTATAATTTTCTTAAGCGCCATCTTTTCTTCTTTTTCGTCATTATATATAATACCGTCCTTATCTTTAGAACTAATTATTTTAACGGAATTTTTTTTAATATTTATTTTATATTGTAATATATTTTTTTTATCAAGTAAGTAAACATCATTTTTAAAATCCCCTAAAATTAATGATGAGTATGATATTTCATTATTTAAATTAATACTATTTATTTCTAAATCTTTATTATTAATGATTAATAACTCTGAAAAATAATAGTCTTCATCGTAGTTTGGAGTAATTAAATAATTTTTAAACTGATAAGATAATAAATTATCATATTCGTCCTTTTCTAAAATTTTAATAACTTGTTTTTTATCTTTGCTTATATAATAATAGCCTTTATAATTCCAAATATAAAATTTTAAATTATTATAATTATAAATTTTGTTTGAATTATACTCATCAATTATTTCTTTATTACTATTTTTTGATGTCAATAATCTATAATCGATAAGTACATCTTTTTTATAACACGACTGATATTTTTTATCGCTAATATTAATTAATAAACAAATATTATTTTTATTTTTTTTAGCATAAATATCTTTAACAATTTTTCTATTAATATTATAATCAATGTCAATTAAAAAAGGGAATTTTTTATTATTATAGTTAATAATGATTTTATATAATTCTTTATCATTAACAAAACTTTCTTCAACATAATACTCTTTTATTTTATAATTAATAGTATAGTTTTTAGGAGTATATATAATAAAAAGAAAACACAGAAATGATATAATAATAATTGTAATTAATGTATATAATTTTTTCATAAATCTCCTAACTATAATAAAAGAAAATTCAGTTAGAATCTTCTTTTTTGATAAATCTCTTTTTAGCCTCACTCATATAACGTGAAATATTATTCTGTATTTCTGGCAAAGATTTTTTTGACAGATTAGAAAAATAAATTATTTCTTTTACGGTATCTATCTTTACTACGCCCCATAATAATCCAGAATTTACACTTACATCATTATATAAATCCGGGGTAACAGAAGATAGTTTATAACCTATTATTAATCTATCTTGAGCGATTATAATTCTTTCATTAGTTAATGCTAAAACTGCGGTATTTAATATACTAGAATGACTATTATCATTTTGTCCAGCGAAGACATATAATATTTTTTCATCTGGATTTAAATATTTATCTACTAATTTAGAATGGGCTTTTAACCTCCACCAAGTGATTGTAAAAGGATATTTCATTTTAAATTCCTTTACCATTTTATATGTTTGAGACATATTATTTCTCCTATCTATTCTATCATTCCAACTGACTTAAGTTTAGCTTCTAAACTTTTTCTTGGTAAGTATCCACTAATACAGTCAATTACTTTACCATTTTTTGTAAATAATGTAAGCGGAGTTCCGAAACCATCAGCTAAGTCTTCAGCTTTTCCAGTATCAGTACAATTCTTAGGTATTTTCAATCCTAGTTTCATTACTTTTTCATATTCTTCTTCATTATCTAAATCTGATTCGAAAACATACACATTAATTTTGTGTTTATTAGCAATGTCATTATATACTGGTTTAAAATCAACACACCAAGTGCAATTACTTCTTCCAAAAACTGTCATAACAATGTTTTTACTATTAATAATTTTTTTATAAGCATTAGCATCTTTTGGTTTTTTATATGCTATTTCATCTTCAAGTATAACATTATTAAAATATTTGTTTATTAATGCCTCTAAATTTTTTTGATCAACATCCCCATCATGGATGTATTCAACTGCTCTATGCTTAGCAAATATTAATCCTGTTTTTAAATCTTTTAATTCCTCTTGGTCAAGTAATTCTACTATTTGATCTTCATTTAAATCATTATAATTTAAAGCTTTTACGTTTATATCAAATTTCTTATTCATAGATAATAATGTTTTTGATATATTTTTAAAATCATCATTTTCCGTATCGCCATAATATATTATAGATGATACACCAGATTCCACTTCTGTAATATAGTTATCATAAGTCAACATTTCTAAAGATTTATCACCATAATAATCTATTAATATTGGTAATAATAAAACTAAAACTACAATTAGTGTTATTATTAAATTTTTTAACTTGCCTTTCATAATTTACCTCCTTGCTTATATCATATCTTTTTTTATTTAATTAAGCAAATGTTTTTATAAAAAATCCTTAATTTAAGTATTAGTTATAAAAATATAGAAAAAAATTTAATATTATTAGCGATTCCATAAATATAAATTAAAAATAAGTTATCGCATAAAAAACAACATTAAAGTATTTATTAAGCCTTTTGTTATAGCGTGATTATCTAAATTTTCTCTCAAATTTCATTCCTAATTTCTTAAAAATTTTTAGTGAAGACTCATTATCCTCTACGCAGTCTGCTTCAATTTCCCTAATGATTTATAAGTTATTTTATGATTATGGTTATTAAGTATTTCTTCAACAACTATTTGTCCTTGATTTTTACCTTCAATATATAGCCGGAATATTTCTCTTACTATAGGTGCATTTTTTTCTTCATCAACTATCTGTTATATTGTTTCCTTTGTTTCATTGCATATTTCGATTTTTTTGCTACATACAATTCCATATAATCCTCCTTATTTTTATCTTTGTATATAACAAAATCCCACCATTTTAGTTGGTGGGATTCTATGTTCAACTCAATGAGTTGTAAAAATTCCATTTGGTGGAGCCGAGCAGAATTGAACTGCTGTCCAAAACATAAAAATATTGCCGTCTACAAATATATTTAGATTGTTATTTCACTAAAGTATTAAAATCTAACAAAAAAACTTTAGCTAAGTTTTAAATGTTTCAATTATAAATAAAACGTTTATAATTATATCTCACTATTATAAACTATTATATTACTTTGTGAGACTAGTAAAATAATAGTGCCCTAAAGCTTATTAAGCGTATGAAAGAGCTTTGTTAAAATTAAATTTGTCAGTTATTTTTAATAAACTGTGCTGTTTAGGACAGCAACCATTTGCAAACAATATTTTAATTATTCTGTCGAAACCAAAAACGGCCCCATACTAATATTTTAGCATATTTCAATCAAAATATCAATCTTCAGTAATTCTAATAATAATTTCTCCATCTTTTGAATACATAAACTTTTCTCTAGCATATTTGGCTACATAATTAGGATCTTGTAGTTTAGTTACTTCACTACTTAATTTTTTTTCTTCTGCTAAAGATTGTTCATATTTTATTTTTAATTCTTCCTTTAATTGAACGTTTTTTAATATTTTATTCCAATAATTAAATGTAAAGACACTTAAATATAAAACTATTACTGTTATTAATAGAGTCCATATAAAAAATCTGCGTTTGTCTTTTTTTGATATAGTTTTCATAATATCCACGCTCCGCAATACGATTATAACATTAATTTTAAAGAGTTACGTGATTATATTACTATTGATCAACCTTTTTACATATTTTTGACATTTTAATGTAAATACAAAACCTCCAATAAGTAATATTTTCATATATAAATGAATAGAACCATTATTTAATATATATATTAAAATAATATATAATAATGTTATTATTATAAAATAAGTTGTTTTTGAAATTAATGTTAAAAACCTGTATGAAGTTTTATTATATAATAAATAATATAAAAAACCGCTAAAACTACCGTAACAAAATGATATTAATAGTAATATAAACTGTTTCATCTAAATAATTTGCTTATAATCGAAATTTCCTTATTTACTATATCTGTATACATAAAACTATCAATTTTTCCTTTAATAGAAACGTTTCCTTCTAATGTATCAAGTTTTATCATCTCTAAAGTACTTCCTTTTATTATAATATTACCTAAAGACGATTCTAATAAGAATTCCTTATCATCAAAACTAATTATCTTTTTTATTCCACTTATTACGATATTTTTTCTGTCATTTATTTTTACTACATGTGTGAAAGCTGGTACATCAATCATTTTATCCATAGTTCCTCCTATATAATATTATGTAATAGTATAAATTTTTATGAATAAAACATAATAAAACCGCTATAGCGGTTTATTCGATATTTTTATATTCTTCAAGAATAGCATCTTCAAACTGTTTACGTACTTCAGGGTTAATTGGATGAGCTATATCTCTATAGTTTCCTGTTGCTGTTTTTCGACTTGGCATTGCTATGAATAATCCGTTGTCTCCTTCAATAATCCGGATATCATGAACAGCGAACGCATCACCTAGTAGTACAGAAGCAATGCCCTTCATTCTAGAGCCTTCCTTTTCTACTTTTCTTACACTTACCGATGTGATCTTCATACTTCACTCCTTCTAAAAATTCCCACTTATTAACATTTTATATTATTATTTATAAAATTGCAACAAATATTGCATTTACTTTGAAATTCAACTTTTTATAGAAATGTTATTTGCACATCTCTAGCAAGAATATCAGAATAACTATAACTTTTTGTTTCAATTCCATTACTTACTATAAAAATATGGGAATAGATTTCAACAATATTACCAAAAAATATTTCATTTCTATTTCTATTTTCTTTGGATATAATTTTTACTTCTTTATTAAAATGATTTGAAATATCACTTTTTATTTTATCAATCATCTAGGATACCCCACGAACATAAGACCATTTCCTTTTATTCCCCCCATTCCATTTGAACCATATTTCGTTTTCGAAAGAGTTTCTAATAAATCTACCGGGGAGTTCTTTTCCGTTAGAGCTATTGTAGAAGCTATTATCGCAGGATCAAGCGCATGGATATTTACTCTTTTAGGACTCGAAGCATAATTTGCTCCATTTCTTATTAAGTCTTCATAACTACTTTGACATGCACCTGCTATTATAACTAGTTTATCATGACTTTTTTCATATTTTCTTGCTACTCTTATCGAATCACAAAAATATTTTGAATTTTTATAATTATTTATATCATCTTGAGTTCCTTTTTTTCGATAATATGCATCATGTCCTGTTATTATAACTATATCAGGGCGATATTCTTGAAGATATTTATATATTTTTGAAGGTAATAATTCTTCTTTTACAACTTTACCCACAGCTTTAATTTTAACTTTTTTATAAAATTTTAAGCATCGCTGTAAATATTCGGCATCGCCATCAAAATGTAATATTTTAGCAGGCATAAAAAAATATTCACTCCGATCTAATAATTCTATATCTTCAGCAACTTCATCAAAATTATCATTATTTTTATTTTTATATATTACTAAATCAGTTATCATACTATCTGCATATAAACGTACGTCAACACCTTTTAAATAACATATATCACCTTGAATATTAAGAACTTTAAATATAGTATCATGATCATAGCTTTTTCTCGTAACATAATCTCCTTTTTTTATTTTCATAAGTTCACCTTAATAAATGTATTCTTATTAATAAAAAAAATGCTATATAGCATTTGATATTTCTATGAATATTTCGATTGGCAGCTGTTCAGCTCTGATATTTAATTTAATATTATTTTTTAATAATATCTTTTCAATGATTTCTTTATTATATTTTTTTAAATTGTTTAATAAGGTTTTTCTTTTATATTGAAAAGAATCCTTGAGCAAAGTAAAAAATTTGCTTTCATTTAATGCTTTATATTTATTTGAGGATACGAATTTAATAACCGAACTATCTACTTTAGGAATCGGTACAAAAGAATTTTTACTAACATTAAATATTTTGTGAATTTCAAAGTAGTAATTAAGATATACTGTTATATAACCATATTCTTTATTTCCTGGTTTTGCTGCAAATCTATCAGCAACTTCTTTTTGAACCATAAAAATCATTTCTTTTGGTTTTAAATTACTCACTATTATTTTTTTTATAATTAATGTTGTTATATAATAAGGTAAATTTCCAACAATATACAAGTCATTATATGGATAATATTTTAAATCTTTGTTTATATCTCTTTTTATAAAATTATCATATATTATTTTTAGGTTATCTGATTTTAACATATTTAAATAATCTTCAGTTTCTAAATCTATTTCATAAGCAATAAGTTTTGTATTTAATTGCACTAATTTAGATGTTAAATTACCACTGCCTGCTCCGATTTCAATAATTAAATCATTTTCTAATACTGAAATTTCATTTATTATTTTATTAATTATATTAACATCTTGTAAAAAATTTTGACCATATTTTTTTTTAAAATTAAATTTATTCATTTCCATCACATTAATATTTTATCATAAAAAAAGATAGAAATACTATCTTTCATATCCTAATCGTAAAACATCATAACTTATTTGTTTTCTACCGATGTTGCTTTTAGCATATTCTTCATTATCAACTAGTAAATCAATAGAAGTTCCTATAACCCCTCTATCAAGAACAATTGCTATTATTTTTTCATTTGATACAGTAGGAAGAGAAAATTGAATAATTGATCCACATGGTAAATTTTTAGATGATGCTACAATTTTAACAATTCCATAATCATTATCATTATGAGTTGTTATACGATTTGTTAAAACATCCTCGCCAGTACAACCAAGTCTTCCCCCACATAATGGGCAATCAGCAACATATCCTGTTAGGTCTCCGTTATAAGTATCTATGGGAGTATACAAATCATTTTGCACAATCTCATCATATTTGATAGCCATTGCATGCAAATCTAAAGTTTTATTTAGGTTTTCATTTGAAATTTTACTTTCTGCTTTAGGTATGTATACTTGATTACATGATAATAAGAAAGTAATTAAAATAATTGCTTTAATGAATTTATTAATATTTTTTTTGTTAATACTTTTCATATTATTCACCATAAAATTATTTTATCATTTTCGGGCTCCAATGTCAAAAAGAGAATGAAAATTTTTCTCCAAATGACAAGACAACTCCGTTTCTGATAAATTATATATTTTGCTTAATTTTTTAGCAATATAATTAATATATTTTGGTTCATTTTGCTTACCTCTGTGTGGTTCAGGTGTTATATATGGTGAATCTGTTTCTAATAAAATATTATTAATAGGTATTTTATTTAAGACTTCATTTAATTTACTGTTTTTAAAAGTAAGAATACCATTTATACCTAATTTATAATCTAATTTAATAAATTCAATGGCTGTTTCATAACTTCCTGAAAATGAATGGATTATCCCTTTAGTTTTATATTCTTTTAATATTTTTAATAAATCATCTGTTGATTGTCGATTATGAATAATTACCGGTTTATTATAATCTTTGGCAATATTTAATAAAGATATTAAAAGAGATTTTTGGTTACTTTTGTTATTATTATTTCTAAAATAGTCTAAACCAATTTCTCCAATTGCTATTATTTTAGGATGATTAATATTATTAATAATATGATTTATGGTTTTTTCATTATAATCTTTAATATTATTAGGATGAATACCTAAAGCACCATATACGTTTTTATATTTATTTATTAATTTTATTACTTCGTTATTGCTTTTATAATCAAAACCATTAATTATTATTCTTTTTATATTGTCTGGTTTTAACTTTTTTAGAATAATATCTATATTTTCATAGTCACTTGAAAATATATGACAGTGGGTATCAGTATACATTATTTCACCTTCTTTTTATTATATTATAATATAAAAAAAGAAAAAACTAAATTTATTAGTTTAATTTTAATAATAATTTAATTATCTATATTATTATTAAATGACTTCGATATGCGCGCTTATGATGTTAGAAATAAATTTTGTTGGCAAGGATAAATCATCTTCTTTTAAAGTATAGATAATAACAATACCAATAACAGTAGATGAGACTATAATTTCTTCTGCAAATATATTGCCATTAATAATAATTTCGTTATTAATTTTTATGTTTTTAAATCTTTTTAGCTCATCTACATCTTTCATTATTTTAGAATCAAGTTTTGAATTATTAAATGGTTTGTTACTATAAATAATATTTTCTAAGTCAGTAATTATAATATTATATTTAAATATTATATTAAATATATCCCCTAATTTTTTTATAAAATTTATATTATTAACTACATATGAAAATTTAGATATTTTAATGTTTTTATCAACGCAATTAATAATTAAATTTTCGCTCTCTTGAATTTTTAACCTTTGCCTTAACTCCTTAGGGATTACTATCCTTCCTAATTCATCTATTTTTCTCACATATCCGTCTTCACTCATCATCAATATACACCTCTTAAAAAGAAAAATAATGCTAATTTACTGATCTTCAAAAATAATTATACGTTTTAACGGTTTGTTATGTAAATGGTAATTATTACCACATAAATAACAGCTGTTTCTTATAAGTTATAAAATTTTAAATATATTCAATATGAGCACTTATTGCATTTGCTATAAATTTAGAAAAAGCTAATAAATTAATATCTTCTGATGTATAAATAATGACAATACCAATCATAGTAGATAAAACAATAATTTCTGCTATAAATATATTACCATTTAATGTGATTTCATTATTAATTTTTATTTTTTTATAATCAATTGGATCATTTGTTTTTAATATTTCGTTCAGTGAATTATTTAATTTTAAATTTTTAAATTCTTTATTACTATATATAATATTATCTAAGTCAGTAATTATTATATTATAATTAAAAGCCAAACTAAAAGCATCACCTATTTTTTTAATAAAATTTATATTATTAACTACATAAGAAAATTTTGATACTTTAATGTTTTTATCAATACAATTAATAATCAAATTTTCGCCCTCTTGAATTTTTAATCTTTGCCTTAATTCTTTAGGTATTACTATTCTTCCTAGTTCATCTATTTTTCTTATATATCCATTTTCATTCATTTTCTACACCACTTATAAATTTAGTGTGCTTCTTTTTTTTGTTTTTATTCAATATGAGATTTAATCGCTAATAATAAATTTACCAAATCATATATATAATGCTTTTTATCATTATTAATTTTTAGACTAATTATAATACTATTTCTTTGATATTTTAATTTAAAATTTTCGTTAATATTATATGTTTGAAGAAATAATTTTTCACCATTAATTTTTGATGATAAATCTTGAGGTAAATATATTTCTATTTTTTCTTTTGTTTGAATTAATTTATTAATATTTAATTTTTGAGTTAATTTTTCAAACCATTCTTCATACATGTATACTTCGATTTTATTATCAATAATTCCGAATCTATCTTCAATTTCAGATTTTATTTCTTTTAAAGATTTAAGATCTTCAATTTGATTTATTAAATTATGAATTTCTATACGAATATTTTCATCAGCCACATAATCAGAAGATATATGAGTATCTATTGTTAATAATGGTTGTTTTTCATCTTGATTAGTAATCTTTTCTCCTTTAATTTCAGCTACAACTTCTTTAAGCATTTGAGTATATAAACTAAATCCTACCGAATCTATATAACCAGCTTGCTCTCTTCCTAATAAATCGCCTGCCCCTCTTATAGATAAATCTCTTAAAGCAATTTTATATCCGCTTCCTAACTCAGTAAATTCCTTTATGGCTTTTAATCTTTTAATTGCGGTTTCATTTAACATTTTATTTTTATTATACATCAAATAACAATAACCAATTTTATTTCCCCTACCTACTCGACCTCTTAATTGATATAATTGACTTAAACCAAAATTTTGAGCATCAATAATTATTAAACTATTAACATTTTGAATATCAATTCCCGTTTCGATTATAGTAGAACATATTAAAACATCAAATTCATACATAATAAAATCTTCAATTATTGTTTCTAATTGAGTTTTATTCATTTGCCCATGAGCATAATTAATTTTAGCATCTGGGACTAATTCTTTTATTCTAAAGTACATATCTTCTATTTTTTTAACATTATTATATAATAAAAACACTTGACCATTTCTAGACATTTCTTTATAAATTATATCTTTAATTAAAATATCATTTTCCTCAAGCACATAAGTTTGAACGGGAAACCTATCTTCTGGAGGAGTATCTAAAATTGATAAATCTTTTAAACCGGACATCGACATCTTTAAAGTTCTAGGAATAGGTGTTGCAGATAAAGTTAAAACATTAACATTTTTTTTGATCGCTTTAATCTTTTCTTTTTGCATTACACCAAATCTTTGTTCTTCATCAATAACAAGTAGCCCTAAATCAAAATATTTAATATTGTTGTTTAATAAGCGGTGAGTTCCAAATATAATATCTATTTTTCCACTTTGTAAATCACTATAAATATTTTTGGTTTCTTTAGTGTTAGTAAATCTATTTAAAAGTTTAATATTTAAATTGAATTTTGCAAATCGTTTTATAGCTACATCATATTGTTGTTTAGACAGAATCGTGGTAGGACATAAATACGCAACTTGAAAACCATTCATTACGGTTTTAAACATACTTCTAAAAGCTACTTCTGTTTTACCAAATCCTACATCACCACATAACAAACGATCCATTGGTATGTCTTTAGAAAGGTCTTCATCAATTTCATTTATGCATTTTATTTGATCAATTGTTTCAGTATATTCAAAATCTTTACTAAATGCGATTTCTTCTGGAAAATATAAATAAGGAGTAACCGTTTCTTTTATCCGATTAGTATATAATTTTAATAATTCATCATAAATATCAGCAATTTTTTCTTTAACATTTTTCTTCGTTTTTTCCCAAGTTGGACTGCCTAATTTATTAATTTTAGGTTTAATGCCATCACGATCAGAATATTTATATATTGTATTTATTTTTTCAACTGGTACATAAACTTTATCATTACCTAGATATTTAATTAGTAGATAATCTTTTTTATATCCTATTACTTCTAAAGTTATTACTCCATCATAAATTCCAATACCATGGTCACGATGAACAACATAATCACCTTTAACTAAATCTGAAAATGATTTTATTTTTGTTCCAATTTTAATAATGTTTGGTTTTTTATCTATTTTATTGTTTTTAATAATATCGTTTTCACTTATAAAAATTTTATTATTTATAATAAAACCTTCATTAATATCTTGTTTAATTATATTAATTTTATTTGGCGAAATTTTACCTAAACAAATATTATTATCAAACCATTTTTTTAATTCAATTATTGTTTTTTCATTAGTAGTCATAAAAATTATGGTATATTTATTTATTTTTGATGTCACAAAATCTTTTAATAGTTTTATATTACCATTAAAATTCTCTATTGTTTGAGATGAATAAGTTATTTTATTTTTTTCATTTAAACCTATATTATTCATATTGATATTTTTTTTAACAAAAATATCATCTAAATTAAACATATATTTATAATTGGGATCAATACTATTACTTGCTTTATAATTAAATATTTCTTCTTGAAGATGTTTATAAGAATTATTTATTAACTCTTTATCTATTTTAAATACTATAGGTTCATCTAAATAATCATATATAGAAGAATAATCTTTTGAAATAATTTCTTTATATGGTAGTATTTTTATTTCATTGATTTTTTTTATAGATAATTGAGTATCATAATTAAATTCTCTTATACTTTCTATTTCATCACCAAAAAACTCAAGACGAATTGGATAGTCATAATTAAATGGAAAAACATCAATGACAAAACCTCTTACCGAATATTCCCCAGTTGATGTTACTAAAGATTCTTTTTGGTAACCAATATAATCTAGGACCTCGACTAATTTATTTCGTTTAATTACCATCTTTTCTTTTAAATCTATTACCGATTTATCAACAATATTTTTATTAGGTATATATTTTAAAAATCCCATTAAATTTGTAATCACAATACTATGACTATTATTTTTTATATTATTAATTGTTTGGAGTCTTTGAGCCTTAAATTCTGGAGATATAGAGACAGCTACAGATGTTAAAAAATCATCCATCGGAAAAAAGAAAACGTTCTCTGTATAGGTTTTCATTTTTATATAGTATTTATTTGCTTCATATACTGAATTTGTTAATATTAATATATTCTGCATATTTTCTTTATAATATTTTAATATATATAAAATATTTAATTCATCTGTTAGGCCGCAAACATTATTAAAATCATTATTTTTAAAATTTTTAAAAATTTCATTCATATTATTTCCTTTAATTATTTTTAATATAAGTATAATTAATTAAAAAAGTTATATTATAAAATGAATCTCATTATATTCTTGTTTACTTAAATTTACTAAGTAATATACACAAATAAATTTTAAAATCAAAAATTTTTATTTTGATTTAGTATTGTATTTATTCATTAAATAATTTATATCTTTATTTTCATTAAAATCCTTGATTATATTACATATATTGTTTATTATTTCGCTTATTAATTCTTTTTCTTTTTTAGTGAATTGTCCTAAAACATAATCTTTAGTTTCAATTTCTTTATCATTAGATATCCCAATTTTTATTCTAATAAATTCTTCTGTTTTCAAAGTTTTAATAATAGATTTAATTCCATTATGCCCACCAGATGAACTATTATATTTTATTTTAAATGAACCAATATTAAGATCTAGGTCATCATGGATTATTAAAATATCTTTTATATCTATTTTATAATATTTAATAAAATAATTCACTGCTATACCAGATAAATTCATAAATGTTATAGGCTTTAAATAAATAATGTCTTTATCTTTGTAAAATAAACCATAAGAATTCTTTTTCCATTTTATATCCCCTAGAAAATTATCTAGTATCTCAAAACCAATATTATGCCTGGTGTTTTCATAATTTTTACCGATATTTCCTAATCCTACTATTAATTTCATATAGCCTCCTGCTTTTATTAAAAAACATAAAATTATTTCCCGGGAAATAATTTTACGCTATGATATTTTATTACAACATGATTTTACTTTAACTTCTTTTATTTCATTATTTAAATTTACTTTATACTTTTGATTTAATATATCAATAGAAATTACTTTACCATTTACACCATCTATTTTTATTACATCTCCTACATTAGGAATTTTGCTTCGACATTCTGTATAAATATCATCTTCATAAGCTAAACAACAAAGTAATCTTCCACAAGCACCGTTTATTTTATTAGGATTTAAAGCAATATTTTGATTTTTAGCCATATTTATGGAAATTGTTTCCATAAAATTTAAAAAATCAGAACAACACAAAACTCTACCACAATGTCCTATACCACCAATTTCTTTAGACTTATCGCGTACACCAATTTGATGTAATTCAATTCTAGTTTTAAATTTTGATGCTAATATTTTAACAAGTTCTCTAAAGTCAACTCTTTCATCGGAAATAAAATTAAATATTAATTGCTTTCGATCAAAAGTATAACTACAATCAACAACTTGCATTTTTAAACCTAACTTTTCTATCTCTTTTCTTGTTTCAAGTAATGCATTTTTAGAATCTGACAAATTTTTTAAATGTTTATCATAATCTACTTTTGAAGCAACTCTTATCACATTTTTTAATTTGTTTCCTTTACCAAAATGTTCAAATAAAGAAACCACTTTGCCTAACTGCTGACCTTTTTCAGTTTCAACAATAACATAATCATTTTTATTTATATTTATATCATTTGATAAAAAATTATATACTTTACCATTGTCTTTAAATACAACACCACATAAATTCAATACTATTACCTCAATTCTATAAAAAAAATGTCTAAAACTAAATCAATATTAACATTACTTTTTAACAATCGCAATATTTTGTCTATTAAATTAATATTTTTAGAAACATTAATTATATTATAACATGAGCTATCTAATAGTTTTTCTGATTCATTTAACATTGATTCAAAAACAAAAATTAAAGCGTTTCTTTGAAACTTACTATACTTTTTTTTAAAATCTATTTCTTTATTAAAATTTCTGGTTCCATTAATGAAATCCATTAGATCAGAAATATCATTTTCTAAATCTGCGCTTAAATTTTGTTCTTTTATTAAAAAGTATTGGCATCTACTTCTAATTGTTTCTAATACGTCAGAATTATAATCAAACAACAAAATACCAATAATATTTATACCAGGCTCTTCTAAAAATTTTAATAATTTGTTTGCAGATGACTTATTTAGCTTTTCGGCATTTTTAATTACATAAACATTATATTTATTATAAACAGGTAATGTAGAAAATCTTTCTTGTAAGGTTTGTATATCTTGTGACTTAATTTCCTTACCATCAGGTTCAATTAATATTAAATTTAAATTTTTTTGATAATCAAGATTATTAATTAATTTTTTCTCAAATAAATGATTAATTATATTATCTTTAGTAACATTAATATTATTACTTTCAATCAAAAAAGCATGTGGCAGCTTGTCCTCACTTAAACTATAATTAAAATAATCGTAAAAATTTATATTCATATTTACCTCTTTTCATAATAAAAAGAAAAATGATAAGGCTAAAGTAATTAAGCCTGGAAATCCTAATATACTAACAACTGAAACAGTATATATATTAAGAGGTATAAAAATATCTAAATTTCTAATAAATAAATCCAAACTATATATTATTATTATTGCGAATACTATTCTTTTAATTATCTTGAATATCATTTTTTTCACCTAATAATACTATGTAATACATATTTTTATTATGATATTATTTGACGATCTTTTAATGCTCTTTCGATAGTCAATGTGTCTAAATAATCTATTTCAGCTCCCATTGGTATACCATATGATAATCTAGATATTTTTATATTTATTTTTTTTAATATTTTATTTATATACATTGATGTAGCTTCGCCTTCAATAGAAGGTTTTAATGCAAGTATTAACTCAATATCTTCATCTTTTTTTTCACATCTCATAATTAACGAATTTATGTTTATGTCTTCAGGATTAATGCCATCAATTGGCGAAATCAAACCATTTAAGACATGATATACTCCATTAAATTTTCCTATTTTTTCAAACATAAATATACTTTTATAATCTTCTACTACACATATTAAATTATGATCTCGATGTTCATTAGAACAAATATTACATGTTTCGTTATCGGTCAAATTCGCGCAAATATTACATTTTTGTAAATTCTTACTTACTCTCTTTATTGCGTTTGAAAATCTTTCACTATCTTCATTAGTGAAATTAACCACAGATAAAGCTAGCCTTTCTGCTGATTTCTCACCAATACCAGGTAATTTTTTAAAATATAATATTAATTCTTCTAAAGGTTTAGGATAAATCATTTTTAAAACAAACCATTTAATCCGCCGGTATAAGCGCCTAATTCTTCTTCCGTTTTTTTATCAATTTTAAATAATGCATCATTAAAAGCTATTACAATCATATCTTCTAAAATTTCTAAATCTTCTTTATCATTTAAAATGTCTTTATTTATTTTTATGTTTTTTACCTCTCTTTTTCCTGACATTGTTATATTAACAAGTTGAGAATCCCCTTCAAAAATCATATCATCAATTTCATTTTGTTTTTTTTCAACATCCCTTTTAATCTTATTAGCTTGCGCCATTAAATTTTGCATATTCATTTTTATCTCTCCTTTATTTTATTTCTATTAACTCTTCCCCAAATATGTCTGTCGCAATATTAATTGTTTTAGTATTGTTTTTTAATACTGGCTCTTCAATATAACTATATTCTTTGATTTTTTTATTTTTAATATATTTTGATTTTTCTTTTTTCCATTGTTCTTCATCAAGACATATTATTTTTATATTATCTCCAATTATTTTTTTACACTTTTCAGATATTTCATCACAAATTAAATTAAACAACACGCTATTATTATATGTATTAGTAGATATTAATACATTTGTGGGCGAAACCACTTCTACTTTAGTGTTTTTTAATAATGATAAATATTTTGTTTCACCTATAGCACAAAAATAATTGGTTAATTCATCCCATTTTTTAATAAATTCTTTTTTTAAATTTAAATTAGCATTAACAAAAGAGTTATTTATTCTTATATTAAAGGTTTCTAAATTTATTTGTTCTAAAATTTCATCAGAAATTATTTCCCGGGAAATATTTTTTTCTTCTTTAACCCTATTTTCAATTTCAATATTTTCAACTGAATCCTCAACATTTTTAAGTAATATCGTTTTTATCATTAAATATTTGTTTTTTTTATTATAACATTCTTCTAGATCAAAAATTAGTTGTTCTAAATTATTAATTTCTTTAATATTTGATATTTTATATTTTATTAATTCTTGTAATAAAAAATCTAACATCTTAGTTAATAACACATCACTATTAGCGCCTTTTAAATTTAAATTATTAACATTTTTTATTAATAATTTAATTTCTCGGTTTTTATATTCTTCAAATATTTCTTTAATATCCTTGTTTGTCACTAATCCATAAGCATTATTTAAAGTCCCTATTGTGATTTTATCGCTCAGTTTAGAAAGTTGATCTAACATTCCTAACGCGTCTCTTAATCCTCCATTTGAGAGTTCTGATAATTCAATAATAGCTTCATCTGATATATTAATTTTTTCTTTTTTGGCAATTTCTTTTACCTTTTGAAAAATTACATCGTTTGATATTCTTTGAAAATCAAATCTTTGACATCTAGATAAAACAGTTATTGGTACTTTTTGAATTTCAGTCGTTGCTAATATAAATATCACATGCTTTGGAGGTTCTTCTAATGTTTTTAAAAACGCATTCCAAGCATTAGTCGATAGCATGTGTACTTCATCTATAATATACACTTTATATCTAGATAAACTAGGCAATATTTTAATATTTTCTCTTAATTCTCTTATTTCATCGACACCATTATTTGAAGCCGCATCTATTTCAATTATATCTATTGTTTCCTCATAACTTAAACAAGAAATACATTTATTACAAGCATTTCCTTCAAAATTATTTGTACAATTTATTATTTTAGCAAATAATTTAGCTGTACTTGTTTTTCCTGTACCTCTAGGCCCATTAAATATGAAAGCATGGGATAATTTATTATTTAAAATTGACTGTAATAATAACTCTTTTATATGATCTTGGCCAACAAGGTCATTAAAATCTTTTGGTCTATATTTTCTGTATAATACTTTATAATCCATAATAACCTCCCATTTAAATAATTATATCATGATTATATTTATATGCGTTTATTTTTCCAAAAATTTGTTATTTTTTTTAAATAAACTTTTTTTAAATGTTCGACTTCTTTTGAATCTAAAGGAATGACTTCGGTTTTATTATATATTTTTTTTTCTTCTAATCTGTTAACTAAATAATAAACTTTGCTTATCCTAGCTTCTCTAATAACATCCATACACATATCACAAGGTTTAATTGTAACATACATCGAACACTTGTTCAATCTCCACGACTTTAACTTTTTATTGGCTTTTTGAATTGCTAATATTTCGGCATGATCGATTGTTTTGTTTGTTTTATTTCTTTTGTTGTAAGATTTTGCAATAATTTTATTATTGTATAAAATAACTGCAGCAACAGGAGTTTCCTCCTTTTTATATGCCTTATTAACTAATTTTAATAAAATTTCTATTATTTTGGTTTCCATATTTTTCTCCTAAAAAAAAGCACACATATATAGAGGTTAATATGGCTGCTATCTTCCGATTCTGACCAATTTATAACATATATATTGTGCATAATTAATATAACATATTGGTATTGGTTTTACAAATATATGTTTCACGTGAAACATTGAAATTATTTCCCGGGAAATAATATTTAATAATTTTGTGATGTTTCGCGTTAACATTAATTAATAGTTATATTTAAAAGCACCATATAAATACGGCGTTTAATTGTGATTCAATCTCTTCAATGCTTTTTAACTAAGTAAATGTTGATACTTTTTGATTGCTTTTTAAATACATTAGTTTTGATTCTTGCGCTACTCTACTAATTTGAATTTTGGCTAATGGTAATCTTATTATTGTGCTTTCATCAGCAATAATCATAATATCATTATTGTTTGGTTCTATTCTTTTAAACTATTTAATATAATAGTTAAGGCGATTATATCGAAAAGCTTCGCTTAGTGGCGGTTGAAATTTAAACTTAGGAAATTATATGTTTCACGTGAAACATATAATTATTTTATAAAAAGTGCTCTCGTCTATATTTAAAATCGAAAGATTTCATTTATAACACAACAATTTTAATTATCCTATTTATAATTTTTTTTGTAAAATAATTTTTTATTCAATGTTTCACGTGAAACATTGAAATTATTTCCCGGGAAATAATTTTTAATAATTTTGTGATGTTTCACGTGGAACATTAATTAATAGCTACATTTAAAAACACCGTATAAATACGGCGTTTATTTATGATTCTATATCATCTTCATTTTTCTCAACTAAAGTAAATGTTGATACTTTTTGATTATTTTTCAAATGTATTAGTCTTGATCCTTGTGTTACTCTACTTAATTGAGATATTTGGTCTAATGGTAATCTTATTATTGTGCATCATTATTGTTTGGTTCTATTCTTTTAAACGATTTAATATACTAGTTAAGGCGGTTTATATCTAAAAAGCTTCGCTTAGTTGTGGTTGAAATTTAAACTTAGGAAATTATATGTTTCACGTGAAACATATAATTGTTTTATAAAAAGTGCTCACGTCTATATTCAAAATCGAAAGATTTCATTTATAACACAACAATTTTAATTATCCTATTTATAATTTTTTTTGTAAAACAATTTTTTATTCAATGTTTCACGTGAAACATTAATTAATAGCTATATTTAAAAACACCGTATAAATACGGCGTTTATTTATGATTCTATATCATCTTCATTTTTCTCAACTAAAGTAAATGTTGATACTTTTTGATTGTTTTTCAAATGTATTAGTCTTGATCCTTGTGTTACTCTACTTAATTGAGATATTTGGTCTAATGGTAATCTTATTATTGTGCCTTCACCAGTTATAATCATAATATCTTTATCGTTTGGTTCTATTCTTTTAAATGATTTTATTTTACCGTTTTTTTCAGTAACGCTGAGAGCTTTAACACCTTTACTACCACGCTTAGTTTTTCTATATTCAGAAACTAATGTTTTTTTACCATAACCATTTTCGGTTATTATTATTATATTACTATCATCCTTAGCTACTTCTAATCCGATACATTTGGAATTATCTAAATTTATGCCTTTTACACCAGAAGCTGTTCTGCCCATGATTCTTATTTGATCTTCTAAAAATACTACCATTTTTCCGGTTTCTGAAGCTAGTAAAATATTATCAGTACCATCAGTTTTTTTAACTCCAATTAATTCGTCTTCCGATTTTAATTTAATACAAATTTTTCCGGTTACTCTTATATTATTAAACTCATCAATTTTTGTTCTTTTTACTAAGCCTTTTTTAGTTGCAAACACAAAATATTTATAATCATTTTCAGCTGATAAAGGTATTACTGAATTAATTACTTCTCCTTTATCTAAAGATAATAAATTTATAACAGGTAACCCTTTCGACTGTCTAGAATATTTTGGTATCTCATATCCCTTCAATCTATAGACTTTTCCTTTATTAGTAAAGAACATAACATAATCATGAGTTGATAAATTAATCATCTTTTCGACGAAATCTTCTTCATTTGTTGACATTCCCTTTACACCTACACCGCCTCTATTTTGAGTTTTGTAAGTTTCAGAAACAATTCTTTTAATATATCCTTTTTCTGTTAAAGTAATCATAATGTTTTCTTCAGGTATTAGAGATTCATCTTCAATATACTCAAGTGAAGTTACATCTATAACAGTTCTTCTAGCATCAGAATATTTTTCTTTAATTTCAGTTAATTCCTTGATAATTATATTTGATATTTTTTGATTACTTACCAATATAGATTTTAATTCTTCTATTTTTTCTAATAAATATTTTAATTCTTCCTCTATTTTTTCCTTTTCCAGTCCAGTTAACCTTCTAAGTTTCATTTCCATAATTGCTTCAGCTTGAATTTCAGATAAACCAAATCTTTCCATTAAACCTTTTTTAGCATCGACATCTTTTTTTGAACCTCTTATTAATTTAATTACTTCATCAATATAATCTAATGCAATTTTAAGCCCTTCTTGAATATGAGCCGCTTTTTCTGATTTTTCCAAGTCAAATTGGGTTCTTCTTATAATTACAGTTCTTTGAAAATTTGTATAATGTTCTAAAATTTCTTTTAAACATAATGTTTTAGGTCTTCTATCAACTAACATTAAGAAATTAATACCAAAAGAAGTTTGTAATTGAGTATATTTATATAAATTATTTAATAATACATTCGGATTGTAGTCTTTTTTAACATCTATTACAATCCGAATACCTTCTAAAGCGGACTCATCAGTTAAATTTGCTATTCCATCAATTTGTTTATCTCGTACTAATTCAGCAATTTTTCTAATAATATTTGTATAATTTACTTGATAAGGAATTTCGGTTATAATTAATTTTACTTTGCCTTTTTTTTCTTCTATATCAACTTTTCCTCTAACTGTAATACTACCTTTTCCAGTTTCAAAAGCTTTTTTTATTCCACTATTTCCGAGTATAATTCCACCAGTAGGAAAATCAGGGCCTTTTATTTTTTCCATTAATTCTAACACAGATATTTCTGGATTATTTATGTAGGCAATAGTAGCATCTATTGTTTCTCCTAAATTATGAGGAGGAATATTTGTTGCCATCCCAACTGCAATTCCCATATTTCCGTTTACTAATATATTGGGAAATCTTGATGGTAAAACAACAGGTTCGACACTTTCATCATCGTAACTAGGTACAAAATCAACAGCATTTTTGTTTATATCTCTCAACATTTCACTAGAAATTTTTGCCAATCTTGCTTCTGTATATCTTGCTGCAGCTGGACTTGATCCATCTGGTGCTCCAAATGCTCCTTTGCCATCAATTAATGGATATCTATATGTAAAATCTTGAGCCATTCTTGCCATAGTGTCATAAATAGCAGCATCACCATGAGGATGATATTGCATTACTTTACCACAACTTGTAGCACTTTTTTTATGAGGTTTATCATGAGTTATTCCTTCAGCATAAAATGTATATAAAAGTCTTCTATGGACTGGTTTTAAACCATCCCTAACATCAGGGATAGCTCTTGACACAATAACACTCATTGAATAATCTAGAAATGAATTTTTTATTTCACTATCTATGTTAATTTCATTAAATTTATCTATATTTATATCGTTTTCCATTTTTACCTCCTATATATCAAGATTTTTTACATTTAATGCATTTTCTTCGATAAATTTTCTTCTCGGTTCTACTTCTTCACCCATTAAGATAGTAAACATTTCATCAGCTAAAATTGCATCATCTATATTTATTTTTAATAATATTCTTTCATCAATATCCATTGTTGTTACTCTTAAATCAATTGCATCCATTTCACCAAGACCTTTTTGGCGGTTTATGTTTGTTTTTTTCCTAATATCTTCATTAAGAGAATTTAAATATTCATCTTTTTCGTGTTCATTTAAAACATATTTTATTGTTTTTCCGTGAGTTATTTTAAATAATGGCGGTTGAGCAACATAAACATGACCATTTTCAATTAATGGTTTGAAAAATCGATATAAAAATGTTAATAATAGTGTTCTGATATGAGCACCATCAACATCCGCATCAGTCATAAGTATTATTTTATTATATCTTAACTTAGTAATATCAAATTCATCACCTATACTCGTTCCAAAGGCAGTGATTAAACTTCTAATTTCTTCGTTTGATAAAATTTTATCCAATCTAGATTTTTCTACATTTAATATTTTGCCTTTTATAGGTAGTATAGCTTGAGTTTTGGGATTTCTTCCTAATTTAGCTGAACCCATTGCTGAGTCCCCTTCGACAATAAATAATTCTCTTTCAAAAAGATCTTTACTTGAACAGTCAGCTAATTTTCCCCATTGATTTGTTAAATCAAGACCACCTTTGGTTCTGGATAGTTCCCTAGCTTTCTTTGCAGCAACTCTAGCTCTAGATGCAAGCATTGATTTTTCAACTATTTTTTTAGCTATATTTGGATTTTCTAAAAAAAATCTTTCTAATTCTTGACCAAAAACATCAGAAGCAATTTTCCTAACTTCAATATTTCCTAAACGACCTTTTGTTTGACCTTCAAATTGAGGATTTGGGTGTTTACAAGATATAACCATCACAAGACCTTCTCTAACATCGTCACCCGTAAAATTATCATCATTATCTTTTAACATTTTACTATTTTTAGCATAGTTATTGATTATTCTTGTTAAAGTGTTTCTAATACCTTCTTCATGAGTTCCGCCATCATGGGTATTTATATTATTAACAAATGATAATAATATATTATTATATGAATTATTATATTGTAAAGCTACTTCTATAAATACATCATCTTTTTCACCTTCAGTATTTATAATAACATCATGTATAGGTTGATTATTTCTATTTAAATATTTTACATATTCTACTAATCCACCATTATATAAAAATTCTTCGTTTTTCTTTTCTATTTCTCTATCATCAACAAGTAATATCCTTAATCCTTTATTTAAAAAAGCTAATTCTCTTATTTTATTCTTTATAATATCATAATCAAATATCGTAGTTTCTTTAAAAATATCAGGATTTGGTTTAAAAGTTACTGTTGTACCAGTTCTATTAGAATCACATTTATCGATAACAGATAAAGGAGTAACAGAATCTCCACCATTTTCAAATTTCATATAATATACTTTTGAATTTTGATATACGTATACTTCTAACCAGCTACTTAAAGCATTTACTACCGAAGCTCCTACTCCGTGTAATCCCCCAGATACTTTATATCCTGACCCACCAAATTTTCCGCCAGCATGAAGAATTGTATAAACTGTTTCAACTGTTGATATTCCAGTTTTTTCATGAATACCAGTGGGTATTCCTCTTCCATCATCTTTTACAGTAATTGAATTATCTTTATTAATTATTATTTCAATATCATCACAATATCCAGCCATTGCTTCATCTATTGCATTATCAATTATTTCCCAAATTAAATGATGAAGTCCTTTTGAACTAGTTGTTCCTATGTACATACCGGGTCTTTTTTTTACAGCTTCTAAACCTTCTAAAATTTGGATATCTTTTTCATTATAATGTTCACTCATAAATTATCTCCTCTATACCATTATTTTTTAATTTAAAAATTTTACTATTTTGTAATGTTTTATTATCAATATTATTTATATCTGTCGTAGTTATAAAGATTTGTAAATTTTTTTTTAACAATTTAAATATTTTATTAATTTTACCACTATCAATTTCACTAAATAAATCATCTAAAATTAATATCGGTATCTTTTTTTTAATATTAATAAAAATATTTATTTCCGCTAATTTAAAAGCTATTACAACATTTTTTAGTTCACCTTCTGATAAATAATTTTTTGCAATTTCAGTTTGATAATAAAATATAAAATCATCTAAATGAATACCAAAAGTGGTTTTACCATAATTAATATCAGTTTGATATAAATTTTTATATTTTTTAATTAATTCATCTTTGTTTAAATTATCATAATTAGATACATATTTTAAATATAAACCATCTTTATTAGTTATTTTTTTAAAATAAATATTTAAATATATATTTATATTTTCTATATATAATTTTCTTAAATTGTATATATTAATACCATAATCAATTAACTTATCAGTTAAAATATACAAATACTCGATATTATAATTTTTTTTAAAGGATAAATTCTTTAAATAACTATTTCTTTGCTTTAAAATTTTGTTATATATTGATAAATTCTTCAAATAATTATTATCAAACTGAGATATTTCAATATTAATAAGTTGTCGATGAATATTCGGACTATCTTTTATTAATTTTAAATCTTCAGGATTAAAACTAATTATATTAATTTTAGAAATATAGTCACTTAATTTTTTCACTTGATTATTATTAATAAAAACCCTTTTATTTTTATTTTCTATGATTATTTTATAATCATTTTTAATAGTTTCTTTAACTTGCCCTTCAACAATCGAATAATTTGATTCATTATTAATTAAAAATATATCATTATTAACTCTAAATGATTTTGTTAAAGCTAAATAATATATAGCTTCTACAATATTTGTTTTACCTAATCCATTATTACCTAAGATTATATTTTTTTTAGGAGAAAAATTAAACTGAATTTGTTTATAATTTCTAAAATTAATAAGTTTTAATTGTAAAATTTGCATTCTTCCCCCTTTTTAAGTCTTTATAAAAATAAAACAGGTATTTTAGTACTCCTATACCTATTTAAATTATAACATAAGAAAAGTATTTTTTAAATCTTTTTTATCGATTAATACTTCTTTTTCTTATTGCTGAATCAAGCATTGAAGCTCTAAAAATTTGATTTCTTAATATATTAGATGATATATCAAATTCTAATGTTTCTTTATTCATAAATTCTATTAACATTTTAGTTTCTTTATCATAATATTTTTTAATATTATTTAAACTAATCCAAGCGCATTCTTTTAATCTTGGTGATGATGTTGGAAAAAAGATAATATTATTTTCTTCCGAAATAATTATCGGAGCTTTATATCTTATTCCAGTTAAAAAAGCAGTTCCTTTTTGCCGACCTTCAAATGTACTTCCATAGTATTTACAGCTCGAATCCATTATTTTAGATACTGGTTTTTCCAATATAAAACAGTCATGTGATTCATAAATTATCGATTTATAATTACTAAAAGGTATGATTGCTAATGTTTTTTCGTTTATTTCATAATCATTCATATATTTCACCTCCCAACAAAAATTTATTAAAACATAATACTTTATCAAATTTTGTCGAATTTTGGAAAATATACAAATTTCATGTATTTAATAGGTTTTTATAGGTAAAATTAATTGAATTAAAGTTTCATCTTTTATAGATTTTAAAATTATTGGTTGGGAATCAGTATTTAAAAGAATTAATAGATCTTCTTCTGTAAAAGTTTTTAAAGCTTCTAACATATATTTCGAACTAAATGAAATATTTATATTTTCATTAGTGTTCTTATCTACTAATAATGTTTCCTCTACTTTTCCAATTTCACTTGCAAAAGATGATATTAATACTTCATTTGTTTTTGTCTCCATTTTCACAATATTTTTATCTTTATTTTGAGTTAATAACGCAGCTCGATCAATTGCACTCATAAAATCTGTTAATGATGTTGTTAAAATAAAATTAAAATCTTTAGGGATAAAATTTAAAGTATCAGGATACGCTCCACTTAATAAATTTGATTGAAAAATATAATCATCATACTTAAAAATAATTTTGTTAATAAAGGGATGAATTTCAACATTTTTATTTTCAGATAGTAATTTATCTAGTTCTTGTAAATTTTTACCAGGAATTACTATATCAAAATTTTCATAATCTTGATCTAATTCGATAGTTTTTTTAGCTAATCGATAAGAATCTGTTGCTATACAATTTAATTTATTAGCTACTAATTTTAAATTAATACCTGTTAATAATGGTCTAGATTCTTGATTTGATATCGCAAATATTGTTTGATGTATGATTTTCTTTAAAATATCACTTTCTAAATTAATAGGATTTTTAATTTCTTCAAATTTTAATTGAGGATAATCTTCAGTACTTAAACAATTTAAATTAAAGATGGTATTTTCGGTACTAATAATAATTTTTAATCCATCTATGACTTCAATATTTATATCTCCATTTGGTAATTTTTTTATAATTTCTAGTAAGTATTTACTTTGAATTATAATTACTCCAGGTTCTTGTATATTTTTTATTTCTTTTTTATCTATAAAAGTTTGAATTATTAAATCACTGTCACTAGCAGTTAAATATAAACCTTCTTTTTTTAATTCAAATTTTACTCCATTTAAGATTGGGATTAAATTTCGCGAAGAAATAGCTCTCATAACATTTGTTAATTTTTCTAGTAAAATATTTTTTTCAATTACTAATTTCATTTATATACCTTCTTTCTTTTTTTATATATTATTATTATTACTGTTTAAAATGTTGAAAATGGAAATTTTTGTATTTTATATAGTAAAAACTTAATGTTTAAAACTAATTATTTTTCAACTTTAATTAACAATCATATTTTTTATTTCATTAATTTCCTCTTTTAATTCATTATTTATTTTTAATTCATTATTTATTTTATCATAAGCATGTAATACAGTAGAATGATTTCTATTACCAAATTCTAATCCTATTTTTACAATCGTCTCTTCAGTTGTCATTCTACATAAATAGATAGCTATTTGTCTTGGTAAATTAATATTTGCTGTTCTTTTTTTATTTTTTAAATCATCTATAGTAATTTTATAATAATCTGCCACTGCTTTTTGAATTTTAGTTATATTATTAGTTATATAAAGAGATGTACCTATATAATCTTTTAAAGCTTCAACAGCAAAATTTAAATTAATTTCATCTGGACCCATAATTGCTGCATAAGCATATAACCTTGTTATAGCTCCTTCTAAATGTCTTACATCATTTTCACAATTTGTAGCAATATATTCAATTACTTCTTTATTAACTAAATTAGCAACTTCATGTCCAGTCATTTTATCTTTTAATATTTTGCATCTTAATTCAAAATCAGGAGGATATATATCAACAGTTAATCCCCATCTAAATCTAGTTCGTAAACGATCCTCTAATAATTTTAAATCATCAGGAGAGCGATCAGAACTAATAATTATTTGTTTATTTGAGTTATATAAATTATTAAAAGTATGGAAAAATTCTTGTTGAGTTTTTTCAGCTCCTCCTAAAAATTGAATATCATCAATTATTAAAACATCAATTTTTCGGTATTTTTCTTTAAAATGTTCTATAACAGGAAAATTATTTTCATCTTTTTTATTAATACCAATAAAATCAGAAATAAATTCTTCACTAGTAACATATAAAATTTTTTTATTGTTATTTTGTAAAACATAGTTTCCAATTGCATGCATTAAATGAGTTTTTCCCAATCCACTTTTACCATGAATAAACAAAGGATTATAGATTTTCCCTGGTTGTTCTGCAACTGCTACAGCAGCAGTTTGAGCAAATCTATTACTATCCCCTATTACAAAGTTTTCAAAAGTATATTTAGGGTTTAAATTAGAATTAATTCTTGTATATTCATTATCGACTGTATCTTTTGTTAATTCATCATCTTCATCATTAATTTCTTCTTCAGTTATAAATTCAAGGTCAAAGCTGTTTCCAATTAAATTAGTTATTATTTCATCAATTAAATCATAATAAGTTTCGTTTAAAAATTTTTTATGAAAAACCATTGGAACTTGAATTGATAATATATTATTATCTTGTTTAATTATTTTTGTATCTTTAAACCAAGTGTCATAAGAAACCGGAGAGATTTTAGTTTTTACTATTTGTAAAAAGTTTGACCATAATAAATTATTGTCCATTTAACCACCCCACTTGCGATTATTTTTCTTACCTAACTCAATTGTAAAACAGTTTTGTTCAAAAAGAAAGTGTTAATAAAATATAGATTAGATTTCAACAGGATATCAACATACTTATAAACAAAAACAACCTTATATTAACGCAAAAAAAATAACTTATCAACAATTTCAACAAAATAATTTAAACATTAATATAAATTATCAACATTTTTGTTTATATTATTATAATCAAACCTTTGATTGACTTAATTGTTTCAATATAATATAATTAAAAAAGTTTAATGGATGTGGAGGTGCAAGAAATGAAAAGAACATATCAACCGAATACTCGTAAAAGAAAGAAAAAACATGGTTTTTTTGCGCGTAAATTAACTAATATTTTAAAGAATCGTAGAAAAAAAGGACGTAAAATTTTATCTAGATAAGCCACACAAGTGGTTTTTATTCTAAATGGGAGGACTATTATATGAAAGTTGATGAAAGAATCAAAAAATCAATTGAATTTAATAATATAATAAAAAAAGGTAAATTTCTAAAAAATAAATACTTTGTTATATATTACGATTTTAAAAAAGAAGATAATAGTAGATTTGGAATAGCAGTAGGTACAAAAATTGGTAATGCTGTAACTAGAAATAAAATCAAAAGACAAATGAGAGAAATAATTAAAGAAATAAAAATAGAGTTTAAAAACAATCAAGATTATATTATAATGGTTAGGAAAGACTGTTTAAATATAAATTATCAACAAAAAAAAGTAAATTTACTTTCTTTAATAAATAAGGTGGATAAATGAGAAGAAAACATAGAAGCAGATTATTAATATTATTATTTTTAATGACATTTATATTAACTGGTTGCACTACTTATATAAAAGATGATAATAATAAAAGAGTAGTAAATGAAGTTACTGGACAAAGTGTTCCAGCTAATATATTATGTAAACCAGAAAATCAAAATTTAGTTAATCTATATAATAAATATGATAAAAATCTAGAATATAAAATAGCCGATCTTCCTGATTGTGATGATTTAAAATTATATAATTCAGATTCTTATAGTGGTTTATGGGCGCAATTATTTGTTATACCACTAGCATGGTATATAGTTAAAGTAGGAGAGTTAGTACAAAATTATGGTTTTGCAATAATGATTGTTGGTCTTTTAATTAGATTAATTTTAACTCCTTTAACAGTTAAAACCGCCAAACAATCTCAAAATATGAAGAATGCTCAACCAGAATTAAATAAATTAGAAAAAAAATATAAAGATAAGACAGATTCTGATGCTATGATGAAAAAAAGTCAAGAAATGATGTTAATTTATAAAAAATACAAAGTAAGTCCACTTGGAAGTTGTTTAGTAGCATTTATTCAAATCCCATTATTTTTAGCTTTCTTAGAAGCAATAAATAGAGTACCAGTAATATTTGAAGAATCCTTATGGACACTACAATTAGGAACTACTCCTTTAGTAGGAATAAAAGAAGGAAATTACTTATATTTAATATTAATAGCATTAATAATATTAACTACTTATTTATCATTTAAGTTTAATATGAATTCAATGGGAAGTCCTGCTCAAGAACAACAAATGAAATTTATGACCAATTTTATGTTAATTTTTATTTCAATAGCATCCTTTAGTTTACCAACAGCTATAGCATTATATTGGGTTACAACAAATGCTTTTGCTGTAGTACAAAATTTTTATATAAAGAAACGGAGTGTTACGTAGTATGGAATTATATTTATATGAAGGAAAAATTGAAAAAGAAGTATTATCAAAAGCTTTAGAAGATTTAAAAGTAACTGAAGAAGAAATTTTATTTAAAAAAGAAGTAAAAAAAGGTGGTTTATTTAAAAGTGAAAGTTTAAAATTTACGATAGTAAAAATTTCTGATTTAACTAATTATATCAAAGAATTATTAACAAATATTTTTAAAGATATTGGGATAAACGTATCTTTTGAAACAAATATTAGGAATAAACAAATTAATATTAAAATGTATTCTGATAATAATGCTATTTTAATTGGTAAAAATGGCCAAACTTTATCGGCTTTAACATTAATTGCTAAACAATCAGTATTTAATCAAATTGGATTATATCCATATATAAATTTAGATGTTGAAAATTATAAAAACAAACAAATTCAACATTTAGAAAGATTAGCTAAAAACATTGCCAGGGAAGTAAAGAATACTAAAACACCAGTAATTATGGAAAATATGAATTCTTATGAAAGAAGAATAGTACATAGTGTATTAACCGAATATAAAGGAATTAAAACTGAAAGTGAAGGCGAAGAACCTAATCGTCATATTATTGTAAAACCTAAAAAGGATTAATTCCTTTTTTTATTTTCTGTAATTATTAAATGTGTTATAATACGTGCGAGGTGGACTTCATGGATACAACAATTTGTGCTATTTCTACAGCAGTAGGAACGGGAGCAATTTCAATAATTAGAGTTAGTGGTAAAGAAGCTATTAGTATTGTTAATAGTGTTTTTTCAGGTGTTGATTTAACAAAAGTAAATACCCACACTATTCACTATGGATTTATAGTTGAAGAAGATAATAAAATTGATGAAGTTTTAATTACATTAATGAAGTCACCAAAAACTTATACAACTGAAGATACGGTCGAAATAAATTGTCATGGCGGTATTTCGACGACAAACAAAGTTTTAGAAATATTATTAAATAAAGGATGTAAACTGGCTGAACCGGGCGAATTTACTAAAAGAGCATTTTTAAATGGTAGAATTGATTTATTAAAAGCCGAAGCAATTAGTGATCTTATTAATTCAGAAACTGAAAAAGCTCGGAAATTAGCAATTAATCAAATTGAAGGTAAATTATCAAAAAAAATAGAATATATCCGTAAAAATTTAATTCAAATCCAAGCCAGTATAGAAGTAAACATTGATTATCCTGAATATGATGATATTGAAGTAATAACTAACCAAAATTTAATACCTAATTTAAATAAAATATTGTTTGATCTTAATGAATTAATATTCGAATCAGAAAATGGTAGAATTATTAAAAATGGTATAGATGTTGTGATTTTAGGTAAACCAAATGTAGGTAAAAGTAGTATTTTAAATACTTTATTAGAAGAAGAAAAAGCTATCGTAACTAATATTCCTGGTACTACTAGAGATATTATTGAAGGTAAAATAAATTTAAACGGAATTTTATTAAATGTAATTGATACAGCAGGTTTGCGTCAAACCAGTGATTTTGTAGAAAAAATCGGGGTTCAAAAAAGTATTAACGTAAGTGAAAAAGCAGATTTAATAATATATGTCATTGATAATACAACGGCAAATTTAGCAGGAGATATTAAAAAAATCACCAATTTAAATAACAAAAAATTAATTATATTTATTAATAAAGATGATATGAGCAGTAAAAATAAATATGATAAGTTTAATAAATATAATGTTGTTATGGGAAATACAATCTCAACAAATGGACTTGATAAATTAAAAAATAAAATAGTAGAAATGTTTAATATAAAATATTTAGATACCAAAGATTTTTCTTATTTATCATCAGCAAGACAAATATCTTTAGCTAAAAAAGCTAAAAATGCGATCGAAAACGCTATAAATAATTTAAATGAAGGTATATCTATAGACATGGTTACAATCGACATTAAAGAATGTTATGAAACTCTAGGAGAAATTATTGGAGCTGTATATCAAGATGATTTAATAGATGAATTATTTTCTCGATTTTGTTTAGGAAAGTAGGCTTTTATGAAAAATAAATACGATATAATTGTTGTAGGCGGAGGCCATGCGGGATGTGAAGCTTCATATGTTGCATCAAAATTAAATTTTAATGTTGCCTTAATTACCTCTAATATTAATAATATTGCTGATATGCCTTGTAATCCTTCCATAGGAGGAACCGCAAAAGGAATTGTAGTGAGAGAAATTGATGCTTTAGGTGGATTGATGGGTAAAATTGCTGATCGAAGTCATTTCCAAATAAAAATGTTAAATAATTCTAAAGGCCCAGCAGTAAGATCTTTAAGAGCTCAAGCTGATAAAAAGATATATCCTCAAGAAATGTTAAAAGAATTAAAAAAATTAAAAAATTTAACTATTATTGAAGCAATGGTTGAAGATATTATAGTAAACGATAATACTATAACCGGAATAATATTAGAAAATAACAAGGTTATTAATTGTAAATCATTGATATTAACAACAGGTACTTATCTTAAAAGTCATGTTTTAGTGGGATCAGAAATTAAAAAAGAAGGGCCACATGGTGAAAGAAGGTCACTTAATTTAAGTGATAATTTAAAGAAACGAGGATTTGAAATCTTAAGATTAAAAACAGGAACTCCTCAAAGAATTGAAAAAAATTCGATTGATTATTCAAATTTAAAACCTGAATATGGCGATTTAACTCCCCTTACTTTTAGTTTTGATAATCCCCCTTTATATGATATTAATAACCAAGAGTTATGTTATGTAACTTATACTTCACCAGAAACTCATAAAATAATAAATGATAATTTAGAAAAATCAGCTATGTATAGCGGGAATGTCAAAGGAGTAGGGGCTAGATACTGCCCATCTATTGAAGATAAAATAGTTAGATTTGCGGATAAAGAAAGACATCAACTTTTCTTAGAACCAGAAAGTAAATTCACAAATGAAATATATATTCAAGGTTTTTCAACAAGTATGCCATATGATGTTCAAGAAAAGTTAGTCCATAGTCTTCCTGGTTTAGAAAAAGCTAAAATTTTAAAATATGCTTATGCAATTGAATATGATGCTATTAACCCTCTTCATTTAAAACCATCTTTAGAAACTAAAATTATTAATAATTTATATACTGCAGGTCAAATCAATGGAACAAGCGGCTATGAAGAAGCAGCAGGACAGGGACTTATTGCTGGAATTAATGCTTCTTTAAAATTACAAAATAAAGAACCGCTTATATTAAAAAGAAATGAATCATATATTGGTGTATTAATAGATGATTTAGTAACAAAAGGTACTATTGAACCATATCGATTATTAACTTCAAGAGCTGAATATCGACTTATCTTAAGACATGATAATGCTGATTTAAGATTAAGGAAATATGGTTATGAAATAGGATTAATAAATAAAATTCAATATAATAAATTGATTAAAAAAGAAAATAGCATAAATGACTTAATTAATGAATTAAAAATAAAAAGATTATCTAAAAAAAATATCCCTTTAAATGTTTTAAATAAAATAAAAGAAAAACAATTAACAAGTGGGTATAGTTTATATGAACTTATAAAAAGACCGGAATTTAAAATAATAGATTTTATTAATAATAAATTAATTAATTCTAAATATTCAAATGATATTATTGAAACAACGGAGTTTTTAATAAAATATGAAGGCTATATCAATAAAACTTATAAAGATATTAAGCGATTACTAAAATTAGAAGAAAAGCAAATCCCAAAAGATATAGATTATGATAAAGTTAAAAATATTGCTACTGAAGGAAGACAAAAACTAAAACAAATTAAACCATTAACAATCGCACAAGCAACTAGAATAAGTGGAGTTAATCCAGCTGATATTTCTATGTTAATCATATATTTAAAGAAAGAATATAGTAATAATGAATAAAGAACAATTTGTTTTAGAATTATCAAAGTTAAATATTAATGTAACAAGCAAAAAATTAGATAAATTAGAAATTTATTATAAATTTTTAAAAGAATTTAATTCTCATACTAATTTGACTTCCGTTATAGAAAAAGAAGCAGTATATTTAAAACATTTTTATGATTCATTGACAATAACTAAAGTGCTGGATTTATATGAATATGAAACATTGCTTGATATTGGTTCAGGGGCTGGTTTTCCGGGAATGATAATCAAGATATTTTATCCCCATTTAAAAGTAACTTTATTAGATTCTAATAATAAAAAAATAATTTTTCTTAAGCAGTTAGCTGAAAAGTTAGATTTAAAAGATAATTTGCATATAATTAATGCTAGAAGCGAAGATTATATAAAAGAAAAAAGAGAATATTTTGATATTGTAACATCAAGAGGAGTCGCCAATTTAAAAATATTGTTAGAATTATCATTGCCATTTACTAAATTGGAAGGCTATGTTGTTCCTTTAAAAGGAAATGTTAAGGAAGAATTAGAGTCTTCTATAAAAACAATAACTTTATTAGGAGGAAAATTACTTGAAGTAATTAATTTTAGGTTACCATTTGAAAACAGTAATCGAAATATTCCAGTTATTAAAAAATATTATATAACGCCATCTAAGTATCCACGTTCTTATTATCTTATTATAAAAAAACCATTGAAATAAAACCTAAAATACAGTATTATATATTTAGAATAGAAAAAGGGGCTAGATTGTATGAATAATAATCCAACAATTCAAATGATAAGCATAGAACAAATCATACCAAATAGATTTCAACCGCGTTTAACCTTTGATGAACAAGGAATAAACGAATTATCTTCTTCAATAAAAGAACACGGCATAATTCAACCTTTAGTATTAAGAAAACTAGGGGAGAAATATGAAATAATAGCCGGTGAAAGAAGATATAAAGCCGCAACAGTAGCAGGACTTACCGAAGTACCGGCTATTATATCAAGTTTAGACGATAATCAAAGTGCTGAAGTAGCATTAGTTGAAAATGTTCAAAGAAAAAATTTAACTTCCATAGAAGAAGCTAAATCATATCAAAAAATATTAGAAAAAGGTTATCTTAATCAAGAACAATTAGCTAAAAAATTGGGTGTTAGTCAATCAACTATAGCTAATAAATTAAGATTATTAAATTTGACTGAAGAAGTTCAAGAAGCTTTACTAAATGAAAAAATTAGTGAAAGACATGCTAGAAGTTTACTTCAATTAACTGATGCTAAAACTCAAATAGATATGTTAAATAAAGTTATTAATGAAAGATTAACAGTTAGAAATTTAGATTCTGAAATTAAAAATATGATCAATCCAGAAAATAAATTAAGTTCAGATAATGTTACGTTAGAACCTATAGAACCCATAGAAGAAAATTCTGAAAAAACAATTAATTCTTTAGAAGAATCAGAAGATAAAATTATTAATAATGATGATGTTAATATCGAAGAAATAAAAAATAATGCTAAAGATATAATTCCTAATTCAAAAGCAAATATTTTCAATATTTTTGATCAAGAATCATATCCTTCTTTAGAAAATGAAAAAGTAAATTTATCTATGAATAATATTTTTGATGAAGAAGAAGATTTAGAAGAAGAAACTTTAGAAGTCAAAGATTTTACTCCAGTTGCACCAACCATATCGGAAATAAGAAATAATGATGAAAGAATAAAGAAAAACAATTTACCAACTGTTATAGAAGCTTATCATGATTTAGAAGAAGAAATTAAAGAAGCGGACTATAAAATAACTAGTGAAGAATTTGATTTTGAAGATTTATATCAAATAATTATTAAAATAGAGAAAGAAGTTCAAGAAGTTAATAAAAATTAACTTCTTTATTCTTTTAATGGTTCGGAGCCTTTTTTAAAATAAAATAGGGTTGTATTTTTATTATTGGTTGTATAATTTCCCGTAATGGCATTTAGAGGAAGAGCAATAATGTTTTCGCTTGGCTCATACCAAGTGTTTTCCATATTTTTTAAAGCGTACTCAGAAGTATCACACCAAATAGATTTGATTTTACTAGAATAACTTTTATCTACGGATTTATTATTATCATTTCCACTCCAAACTAACATTAATAAATTAGGATTATATCCAACAAACCAATAATCATAGTCAGTAGTGCCGCTTTTCAAAGCGTATTTTTTTGTTATTCTTGAGTTTAAAGAATAAACTGTTGGCGACATATAATCAATAAAACTAGGATTATATGTGGTTGTAAGCATTTCATTTAGGATATATACATAATCTTTATTTAATACTTCATCTGGCTCTAATTTGTGTTCATATAAAATATTTCCTTCTAAATCTTCAACTTTATTTATAAAAAACAATTTATTATAGGTTCCATAATTTGCAATAGTATTATAAGCTTGCGCTATATCAAGCATATTTAGTTCAGTAGCACCTAAAGCTAAAGAGGGATTAGGTTTAATATTTTTTTCTAATCCGGCTAATTTCAAAGAGTCAACCAATGTATTTTCACCTAAAAACAAGTGAGTTTTAACAGCATAAATATTATCTGAATAAGCTATCGCCGCAGCCATGGTTATTTCTTTATTGGCATAGGAATTAGCATAATTAGTTGGACTATATGTTTCATTATCAGCGAAAACAAAACTAGTAACTTCACTTTTAAAAGTTGAAGTGGAAGTCATATTATTTTCAAGTGCAGCATAATAAAGAAAAGGTTTAATAATTGAACCAACTTGTCTTTCGGCTTTACTAGCTCTATTATATTGACTGATAGTATAATCTACGCCACCAGATAAGGCGGTTATGCCCCCCGTTTTAGGATCAATTACGACGCTTGCTGTTTGAACATTCTCATCAGTAATATTTTCCGTAATCGAAGTTTCCATTTTTGTTTGTATATCTAAATTATAATTAGTAAATATTTTTATACCCCCATATTTAATTAAAGATTTAGGAATTGTTTTAATAGAATTTAATTCTTGCATAACGGCATCATGATAATACATAAATGTTTGGGAATTATTAATTTCTTTTTTGCCATAAGTAATTAGTTGATTTTGAAATAAATTATTATATTCTTCTTTAGTAAGATACTTATTTTTAATCATGCTTTTAGCTACATTTTTACCTCTGCTAATAGATAAGTCATAATTACTAATGGGATTATAGTTTTCTGGACTTCTTGGAATACCAACTAAAATAATAGCTTCTTCTAAAGTTAAATCACTGCTTTTTTTATTAAAATAATACTGACTAGCACTTTCGATTCCAAAGTTACCTCTTCCAAAATTAATGGTATTTAAATATCCTTCTAAAATTTCATCTTTTGTATAATGAGTTTCTAAATTTATAGTAAGAAAGGCTTCTTCTATTTTTCTTTCCCAAGTTTGATCAAAATCTAAATACATATTTTTGACATATTGCATTGAGATAGTAGAAGCTCCAGCTATTATTTTCTGTTCTTTAAAATTATTAAAGAAAGATTTAATAATCCTTAAATAATCAAACCCATTATGTTTATAAAAGTTTTTATCTTCAACACTAACAATAGCTTCTTTTACATAATCTGATATATCATTTAATTTTACCCATTTTCTATCGCCACTTCCTTGATATACGATGTCGTTTTTATAATCGTATATCTGAACTCTATTAGCGGAATTTAGTGTTATTTCATCAGAAAAATAAGCATATGTATATAAACCTGAAATTACTATAGTTACGCATATAAATAAAAATATCGTTAATTTTATTATAAAGTTTACTCGTTTCATTATTCACCGTTAATATTATGGAATATTTTATTGTATTTATGCTAATATATTTATGGAGATAATATGAAAAAAATAGAATTATATAAAAATAACCAAAAAATAAATATCGATAAAAATAAGGTGATTTTTGATAAAGATAATCTTGTTATTATTAAATCAGAACTGGACTATGAGATTAAGTTAAATTTTTTGAATAAAAAAGCTGATTTTACATTAAAAAAAGAAAATGTGACATTTCCTATTGAAATAATAGAAATGAACTATTATAATCATACAAATAAGTGGGTCTTTAATTATGAACTTGATAGTGAAAAAAATGTAAAAAACACAATAAAAATAGAGCTTTAATAAATCAAAAAAATTATATTGACAATCCAATATATTATGATAAAATTAGACGTGTTTAAAAAGGAACAAGAAGTAAATAATAAACATATAATTAGAAAGCATAGGAGGAAAAATGAAAATAAAATTAACTCAAGAAGAAATTGATACTAAATCATATGATGATGTTGCTTATTTAATATTAGAATCAAGTAAAAAGAAAATAAAAATTCAAGAATTATTTAAAAGCGTAATTAAAGCAATGAAATTATCCGAAGAAGAATTCACTAATGATATTGCGGATTTTTTTGAATTATTAATAACTGATAAAAGATTTATAATGCTTGAAAATGGATATTGGGATTTAAAAATTAATCATAATACAAAGGTACTATTAGAAGATGAAGAAGAGGATGAAGAAATAGATATAAATCTAGAAGAAGAAGAAATAGATATCGAAGAAGAAGATACTGAAATAAATTATGATGAAGATGATTCACCTGATGATGAAGATGATGGCTTAGAGAATCTAATAGTTTTAGATGAAGAAGACCAAGAAAATATATAGCTTATCCTTTATATAATTAAAAAAGAAAGAAGGAAAAGTTATGATAAATAGATTAGAATTTATCGAAAAAAAATATGAAGAACTAAATTCAGAATTATTAAAACCGGAAATTATTAACGATTATATTAAATTAAATAAATTAAATCAAGAAAAAACCAATTTAGAAGATATCGTTATTAAATATCGTGAATTTAAAAAAATAAAAACCGAAATAGAAGAACTAAAGTTATTAATTAATGATTCTGAAATGGCAGAAATAGCTAAGAAAGAAATAGAAATATTAGAATTAAATTTAGGTAATATAACTAAAGATTTAGAAATATTATTAGTTCCTAAAGATGAAAATGATGGCAAAAATATTATTATGGAAATTAGAGGAGCAGCCGGCGGTGATGAAGCCAATATTTTTGCTGGGGATTTATTTAGAATGTATTCTAAATATGCAGATTTAAATAATTGGAAAATTGAAATAAATAATGCTCTAGAAGGTTCTAGTGGTGGATTTACGCAAATAGAATTTTTAATTAAAGGTAATAATGTATATTCTAAATTAAAATTTGAAAATGGGGCTCACCGAGTTCAAAGAGTTCCTGAAACTGAAACACAAGGAAGAATACATACTTCAACGGCAACTGTAGCTGTTATGCCAGAAGTTGAAGATGTTGAATTAGATATCAAACAAGAAGATATAAGGGTCGATGTTTATCGAAGTAGCGGTAAAGGTGGTCAAGGTGTTAATACCACTGATTCGGCAGTTAGATTAACGCATATTCCTAGTGGAATTGTTGTAACATGTCAAAATGAAAGAAGTCAAATTAAAAACAAAGATCGAGCTATGAAAGTATTAAAAGCAAAATTATATGATTTAGCTTTAAGGGAAAAAGAAAATGCTAGTGATACTGATCGAAAAAACAAAATTGGAACTGGAGATCGCTCAGAAAAAATTAGAACTTATAATTATCCCAATAATAGAGTAACTGATCATCGTATTAATTTAAGTATTATGGAATTAGATCGAATAATGAATGGCAGCCTTGAACCAATTATCGAAGCTTTAATAACTGAAGATCTAAAAAGAAAAATGGCAAATCAAAATGAAAAATAAATTAAATGAAAAAGATTTAAAATTATTAAAAGGAAAATATGTTGATATCAATTCAGTTATAAACAAACTAAAAAATAATTATCCAATTCAATATTTAATTGGGAATGTTGATTTTTATGGTAAAAAAATATGTGTTAATAAAAATGTTTTAATACCAAGATTTGAAACTGAGACTTTAGTTGAAAAAACATTACATTATATAAATAAATTAAATTTAAACAAAGGATCATTATTAGAAATAGGAACTGGCTCTGGTTGTATTAGCATTATTATAAAATCAGAAATACCATCATTGGAAATAACGGCAATTGATATAAGTAGAAAAGCATTAACATTAGCTAAAAAGAACGCTAAAATAAATAAAGTTAAGATTAATTTTATTCAAAAAGATGTTTTTAAATACAATATGATTAATAATTATGATGTTTTAATAAGTAATCCGCCTTATATTAAGTTAGGAGATAAAATAGATCCTAGAACAAAATATGAGCCTAAAACAGCTATTTATGCAGATGAGACAGGTTTAATATATTATAAAAAGATATTTGAAATAGGAAAAGAATTTTTAAATAAAAAATTTATTATTGCTTTAGAGATAGAAGAAACCAAAGGTAAAGAATTAAAAAACATTGCCAAAGAGTTTTTTCCTAATAGTAAAATTAAAATTGAAAAAGATTTAGCTGGAAAAGATCGATATTTATTTATATTAAGTGAATAAAAAAAATAAACACTACCCATTATTATTTAGAAAGGTAGTGTTTTTAGATGAAAAAAGCATTAATAATATTGGCTATATTAATAACATTATTAGTCTATTCAAAATCACAAGCAAATGAAGTAGTTATAATTCCTGATAATTCTCTAAGATTCAGAGTAATTGCTAATAGCAATAATGTTAATGATTTTATTATTAAAAATAAAGTAAAAACCGTTGTTGAAAAGGAATTGGTGACACTACTAGAAAATGCTAAAGATATTAGTGAAACTAAAGAAATAATAAAAGAAAATTTACCTAATATTAATAAAACAATCTCTAATGCTATAGGAAAAGAAGATATCGATTATGATGTTAAATTCGGTTTTAATTATTTTCCCAAAAAAATATTTAAAGGAATTATTTATAATGAAGGAGAGTATGAATCTTTAGTCATAACTTTAGGTCAAGGTAATGGTGATAATTGGTGGTGTGTATTATTTCCTCCGCTTTGTTTACTTGAAGAAAATCCAACTTCTAGTGATGTGGAATATCAACTATATGTATCAAGAATAATTAACGGTTTTAAATAATATACTTTACTGGTGATATATGTTAAGTATATTTTCAATTGGTTTAGCTTTAAGTATGGATGCTTTTTCCTTATCTTTAAGTATAGGGATTAATAAAATCAGCAATATAGATAAAATAAAAATATCGGTAATAATAGGATTAATGCACTTTATAATGCCGTTATTTGGAGTTATTATTGGTACCAATATAATCTATAACTTAAATATTAATCCCGATATTTTTGTAATTATATTATTTTTAATAGTAGGATTATTAATTCTCTTCGAAAAAAAAGAAGATAAACAAATTTTAATTTATCATATATTTACCATTTTTATATTTGCTCTTGGAGTAAGTTTTGATAGTTTTTTTATTGGTTTAGGTTTATCTGTTATTACAAACAATATCTTATTATCTATTACAATTTTTGCTTTATGTAGCGGTATAATTAGTTTAGTGGGTTTATATATTGGTGAACTATGTGCTAATAAATTTAAAAATAAAGCTCCTTATATTGCGGTATTTATATTATTTACTTTAGCAATTGTAAAGATAAAGGAATATATTTCATTAATTAATTGACAATCTAAATAATAATATATATATTAAATTTATAGAGGCATTAAGAAAGATGTGAATAAATGAAAAAATTAATTATCGAAGGAAAACGTGAGTTAACCGGAACGATAAAAATAAGCGGAGCTAAAAATAGTATAGTAGCTTTGATTCCCGCCACCATTTTAAGTGATGGTAAATGCACAATATATAATGTTCCTAATATTAGCGATGTTCATCGTTTAATTGATATGCTCAAAATATTAAAAGTAAAGGTAAAATTTGAAAATGAAACTCTATATATTGACAGTACCAATTCAATAAATGCAGAAATACCAGAAGAACATGCCACAAAATTAAGAGCCTCATATTATTTTATGGGAGCACTACTTTCTAAGTATAAACACTCAGAAATATCATATCCTGGAGGTTGTTCAATAGGGGCAAGACCAATTGATTTACATATCAATGGTTTTAATAAATTGGGAGCAACGACTAAAATAGAAGATAATAAATATAAAATAACAGCTAAAAAATTAGTTGGAACAGATATTTTTTTAGATATTGCTAGTGTTGGAGCAACTATTAATTTAATGTTAGCGGCAGTTAAAGCTAAAGGAATTACTCATATATATAATGCTGCTAAAGAACCAGAAATAGTAAATGTATCTTCATTTTTATCTTCAATGGGAGCTAAAATATATGGAGCTGGAACAGGAGAAATAACTATCGAAGGTGTCGATAAACTAGGCGATGGAATAGTAGAAGTAATACCTGATCGAATTGAAGCTGGAACCTATTTAATGATTGGATCATTATTAGGTAAAAATTTAGTTATTGAAGGGATTGTTAAAGAGCATTTAGGTTCAGTTATTACTAAACTTAAAGAAGCTGGATGTGATCTTGAAATAAAAGGATCAACAATCAATATAAATAAAGTAAAAAATTTAAAAGCTGTCAATGTTAAGACTTTAGTATATCCAGGTTTCCCTACAGATTTAGGTCAGCCAATGAGTGCATTGTTAACGCAGTGTGAAGGTGAATCATTCTTCGAAGAAAATATTTATGAAAACAGAATGCGTCATATTAAACATTTAAATGCGATGGGGGCGAAAATTAAACTATTTGATCGAAGTGCTATAATTACAGGTAAAACGCCATTAAAAGGACGAAATGTAGTTGCGACAGATTTAAGAGCTGGTGCTGCTATGTTAGTAGCAGGAATGATAGCAGAAGGCACTACTGTTATATCAAATATTGAACATATCCTAAGAGGATATGAAAATATTGTTGAAAAGTTATCCCAAGTAGGTGCTAGCGTTAAAATTATGGAAGAATAATTAAAAAAAATACCATAATATTAATTTTATGGTATAATAAACAAAGCGAATTTCTATAGCTTTATAAAAGCTATGGCGGAAGGAGAATAATAATGAAAAAAGGCATCCATCAAGAAATGAAAAAATGTACTATAAAATGTTCATGTGGGGCTTCATTTGAAACTTTATCTAATAAAGAAGAACATACTATAGAAACATGTAATTTATGTCATCCTTTTTATACTAATAAAGCTGGAGCACATAAAAAAACTGGGGCAGTAGAAAAATTTAATAAAAAATATAATATCAAAGACTAGAAGGTTACGTTCTAACTTGCTATTTTATCAAGAAGAATAGGAATTACAATAAAAGACATTCCTATTCTTCTTTTTAATTGTATAAATATTTTAGAAACTGCTAATGTTAAGTGTTTTTTAATAATAAACACTAACATATATTACTATTAGTAAAAAGTAACATTATAATACAATATTTATTATCAGTATCTCCTTTATAATCAACTAATTGATTCATTCTTAATTTTACCTTTCTTATATAAATCACCTCGTGATATATTGGATATTATTTTGAAGACGTTTTCAAAAGTTAACACTTAAGACATTATCATAAGTTAAACACAATCCTACATAATCCTACACAATCTTACATAATCCTATCTTGACACACCAGATGGGTAGAGTTAGACTATGTAAAGTGGAGGTTAATATGAAAAAAGAAACTAAAAATAAAATAACTGAAAAAGGAAATATCCTAAAATTTATAATACCTATAGTTCTATTGTTATTAATAACAATAGGAACAACATTTGCCTACTTTACT
>Ga0265294_10000520_pt1 | contig 51220 bp, 42 predicted proteins | sample MunlanPumphouse3_FD_192504 | JGI IMG/M metagenome (GOLD analysis project Ga0265294, IMG submission 192504) | Groundwater microbial communities from a municipal landfill in Southern Ontario, Canada - Pumphouse #3 | ecosystem: Environmental > Aquatic > Deep subsurface > Groundwater | place...
AGGATTTGTGGTTTTTCAGTTTCTTGCTTATGTCTGAAAGCACCTCGAGGTCCCTTTTTGCGCTTTCCATTGAAGATTTCAGCTTGGATATTTCCTCTCCTACATCCTCGTGCTCATTCAGGAATTCTCTGTATTCCCTGATTTTTTCTGAAAGTCCTTTTTGCTCCTCTTTGGCACCAGTCAGTTGTTTTTCAATCTGAGAATGCTTGGATTCAATCCTTTTAAGTTCTTCATCTTCAGAAGACAGTGAGGCGTACATCCCCTTCTTCGACTCTAGATTTTTGATTTTTCCCGTCAGTTTTTCGGATTCGGGCTTCATGGAATCTGCTTCCCGCTTGGAATTATCAAACAATGCGACGCTTTCCTGCAACCCAGCTACTTTTGTGTTAGCGTTGCGGATGGATTCTTCGAGACCGTCGGCCTCCTTCTTCAAAGAGAGGAGCGCGGACCTTGGCGCTTTGACTTGTGCGACGACGCTCCTGATAGATCCCAATTCCTTCCTCTTCCCGTCCATATCCTCTTTCTTTAAACACAGTTCTTCTGCCCTGTCGCGGGCGTCTTTCAGATCTTTGAATAGCCTGTTGATGCTCTCCGCTTCGGTCTTGGACCTTATCGCCGAGTCTTTCTCTCCACTCTTAATGTCGCGTTCGGCATTCAGCGAAGTGAGTTCATTTTTGTCCGTTCCGTTCTGTCCGCTTAGGATGTCGATGTATTCTTCGACGTATGCGGAACCTTTCAGTTCTTTGTATTCTTCGTAGCGGGGGCAGCTCTCGTCGATCACGATGAAACCTGTCGCAGTCTCTATTTCGGCGTCCGCTTTCTCGCATTTTCTGTTCATGTCGCGGTATTTTTCCAACATGGATTGCTGGAAAGCTTCGACCGAGTCCGTGGAAAATATCCTGCGGAAGATCTTCTCGCGCTCTTTCGTATCGGTGTTCAGGACCTTCCTGAACTCGCCCTGGGCGATCATCGATATCTGCTTCCACTGGTCGTACTCGATCCCCAGTATCTCCACTATCTTCCTATTCACGGAGGTCCACGCGGATTCGGCCCCTACTTCCCACGTCAGCTCGACCTTCTGCTGCACGGTCTGCAGTTTGATGCCGTCCCTGCTCGGGCGCAGGTACTGCGGCCTCCTGTATATGCGGTAGTCCGTGCCGTTGTGGGTGAAGTCCAGCTCGACGAACGTCTCCATATCCTTGGATGCGAAGTGGCTCCTGAAGTCCTTGGGATCGCGTTCGGGGTCGGTCAACCTTCCATAAAGCGCGAAAGTGACGGCATCGAATATCGACGTCTTCCCGGCGCCGGTGTTGCCGGTTATCAGGAACAGCCCTTTCCCCCCGAAGACGTCGAAGTCGACGGAGACCTTGCCCCCGTAGGGTCCGAACGCGGACATCACCAGTTTATGAGGTATCATCAGATCAGCCCCGCTTCGCGCATGGAGTCCCGTACAGCCTCTTTCTGCTCTTCCGACATCTCCTTCCCGGACATCCTGGACCTGAAGAACTCGTTGAACCGCTCCTCGACGTCTATCTTCTCGAAGTACTCCTCGTCTATCTCCCCGACGTCCCCGTCGCCCTTAGAGAGTATCTCGAGCGAGATCACGTTGGGATAGACGTCCCTGAGCTTCTGCATGGGATCGAGCGGATCGTCCTCCAGCCTTACGTGGTAGAAGTCTTCTTTGTTCTCTGAGCGCTTCCCCTCGGCCAGCAGCCGGTCCAACGGACCTTTGATGACCTTCAGGTCCCTCAGGGGCTTCAACGGTACTTCCGTGACGTTCACATCGTCGCCAACTTCTATCAGGGTCACAGATTTGTCCTTGGAGCATTCCGACGTCGAGTATTTCAGAGGAGACCCGCTGTAACGGATGGTCTCCCTTCCGACAGACTGAGGGATGTGAAGGTGCCCCAGCGCCACATAGTCGAAACGGTCGAACAGGTCGTACGGCATCATCTCCGCAGTGCCGACATAGGCGGACTCGGAATCGGACATCTGCGGCGACGAGGTCCCGCTTACGAACTGGTGCGTGATCAATATCTTTTTGTTATTTCCAGACAGGTCGGTATGGGATATCGCAGAGCCCACAGCATCGCCGAAAGACGATATCTTCTCGTCCCTGTAGATCCTGGAGACGTTGACCGGTCTGATGAAGGGGAGCATGAACACGTCTACGGATCCGTTGTTCTTCTCTAATGTGAATTTATCCAGCTTCCCGTCGAAGATGCTGCATATGTGCAGTCCGGCACGGTCGAATATCCTGCTGCCGAAGCTCAGCTTCTCGGGGGAATCGTGGTTCCCGCTTATCATGAATATTTCTATTCCCGATCCGAGCAGCTCCGTCAGGAATTCGTCCAGCAGCAACGAGGATTCGCCGTTGGGCGATCCGCTGTCATAGACGTCTCCCGCGATGAGGACGGCGTCCGCATTCTCGTCACGGGCAATGGCCACGATCTGCTTGAGAATGAACCTCTGGTCTTCCTCGAGGTTCATCTCTTTGAGCTTCTTTCCTATGTGAAGGTCTGCGATATGGATAAACTTCATGAGATCCTCACTCAGAGCGTCGTTTCAATTAATTAATGAGTCGGCGTTTTCTTACTGTTTTGTGGTCGTCCAGACATCGGCCGTATTTGTTTTCGAACTAAAACTGCGGATTGTAAGAATCTTTTTGGTACCGTTCGTAATCCGATGAGGCATCATGATATTCAGCAGATTCTTCGACATTCCGCCGGAGGGTCAGGATGCGGCGTATGATAAGGCTGCCCATCTTTCCGCAAGCGCCGACCAGCGCGACTCTCACATCGGTCATCCTTACTCCTCCCTCTCGGCCGTCATGTCGAAGCAGTGCCCGAAGCAGAATAATGAAGCGACCTCAAATGCGATTTTATCACGCAGTCCATGTTCATGTGTATCGAAACGCAGTCTGAACAGAGATATTTAACGGGTGGCGTAGCGGGTTGAAAAACCGCATAGTACGCAAACCCGTATCTCGGTCGCACCCGCATACGGAAGACTGTTTTCAGTGCGACCGTCGTTGACAAAGGGCGCCCCTGCAGTTCTTATACCGTCATCTGGCTCAATCTCCGTTCTTGATCATGCGGTCCATCTTGATGAAGAGGACGATGGCGACAGCCTCCGCCATAAGTGCGAAGGCGAAGATCCATCCAGTTTGGTTCATATCGTAGAACAGCCCCATCAGCGCCGCCCCTCCCAGAAGCGCGAGGCCGTAGGAGGCGTTGAACACACCGTAGCCGGTGCCGCGTTTGTGGAACGGCGTCACATCTGCGATGGCCGAACGCATCACGGTTTCATGGGTCCCCATGATGATGCCGAAGACCGCCATCCCGACGACTACGAGGGCTACCGAATCGCTCAATGTCAGGATCGGCAGCAGCAAAGTGATCAACGGCACGAGCGCCAACACAAGGATGCCGCCGGTCTTCCTCCCTGTTTTGATTTTGAGCTTATCATACTTCTTTCCGACGATCAGCGCGGCGATCGCATCGACCAGCATCGCGAAGGCGTACAGCAGCGTGATGCCGCCGTCCGACATGATTCCGCTGTCCTTCAGATGGTAGCCCACAGTGCTGAAGTTGACAAAGCCCAAGGTGCAGAAGAACGCAAAGACGGTGTATGTCCAGAAGATTGGCTTGAGCTTTTCTTTATGATATTCCCTCTTTTCGACTTCGGGGATAAGGCCTTCGCGCTGTACTTTCCTGTATGCAAGGAATAAGAAGAACATCAGGAGGGCGAACGGTATTATGAGCGTCTGATATCCCAGCTGGTATTCCGGGATGCCGTTCTTTCCGGCATAATAGAAGATTGCGGTGAAAACGAGTGGTCCTATAAAGGCCCCTACCTGGTCCAAAGCCTCCTGTATGCCGAATGCGGTTCCGACTCCGACCTGCTTCTCGGCGACACACGATAAGACCGTATCCTTGGCCGGATTCCTCAGGGCCTTTCCCATCCTCTCCATCAGTATCAGCACTATCAGGATGTTCCAGCTCATCGTGAGCCCCATCAAGGGCACCACCGCCAGCATCCCGTAGCCGACGAATATGAAGACCCACGGTCTGCCGGTCTTATCCGACAGGACGCCCGCGACGAGCCTCAGGGCGTAGCCGAGGAGCTCCCCCATGCCGAACACCACTCCGACCGTGAAAGCGCTCATGCCGAGCAGGTTCAGATACTGGGTGTTTGCGCTTCTGGCCGATTCATAGACCATGTCGCCGAGCATGCTGATGATACCGAAAATTATGATTACCATAATAGCCGGCGATACACGTTTTCTGATACAGACGTCCATTATCGGGACCTTCCGGAATCCATCGGATAAATAATCCGGGTTTCAACCCTAAATCTTTGGATTATACAAAAAGGTTGTGGCAGATGAAGCAGCCGTTCATACGATATCCGTCTCCGCAGGCTCCTCGTCGAGGGTAACCGGAATCGGGACGGCGCCCTCGACGAACAGGCCCGGGACCGTACGGTAAGGCAGGGCAGGAAAAAGATGCGGAACGTTCTGTGCATCACATGCTTCGGCCGTTCATCTCTTCGGACGGTCGGCGGCCCATATCGTGACTATGACCATGGCCGCAACGATCCCGAACAAAGCGGCCGTCAGCATGTACTCCCCCTCGTCTTCGGCCATCGCCGATATTGTGGTGAAATCGGATTCGCCCGCGATGTTCACGGCCTTCACGCCGAAATAGTACGTCGTATCCGGGTCGAGGCCCGAAACCGTCGACGTGCAGGCCCCGGTCTTATCGGCCGGCTGCCATCCGGCGCCGTTCTCATCGGTTCCGAACCATATCTCGTACGTTATCGCGTTGCCGGAGGACGGGGCGGTCCACGAAAGCGTCACCATGCCGTTTCCAGGGGACGCCTCCAGTCCGGCAGGGATGCCGGGCGCGGTTACGGGCACGGCGCCGATGCCGCTCCAATACAGGGTGTCGAAGCCCGTATTCCCTTCGATGTAGTACACGGAGGTCTCGACGCCGGTGTCGGCCCACCTGTCTTCGACGGCGGGCGCATCGCCAAGGAATCCGACAGACTCAAGGGAGGAACAGCCCACGAACGCGCCGTGGCCGATGTCCGTGACGGTATCGGGTATGACGACGTCTTCAAGCGATAGGCAGTACCCGAAGGCCCAGGGGCCGATGACGGAGACGCCTTCGGGGATTGATATGCTTTCAAGGGAAGAGCAGTCGTAGAAGGCGTAGCCGCCTACGGCGGTGATATTTTCGCTGATATGCACCTCGGCGAGCGAGGAGCAATTCTGGAAAGTGAAGTCCCTCAGCACCGTGACGCCGTCCGGGACGGTCACGCCGACGAGGGAGCGGCAGAAGACGAAAGCGGAATCGCCGATGCTGACGACGCTTTCGGGTATATCGACGTCCGTGAGCGAGGAGCAGAAGAAGAAAGCGTAGTCCCCTATGTATTGCAGACCGTCCCCCAGGTCTATGGCCGTGAGGGAAGAGCACCCTCCGAAAGCCCGGTTGCCGATGTGGGTCACGCCGTCAGGGAGGACGAGCGTCTTGAGATCGGTCTTTCCGCTGAACGCGTAGTCCCCGACGTATTTCACCGTCTTGCCTCCGATGGTGTCCGGTACGACGACGTCCCCGCCCGGCCCGGCGTAACCGGTTATCCTGACGTAATCGCCGTCCGATTCGGCAGTGAAATCCGTTTCAGGGCTCGAAGCTTCGGCATAGGCGGTTGAAGCGAAAGGGAATATGAGAGCGACCAGGACGGCCACGGACAATGTGATTGCGCAAAGGGTCTTCCGCATGATATCGGGATGGAATCGCAATGTCGGTTTATAGTCTTGGCCACATGCCCGGAGTTTGCAAGCACCGACGTGATTACATTATTTGGAAACGTAATTCCGGTCACGGAATGACAAGCCTCGTGCATAGAACACGGGTAACGATTAATCAATTCAAAAAACATGGCGGGAGTATGCCATAAAAGAACTTACGTTCCACAGTGTGTGGCAGCGGCGATATTCCAAGAGGTAGATTTCATGCAGAATTCGATGATATTGTACTTTTTGATGCGTAAATATATACGAGCGAGGTTACGCAGCGCCGTACCGTACTCGAATTCGGACCTAAATCTGCGGAATGTAGTACTACTGTGATGTAACCATACTGATTTTTGATTTTTATTTATATACTCTTTATATACGATTTATATACAGATATACTTAAATATGTAACCTTGCATATAGGTTACAATGGGCAGCATATTCTATATGGAACGCAATGGCCAGAAGTACGCATATGAAAGTACATCTGTCAGAGTTCCCGGAAAAAAGAATCCGAGAACTGTCAAGACATATCTCGGAAAGGTCGATCCGGAGACCGGGAGGATCATTCCGAAGGAATCCAGGAAGCGTCCCGATGAAGAATATGCTAAGTTCTACGGTACCGTGCATGCATTGGACGGTATTCAGAAGAAGATGGGGCTGTTCGAGGACCTGGATTCCGTATTCATAGGTATGGCGCCGAATATCGTGGGTGCCGCCATTGCCCTGACGATAAATCCGACCTCGATGGATTCTATTCACTATACGGTCGAAGGTTCCGTCATCAAAGAGAAACTGAAGCTCAGGGGCGCTCTTTCCCCTTCTACGGTCGGAGAGCTTTCCGAAAAGGTAGGTTCGATGATCTCGACGATGGACAGATTCTTCATGAAACGCATATCCCGGTCATCCAGCGAGTTCTATTCATTGGATCTGACGTCCGTTTCCACATATTCCAAGATGCAGGGTTGGGCCCAATGGGGGCACAACCGCGACAACGAAGACCTCAAACAGACGAACATCGCGATGGTCACGGATGCCGACGGGATCCCGGTCATGTTCAGGATGCTTCCGGGAAGCATAGCGGATATGGCTGTGATGCAGACGACGGTCGATGATATGAGACGCCTCGGATGCTACGGACGACTCGTGATGGACCGCGGATTCGAAAGCGCCGAGAATATCTCAAAACTGCTGGATCTGGGCGTCGATTTCACCATGCCGTCCAATGCCAGGGCCGAACCGATCAAGAAGCTCATGTCGATGGCCGTCTCGGACATGGGGAATAGCTCCGCCTTCAGGTTCCACGAGGACAGGGCATACAAGGCCATCGAATACGAAGTGGGCGTGCCGGACATCGACGGGAACGCGGAGTACATCATCAGGGTCCCACAGAATCAGAAGAACTCGACAGAGATCAACAGACTGTTCGAAACCTCTCGTAAACTCAAAGCATTCGTCGTGTTCGATCCGACGAAGGCGGCCGATGACATGAATTCGATGATGTCCATGATTAACGAGACGGAACTGAGGTTGGAGAATACGAAACAAAAGGACCCTGGTGCCATGTACAGAGGGTTGCATCCGCATATCCGCAGATATCTGGACTACTCGGTCGACGATGACGGGATGATGCATATCCATCGCAAGACGAATGCTATGACGTTCGCAGACAACAGGGCGGGTATGTTCGTCATGCTCTCGTCGGAGAACACGACCTGGGAGCAGATGATGTCGTCGTATGACGTGAGGGATTGGGTGGAAAAGGCCTTCGACGTCTACAAGAACGACCTCGACGGGAACAGGACGAGAACGGGTAACGAGGAAAGGGCAAGAGGGCGTCTGTTCATCAAGTTCATCGCATTGATCATGAGGATCCGGATCCAGAACATGCTCAGGGACCATGACCGGGATGTGCTTTCAACCGGAGAGAAGAAAGATTCCGTCAACGGGATGACCGTGGACGAGGTCCTTCTTTCCCTGAACACACTGATGGCGATAGGCAATACTGGAGATTGGAGACTCACGGCCGTGACGAGGAACGTCAGGGAGATCTTCCGGCTCTTCGGGCTCGAAGAGCCCAAGAGCGGGCAGATCATCCTGTCATGATGTAGTCCATACAAACCGCAGATTTAGGTCTATAACGAAGTCTCTTACGGCCGAGCGGATAAACAGAGCAATCTGTGAAAGCGAAATGTAATATGTATAACAGACTTTCTACCATCATCTGGGAAAAATGGTCGGGGGATTCAGTTAGGAATAGCCCCCGGTAAGTGATTTAATTCACTCAAGATTCGGTCTTTATTGAAGCATATTTGTCAATTAATTCATCAACATCCATTTCCTTGAATGACATGTCGCTGTGCCAAATGCCATATGATCCATCAGAATTGACGGCATCAATCCATAGCGCTAAAGCCTCACGTTTTGCTTTATCTTTCTCGGTCATTTTGCCTTTGGTTTCTAGAACTAGCATATGATTATTGCTAAGTTTCATGAGAAAATCCGGACGATATACAAAGAATCCGCCATTGTACATATATGGAATCTCAAATCCAAGATGATCGTTTTTAACCCACGCAGTTACGTTTTCGTTGTTTTCTATTACGTAAGCGTCTGATACTTCGTATGTGCTATCATACACACAATGGCTAATATGAGATTTTTCTGTAAGCTGACACGGTTTTTTTGTGTACCACGTTGGCATATCTTCAGTAGATAAAACTGGGCGATTTGAATCTAGCACCATATCTATTCTTTCAGTATTGTTTAATATTATGTGTTGACGGATATGATTGATGATACGACCGATATTCATCGCCAAAATTACTCTACGTTTTGTACTGCCTTCAATCGCGTATGATTCTGGAGTGATTGTAATTTTTGGAGACTCGATGAATTGCTCTATTATTTTTACAAGTTGACCAAGAAGTGATATTCTCGTTCCTTTAATCGACCAATCTTCTTCATAAAGAACCGCAGCGGCTTTGAAGATTATCGTTTGGAGGCGGAATTCGTCTTCATTTACTTTTGTGAGATCTATCTTGTCAGATTCCGTGGAGTAAATCTTATCTCCAAGGTATGGAGCTAACTCTGTACGTAATATCGAATCTGATGCATCTAAGGACAATGGATCAATATTCGAAATATCGAGGGAAAGTTCATCGTGAAGAATACATTCTGTGCGAATAACATTTGGCCAATCTATCTTGTATTGTACTTTGTCATTACGAACGTGTATCTGTGTTTGAGGCTTGGGAGTTTTTGTACCGCCCTCATCAGATTCTTGAGGAAGGAATGAAAAAGGAACCCCAAAAATATTTACATATTCCGCACTGAACAAGCCGGTGTCTTCATCGACATCATAAGATGTTCTTCTTAATCCTCTTCCGATTACTTGTTCACACAACAGTTGACTGGAAAAAGCCCTTAGCCCCATTATGTGTGTTACGGTTTTAGCATCCCAACCTTCAGAAAGCATACCGACCGAAATAATATTACGAATTTCAGCACCGGGTTTTCCAACCTGTCCTATTGTATTTACAGTCTCACGCAACAATAATGCACGTTGATCCTTTGTTAAATCATTTTTATCCCCAATGCTGGAAACAGATTCTGCCTCGATATTGTAGTCTTTTGATTCGATTTCTTTAATTGTTTTAGAATCGATCTTACATGTGTAGTCGGGATCACTAAGTTCCTCAATACCGATTAAACCGTGTAAAAAAGAATATTCGATTCTTGCTGCGGTTTCTGTACGGTTCGCAACAGTAATCATTACAGGCGGCGTAGGTGAACCCTCTACTTCCCACGCTTTAAACGTCTTTAACCAATCATCACCGAGGAGGTGATACGCATTCATTACAAGATCTGGGAGTGCCTGTTGTGGTTTTGCCGGGCGAGATAAATCGTTCTTTACCTCTTCTTCGGCATAAATATGAAACAATTTAGATTTGTATGTGGTGGCGTTGGGGATGCCATCATCTTTGGCAACCAGGCGCGGGGTCTTTACAAGACCAGATTCGATGGCATCATTGAGCCCAAAATCACTGATGATCCATGGGAACAATGATTGTTCATTGTTACTTTTTCCACTTGGTGCAAATGGCGTAGCTGAAAAATCATAGCATGTAAGTATGCCACGCGCACGATTGATTCTCTCTAGGCCTCCGACCCATATCGTAGATTGTTCTTCTAATTCTTTGATTATTTCAGCGTCTTCTTTGTCATATTTAACTTTGATTTCTGGATTACGTTTCCATGCATGATGTGCTTCATCATTGATAATGAGGAGATTGGAGTAACCAGATAGATCCCCCAATACCTGTTTGACGTATGCTTCATCACTTAAAGGACCACGTTTATCCACGGACCTACGCTTATTGATGGTGTCGGCATCATCCCATGCAAAATTATGCCAATTCTGAACCATCACTTTTCCTTGATTGAATTTTTCTTTTAAAGAAACGGGCACTATGTCAAAGAGTTCATAATAGTTTCCAGGATCAGAAGGCTTCAATACAGATAATCTAGTTTTCACCGTGATTCCGGGTGTGACAATTACAACATTTTTTGAGAATCTTTTATCGAAGGGATACGTTACTTTATTCAATACTTGCCAAGCGATGAGCATAGCCATAACAGCGGTTTTTCCAGTTCCTGTTGCCATTTTGGAGCAAATTCTGAAAAATTCACTGCCGCCTTGGTCTAATTCAATACCTATTTTTTCAGAATTTGGTGCCTCAGTCCACCAGATTAGTGTTTCTATTGCATCTATTTGACAAAAGAAGAATGGATATGAGCGTTGTTCTGGATCATTCCAGTGTTTAATCAATTTTTTTGTAATACCAGTGACGCCTGGATAATCTTCATTTTTCCATTTTCTTACACGCTTGCGTACATCGTTTACTGAGGGAAGTTCAACGAATCTGCCAATGTCGTTGTATTGATTTGAGCCCTGTTCCGCAATGAAATATCCAGCTGGCCGACGGCCATCTTCGAGAACAAACTCATTACATTCAAGCGAATATTTCCAATGCTGATTTGGCTCTTTGTATGCCGAGTTGATAATAAGCTGTTTAATTGGCTTGGTCATTTCTGTCCCTCTATATTCAATATCTTCATACTTTCAATGCCACGATCGTCAATTATTTTTACAGCTATTTTTGTCGACCCTGGTATAGAGAATGGAATCGATTCGACGCCACGATACATTTCAATCAATTCTGGATCAACTTCCGATTTCAGCGTTTTGGCCAATTTTGACCATCCGTCCTTTGAACCTGCCATCGGGAAAAATATCTGTTCTGGATTGAGAGTCATCCCATCGTAGTCTATGTCTAGCATCCACATAGAAATTCTTTTTGTATCTCCAGATTCTACAGCACCTGATTTTACATCATAATAGTCAAATCCGCGTACATTTACAACATATTTGCCTTGATTACTGCCGGAGGTGATTCTCTCGCAAACGACATCAGGTTGTCCGATCATCCAGAAACTCTGATTGTTTGCACGATTCTTTTTTAGATCTTCAGTTAGTAGGTCTGTGTTCATTTGAACTTTTAACAAAGAAACACCTGGCCAATTTTGTTTTTCAATAAAATTAGCAGCTTCTGGATCAAACTGGAACGCACAGAATATTATCAAATCGGGAGAAGGACGAATGGTTTCTGCTTCATCAAGGACGTTTGCTACCATCCTCGAATCTAGTGGGTGAGACTCGCTTGAAAAACAAACAATTGCTTTTTTATTGTCTGTTGTTTCGCCCTCAGCTTGAATGTTGATGGCACCCGGTAATGGTTCTACACGCGTAAACTCAATTTTTTGACCTGCACGAGTAATTATTCCAGTCGCCAATAATTCATCACGCCATGTAGCCTGCTTAACTGTTTCCGAAACTGAACTGCCAATGTCATCAATAGATTGAACGGTTGGTGAGGGTATTGCTTCAACCGTAAAAGGTCCAGAAACACGCAACTTCGTTTTATCGACTGTTGGTTGATCAACGAGATCTTCAGTGTCAAATGGCTTATTATTTGCTAAAGATTCAAGTTTGACATGGTTTACTTTATTGTAGCAAAGTCCACCTGCGATACCACATTCTGGATACATTAGTGTATAGTAATTGAAAATAGATGTCAACAGTCTTTGCTTTGTTAAAGATATGGCAATTCTAGATGTATCGCATGTGATCCATCTTCTCCCCCATTGTTCTGCAAGATAGGCCGTGGTTCCACTACCGCACGTTATATCCAATACAAGATCGCCCGGGTCTGTTGACATCAACATGCAGCGTTGAATGACTTGTAACGATGTCTGAACAACATATTTCTTCCCATTATCGCCATACTGGCTCTGCCCCAGTGTGTCTTTCCACATATTATTGATTTGTACATATGGGAAATCATCATAATAACGCACATAACCTAACTGATTGTCTGTACAATCAATTCTATTCAACTCTTTTAAACGTTGCATCCCTTCTGGGTAATTTGCTTTCCAGTGGTTGCCTTTTTTGGGGTAATATGTTTTTCCACAATACTCGAAAGGTTGACTTGTTGTTCCAGAACCCTGGCTTGTAATGTTGTCCAAACCGTAAATTTTGGAGCCCTTTGGACGATTGTCATAATCAAAATTTACGCCATTTTCTTTTTCCCATTCGGATATCGACATTCTTTTTCCATCAGCCAATTCAATTTTTTTATAGAGTGTACTGCCGTCTCCACCGAATATTTTTGGAACGAATAAAGGTCTAATTTTTAAATTTTTGATAGATTTTGCGTACCAAACAACATAATCTCCTGCACGACTTATTGTATTTGTTGGAAAACCACTTGTAGACGCATAAGAGATCATTATGACAAAATTTTCTTTCCCAAATATCTCATCACATATTTCACGTACATGGTGTATGTTTTCATCACTTATCTGTACAAAAAGGCTACCGCTTTCAGATAGTAACTCTTTCGCCAACAACAACCTGTCTCTTAGATATGATAGATATGAGTGAATTCCCAATTCCCAGGTGTCTCTGAAAGCCCTAATCATTTCAGGTTCTTGTGTTAAATCTTCATCTTTTTTATCATTAACATTAGTTTTGTCAACAAATGGCTGAAAATTTGAACCGTATCTTATCCCATATGGTGGATCAATGTAAATCATCTGAAGTTTTCCAGACATGCCTTCTTTTTCAATGAGTGAATTCATCACAAGTAGGCTGTCACCAGCGATTAAACGATTGGACCAATTTTTTTGATGTTTATAAAACTCCAGAGATTCTTTTCTTTGAATGAGGTTATCCGTATCAAAAAGTGTAGCTTGATAGTTTCCACCTTTTTTCTTAACCGACTTGATTATAGTGTATGGGTTGATGGTTTCATGAACGTGTAATGATACCACTGGAACATCAAAGGATGTACGTTCTTTTTTTCCAGCCCATACTAAAGACGGATCTATATTCGGGTCATAATCGTACTTTTTTACTTTGTCCTTCTCTTTATCATATTGTGCATATCCGGCAGGTGGATTGTTGAGGCGCATCTTGTCACTGTGCAAATATGTGCGTATTTCCTTTTCATCGGAAAGTTTGGTCGTCTTTGCCATCGCTATCGTGTGTGCATTTAATTATCCATTGTTATTTGTTTGCATGTTATTGTTGTATGACAACACGTATTGTTGATTATTGATAGAACCATTTTTGTTCATTATTCCAAAAGTAATCTCCAATTTACGCTCACTAATATTCTCCACCGATGATTGCTCTCCGCCTATTCTTTCGATCCGGATATGTCGGAAGATGGGAGGTTTAGCATGTCAAACAGCAAGCGCAGCAAATTCATAGCGGCATCCGTTGTGATGGTTCTGTGCCTATGTTCCTGCTTCATGGTCTTCGGCAACGATGACTCCGAGGCCGCGTCGGACGCGACCTACGGGACCATAAGCGAGTTCAATCTGGCACCGGGCTTCAAATGGACCTACACACCGACCTATCCGAGCGATCTGTCGGTCACAACGACCATCCTCAAACAGGGAACCAATACCTCTTCGGGAACATCATCTTCTATCGTCTCCGGAACATGGGCATCCATCTCCGGGAATACTGTCACCGTACAGGTTCCGAGCGGCGCAGCCGTCGGATCTTTATACGATATAATCCTCGAAGCCACCACTTCTACGGGCGGCATCACGCAGACCGCGTACCAGTACCTCAGGGTCAACGTCACCGCAGGCATAACCGCATCCGGTACCGCATGTAGTCCTCGGCAATGCGGCCACCGTGACCCTTATGGCATCTTCGTCCATGCACAGTGTCCTGGGCGGTCACAAGCGGTACGATTCCGGCGGGATTCTTTTTGAATGCTTCGACGGGAGCGATCAGCGGTTCCTTAACAGTCAATCATTCTTTCACCGTCACGATTACGGGAACATCTGCTAACAGACCTTCCCAGATTGTGACGAAGCAGATTACAATCATATCCGAACCTGTGGTCACACTCAGTTCCGCTTCTAACGAAATCTTCATCTACAACAGCAACGTGCGAGCAAGACCCTCGACATCTCTACGTTTTCAGGATCCTCCACGATTGCATGGATTATAACGTCCATGACGGGCATGATCATTGATTCTGCAGGAAAGATTATCTTAGCAGGTTCTGCTAGCAGGGAAATACACTCTCGTGGTAACTGCGACAATACAGTACGGTCAGACCGTCACCAAACATCACCCTCTATGTCGAATCGAAGCCGATTGCTTCACTGAATGTGACATTTTATCCGTAACAGCGGGTACGCCGAAGGACTCCTCGGCATACACCGTGATGGGAGGAATGGTCACAGGAAAAGCCGCACCGACAGTGACGGCAACGTCCAGCAACGTCGGCGTGACTTGTTCTGTCTCTGACGGCAAGATCACTGTGTCCTCTGATTCGCCTGTAAGGAACGTGACTGTAACTACAACCTCCACGTCCGCGGCGGGACAGATAGTCACTGACACGATGAGTGTCAACGTCTACTCTCAGCTCGTGTTCGATTCCGATCCCACGAACGGGACGATCGTCTACGGAGTGTGAGCGGATGAACGATCATTCCAAGGGAGCACTGCTGTCGCTGTTGACATTGATGACCATACTCTCGATGGCTTTCATCCCGCTCTGTGGATGCGACGACAGCGATGCCGTCAACATCTACAATCAGAACACAGCGGTTCTCGACGGATTCATACGCACCACCGGAGCACTCGGCATCAACGGTACCGGCGGCACGACGAACAAGATGGCTGTTGCCACTGTATCGCCCAACACTACGTCTCTGCGAATGCAGACGTCAGATTCCGTGTGACCACGATTCCCGTGTCAGGTATTGTCAATAATGCGGCGGTGGACGAATCTCCACGTCTCGCCTCTGGATAACAATGAATCTGGTGTTGTGGGCAAAGCGTCCTGCGTGATCTCGAACTTCCCATCTATACTCTTAATACGTACTATTGCGAACAGACGTATTGCCGTTGCCGAACAGGTACATTTCGGCGATAGATTCCTGACATGCTGATTTATAATTAAGAAGTTAGCAGGACGTTTTTCATTATCGTTCACATAACTCAGCGTTGTTTCTTTTCGTATCGTCTTGTAGAGTTATGTTTCGCCATATTTGTGGCAATTTGTGGCACGAAACGAAATAGAGCAAGAACACACAACCGAAAAAATAGCGGTCGTCTATATACTTTTGATTTCTTAGTATTTAAAGAGAGTGGAGCCACCTGAGGAATTCGAATCCCCGACCTGCTGATTACAAGTCAGCCGCACTACCGGGCTATGCAAAGGTGGCTGTAAGCCAGCGAATGTAGGGCTTACTTTTATTACTTTCCATGTTTTGATGGCGCTTCCACGTCCGTCGTGCATGACCGACATATTTAATAGGGGTTATGTAATCGCGAACGCGTTGCATTCCAACGTTACCGTTTGGTGATATAAAATGGCAGAAAATGACGCTAAACCCAAGGCAGAGAAGAAGACCGCTGACAAGAAGGACGCGAAGAAGATCGTCCAGCTGAGATACTGCGCGTATTTCGCCGAAGACATGAAGCTCTTCGACACCACCGAAGAGGACAAGGCCAAGGAAGCGGGCGCATTCGACGAGAAGTTCACCTACAAGCCGATGGTCTACATCACCGGCTCCAACATGCTCTTCCCCGCCCTCGAGAAGGCCATCGGGGACGCCAAGCCCGGAAAGGTGACCGAGATAACCATCCCCTGCGAAGAGGCCGCCGGCCCCAGGGACCCCAAGCTCATCGAGATGTACCGCGACAAGGAGTTCTACAAGCAGGAGATCAACCCGTTCCCCGGCCTCAGGGTCACCCTCGGCGACCGCACCGGGACCGTCATGACGGCCGCCGCCGGACGTGTCAAGGTCGACTTCAACAGCCCCCTCGCGGGACACGACCTGGTCTACAGGTTCTCCGTCTCCGACCCCATCGAGGACGCGACCGAGAAGGCCAAGGCCATCCTGGAGACCGAGTTCGGGACCTCCGACGGGTTCGCATTCGACATCTCCAAGGACAAAGTGTCCATCACGGTCTCCGACATGGCAAAGTTCAACCAGAACTGGGTCATGGCCAGGTTCAAGATCGTCAGCGACATGAGGTCCGTCTTCGGGGTCGACAGGGTCGAGTTCGTCGAAGTATGGGCTTCCGCCAAGAAAGAGGACAAGGAAGAGAAGGACGCTCCCGCAGAGGAGTGAGCTTCTTTCCAAACCTCTTCTTAAATCACTTACTTTCTTTCGATCTTCGTTTCTCATCCTCATGCGCTCTCGGAACTGCGTTTTTCACGCTGGCTCCTTTTTCCCGCATCACAAAACTTATTAACCGCATCCATATATCGAGCCCTTACGGACGGGTGGCCTAGTCAGGATATGGCAGCAGCCTCCTAAGCTGCAGGCCGAGGGTTCGAATCCCTCCCCGTTCGCCACTTGTTATTGCCAGCGTTCTGAAATCGAAAATCAATTTTTCAGACCCAGGCATTTTTGGATCGGACCCGAGAGTTCGTCGAAATAAAGGGAGGATACCCTCCTTATGGTTCCGACATTATTTGGGGATGTCGTGTTCGGATGGGAGATAGAAGATCAAATTGAAATTAAGAGGTTTGGATCTTGCGAAAAATAATCATCCGCGCGATTATTTCGCAACCACCAGGTCGGTGTGCTCCCAGTACATTTTCAGTGTGATGCCCAAAATGATGCCGGCGTTCTGTACCAACACATCTTTGGAAACATAGTACGTCATTTCTAAAACCGGAAAGACCGCGTTTTTGTAAACATCGCACTTTACTTTTCCCAAAGGCGTATCAATAATTTCTATTCCGGCGTCAATTAAGTCGTTTTCGAGGTCTCCGGAGAAGACAAGGCCTGCTTCTTCGATCACCTCGTCGCGGGTCAGAGGCTCCCCGTATGCTAATCCCGATATCCGCACATCGTATGTTACGGTACCGTCTCCCTCCGGGAGGTTGACCCCTTCGATAACGAGAGTGGACATATACGCGATCTTAAACGATACGGAATCGCCCTCTGCTATATCCTCGGCATTCTTCAGACCGATCGCCGTGTTCGATTCGACCATCAGACTCGACTTCTGCAGGATAATGGCCATGGTGACAACATCGTTCACCAGATGTTCCTGTCTGTAGACAACATCGTTATTTTTCCCGACGTAATAAACGTCCTCTGAGCCCTCTCCCAGATCTTCGGTGTAAACTATGCAGTCCCTTTCGCCGAAGGGCGTGGATATACGTTCTTCGTCACCCGCCGTGGCATCGCTCTCCGTTTCATCGAAGGCGATCTCGCCGAGGAGGACATCACTCAACTCTTCATATGTCACATCCGATATAACGGGGCCCCCGTTCGCAACGATGTCGAATCTCAGATCGCCGCCGACCGTCTTTACATCGGATATCCAGTATTCCGTGGTGCCTAGTTCCACCACCATCGTATGTTTATCTCCGACCTCGAAAAGGTCTTTGATCTCAATCTCCACCGTATCGTTCTCGTTCGGAGTAAAATAAACCCCGGCACCGGCGCCGATCAAAGCAATGGCCACGGCGGCCGCCATGAATATGCCTGTTTTTGACATGTTCAGCAATATCGGTTCTGGCTATATACATAGGCATTTTCGTTCTTCCTTTCAACTGATCGCGCGGTCGGTCCTTCTGTAGATCATCTCCTTCCGAATCGGCGCACATTCGGTGACGCTTACGGTTCTCCCAGGTCATCCGAGCCCGGCTGATGTTACAAGGGGCCGGGCGAGGACCGGACCGTCCGGTAGCGAGTCGGGAGGTCCCTGACGAACGGGCTCGGTTGCTGAAGAAAGCAACTTTGGATCAGGATGTCCGTCACGTGGTCTGAAAACAACACTCGGCCACCTGCCGGCAACGTTGCGGCAGATGGACCGGTGTTCCAACGTCACCCGGACCGCGGTCCGAGGAAGCGGTATCGTATATCACGGGCGATCGTCAGACGCGGGGGTTAATAACCATCGTATCAATACCGGAATGTGAAAAACATATGGCATGACATCAGCCCGGACAGGATCTCCCCCGATGATTTCATCGTAGTGGTGGAGATACCCAAGGGCAGCAAGAACAAATACGAACTGGACAAGGAGACGGGCCTGATGATGCTCGACAGAGTTCTCTACACTTCTACGCATTATCCTGCCAACTACGGCTTCATCCCGAGGACTTTCGCCGACGACGGCGACCCGTTGGACGCACTGGTCCTGTGCTCCGAGCCCATCGCCCCCATGACGCTGGTCAGATGCTACCCCATAGGAGCTATAAAGATGATCGACAGCGGCGAGAACGACGAAAAGGTGATAGCGATACCTTTCGGGGACCCTATGTACAATTCTTTCAGGGACATATCCGAACTTCCGGAGCACATATTCAACGAGATGGCCCACTTCTTCACGGTCTACAAGACTCTGGAGAACAAAGAGACCGCCGTGGACGAGGTCATCGGGTCGGAAGACGTCAGGGCGATAATCGAGCACACCCTGGAGAGATACGATAAGCGTTTCTGCTGACCCCCCCGTCCCGGGCCGGCATGTCATAGTATAAAAGGAAGCAGGGTGTGCAAATACAGCTGGCCTCGCAGTAAGGATGTACGTTCCCGGGGTGGAGCGCATTCGGTATTTAATCATCATTAACGGTTCTTAAATCCGGTCATGGAAGAGCGTCATTTCCGGTCCGGAAACGCGCATATTTTTATTAAAATCTGCCATAAAAATACTGGCGAAATATCATCAATAACGGGCAAAAAAATCTTCGCAAAGATAACATGTCCCCGCTCCCAGCCATATCCGATAACAAAGGAAAATTCGCCGCCGCGGCCGCTCTGGCGTTCGCAGTTATATTGGTCTCGTCCTTCGCGGTTCTTTACGGGACCGATGAAGCATACGCGACATCTTACGACAACGTCACTGTAGGCGACCTTGTCTACCATCTTGACGACATGGGCGATTCCGACCCCGACAACAACACCGCCGCCGTGACCGGCGTGAGCGGCGCCGGTCTGCTGCTGTCCGAGATCTCGATCCCCGCCACGGTCACATACGAAAGCGTATCGTACAGCGTCACGGAGATAGGCTCCGATGCATTCTACGGATGCGCGTCCCTTACATCGATAACGATGCCCGGAAGCTTGACCGGCATAGGCAACTATGCGTTCGAAGGGTGCTCGTCCCTCACGTCCGTCACGATACCCGGCGGCGTGACGGCCATGGGGTACCATGTGTTCGCGGGATGCACCTCGCTGTCCGAGATCGTCGTCGAAGATTCCAATACCGTTTTCAGTAGCGACGAGGGCATCCTTTACTCGGAGGACGGCGAATGGCTGCTGCTCTGCCCGTCAGGGAAGACGGGGGCCGTCACGGTGCCCGAAGGGGTCGAGAATATATCCGGGGAGGCGTTCTACGCCTGCATGTCAGTCACGTCGGTCACGATGCCCGACAGCCTGACGTCGATCGGATACGGGGCCTTCTACGGCTGCATATCTCTGGCGTCCGTCACTATTCCGGAAAGCGTGACACTGATAGGCGATTATGCTTTCCAGGACTGCTCTTCGCTCACGTCTTTCACCATACCCTCGGGCGTGGTCCTGATCGAGTACGGGACGTTCAAGGGTTGCACGTCCCTCGCGTCCGTGGCCATTCCCGACGGCGTCACGGTCATAATGGACTATGCGTTCGACGGATGCTCTTCTCTCACGTCGGTGACGATACCCGACGGCGTCACGACCATCGAGTACGGCACGTTCCGCGGATACACCTCCCTCGCGTCGGTCACGATACCGGCCGGCGTCACGACGGTAAGGACCAGCGCTTTCGACGGCTGCACCTCCCTCGCGGCATTCGACGTAGACGATTCGAACTCCGATTACAAGAGCATGGACGGGATACTGTACACCAAGGACGGAACGGAACTGATAAGGTGCCCCCAGGCCAAGACCGGAGCGGTGGAAGTGCCGAGCGGAGTGTATTTCTTATCTCCCGAATCCTTTTCGGGATGCAGGAACATCACGTCGGTGAGCATCGGCGAAGGTCTGCAGGACATGAACAACTACGTGTTCTACGGCTGCACCTCCCTGGTCTCCGTCGACGTGCCGGCAAGCGTAGTTTTCATCGGATACGACGTGTTCTCGGGATGCACCTCTCTGACGGACATAAACGTCGACGAAGCGAACACGATATACATGAGCTCCGACGGCGTGCTCTACAATGATAGCGGAACCATACTGATGCAGTGCCCCGCCGGCAAGACCGGCGAGTTATCGGTGCCTGACGGGGTCACCAGGATATACTACCACTCGTTCAACGGATGCTCCTCCCTCACGTCGGTTACGATGCCCGACGGGGTATCCAGCATATCCGACGGCGCATTCCGCGACTGCACGTCCCTCGGGTCGGTGACGATACCGGAAAGCGTGACCGAGATAAACAATGATGTGTTCTTAGGATGCACATCCCTGACGTACGTCACTATCCATGACGATGTAACGGACATAAGGGAATATGCCTTTGGCGGATGCACATCCCTATCATCTATCAATATACCCGAGAGCGTCACGTACATCAATAACTGCGCCTTCGAGGAATGTACTTCCCTGTCCGCCATAAACGTGGACGAGGGGAACAACACATTCAGGAGCATAGACGGACTGCTTTATTCCAAGGACGGCAGAAACCTCATCCTCTGCCCGGCGGGCAAGACGGGCGAGGTGACGATATCCGATGTCGTCACACAGATCGACGATGACGCCTTCGAAGAGTGCCAGTACGTTACGGCCATAAACGTGGACGAGGAGAACAACACGTTCAGGAGCATAGACGGACTGCTGTATCTGAAGAACGGTAAGGAACTTCTGATATGCCCCTGCGGCAAGACGGGCGAGGTGAACATGCCCCAGGGCGTCAACCACATACGCAACGGATTCAACGGCTGTGCGTCGATCACTTCCGTGACGATACCCGACAGCGTGTTCGACATCAACAGGTCTTTCAACGAATGCACATCTCTGACCTCCGTGACGATACCCGACAGCACATTCATGGTGCTATTCTCGTTCAACGGCTGCGATTCGCTGATGTCGGTCACGATGTCCGGAGAGCTCATGATCGTCGGAGAGTCCTTCGGCAGCTGCGGTTCACTGGAATCCCTGGCCATATCGGACAGGACCGGATTCGCCTACGACTGCTTCACGGACGGAACATCGCTCGACTTGGTTACCGTGCAGGGCCGGTCCGATCCGGCGATCACCGATTATGAGGCGTTGCTGATGAGCATGCCGGGCATAACCGCGTTCACCGTCGACAGCGGGTCGGCCGTGGAACTCGAAAAGATCGCAGGCTCCGGGACGGTGACCAAGATGATCTTCACCTCCGTGTCTGTCAACGCGGACATGGAAGGGCTGACATTCAAGGACTCCTCCGGCATGGTGATATCCGATTCCTCTTCTCTTGCCGGGAAGACCTTCGTCGTGGACCCGGATGACCGCACGGTATGGAACCAGGTATCGTCTCCCGCTCAGGGCAACGACGACCTCGTTTTATACGGAGGAATGATAGCGGCTGTTATCGCCATAGTCGGAGTCGCAGCTATATTCCTGGTCAGGAGGCATTGAGGCCGAAAAAAACGTTGAATGAAACAACAGCCCCTGCCGCCGAGGCGTGGCAGGGGCAGAAATATGCCATACCTTAAAATGTCGATCCGGCCCGAGTGCCAGATGTCCTATGGACCGGTACGGGGAGCGTTATTTCTTCAAGGCGCAGTCCTACCCGTTCTTCAGCGAAGAAACGATGTCGGCCACCCCCCTCAAGAGAAAACAGTATCTCCCGCTTCGGTCTGGGAAACGGTTATCTATACACAAGCGTGTGACAGCCCGGTGAATGAATGGAACTGAGGGATATTATTTCGTCGCGCAGGTCCTATTACGGCCTGGGACGCGACGTGGAGGTAACCGATGAGGATATCATAGCGGCCGTCGAGGACGCCGTCAGATTCACGCCCTCCGCCTACAATTCACAGAGCCAGCGCGCGGCGGTCATGTTGGGTTCCCAGCACGAGGCACTCTGGAATATAACAGAAGCGGCCCTCAGGAAGAAGATAGGCGACCAGCGGTATGCCGGAGCGACCGAGAAGAAGATCGAAGGCTTCAGGTCCGCATACGGAACGGTGCTTTTCTTCGACGACATGACCAAGACCTGCGAGACGGGCAACCGTTTCCCCTCCAACGTGGGGAACTTCCCGGTCTGGGCCCAACAGTCCTCCGGGATGCTCCAGTTCGCGACATGGATGATCTTGGAGGACATGGGGCTCGGAGCGTCCCTGCAGCACTACAACCCTCTGATCGATGCACAGGTCCGGGACAGATGGGGACTGCCGTTGGACTGGAAGCTGATCGCCCAGATGCCCTTCGGAAGCATAGCTTCCCCTGCGGGAGAGAAGTCGTTCGAGCCTATCGGCGGCAGGATGAGGGTGTTCGGAGGCAAAGAATAAGCCGGTCCGGACCGGCATAGGGGACGTGCATCGAATTCCATGCTCTTAAATTTTCTTCTTTTAGCGGAAGCTTGTCAGTCCAAAACTTGTCCGGAATATCATTTTTCGGTCTGATGCGCCGAATTACAAACATATGCCGGAGCCAGCATCCGCAAGAACTTCTAATCCGTCGAGTAAAGGGAAAGAGCCAGATCTTCAGATTTTGATTTTCGGGTAATTCGAGTCATCCGGGGACAATCAATTCGCTTTAAGTACGGTTAATACGATTTTTTTGTAGAACACAGTATGTGTTTGGGAGGAAGAAATTGAAATTGAAATTACTGATAGCGGTACTGATAGCGGTCTCCATGGTGGACCATGCGCCGCGGCGATCGAATCTGCGTCCGCATCCCCGGACGACGAGACGGCGGGCATGGCTTTAGGCGATGCCTGGGGGATCAAATTCACGGCCGACAAAGATCAGCTTATGGAGATGATCTTCGACGAAGAAGACGAAGACAACCAAGATATGTATGATACGTTGGACGAGGCTATAAAGAAGGCCGATGTCAACGCTGCGCTTATCGTCGAGGTGATCCGCGCAAACGACAGCGGATACACCATCTCCGTTGACGGCGGAATACTGATCGAAGTGTCGGTCGAGTATGATGACGACATAGAATTGGATGGCGACGAATATCCGCTTAGAGCAGAAGCATCTCTGAAGGCCGTCGTCGTCGTACAGGGGCTGGTGAACCTTGATGCGGACTTCAACATTACCAGCGTCGACGTCGCGATCGATGCGTTCATCGATGCGGAGTTATCGACCAACTTCAGCATAATGAACTACATCGATTTGATGAACGACGAGACGGGAGAAATGGACATCTCTGACGTATTCACCGATACAGACAACGATTCTGAGATCATGGCGGGAGCTTCGCTCAGATATAGCATGTCCTCCACCGGCGGGTCGGGAGTCACAACAGTCGAGGATCTCAACGACGTGATCTACACGCTCACCTTGGACGGCAAGCAATCCATGTTCGCATCGGTGTTCGCAAACATCGACGGTGAGATCGCCGAGGCGCTGATGTACATGATTCCCGAGGATTCCGACTATGAAGACTTCATAATCGACGAGGATACGATCCAGGTCAGCATGACATTCGGCGCATATGCGGTAACGGATATGGAGTTCTCGCTGTTGGCCGAACAGAACGGCGACAACGGGGACGGGACGTTCGATTACGAATTCTATATCGGGGACCTTTACCTTACGACCGAGGAACTGAGCCCTGACGACCTTCCCTTCTTCGATTCGCTCGCCGATATAGAAGTTGACCCGGATTTCGAGTACTACCTCGACAGCACCGAGAAGAGCCAGGTACGCAGTGTGTTCAACAAGGTACTGTCCGCCTATAACGGGTCAGGGTCCGGTCTGAACTTCACCGTCACGTACGTCGTCGAAGAGGAAGAAACCACCCAGACGGTGGCATTCAATAAGTTCGTGAACCCTCCGGCGGTCCCTGATAAGACCGTCGGCGACGAAACCATGAAGTGCGTCGGATGGATGACCGAGGAAGGCCTCGAGTGGAATGCAGGCTGGGGAGTGAAGGGGGACGTCACCCTTTACCCGATCTACGCCGAGGAGTTCACCGACGTGAGCGAACTGATGACATACATGGGGGCGGGCACGTCCGGCGACCCGGTATACGGGCACATCAGGATCGACGGTGCGGACGGACTTGCGGACTTCCTCAGTTCTGGTTCTTTCCAGTTCTATGGAACTCTGTATGTGGATGTTTACGACGATGAAGGAAACTACCTCTTCTCGTGGACGATCTTCAATGACGGCTCGGCCCTCGACCCCGATACGGTGATGGACCTGAACATTGTCAGCGAAGAGCTTACCGACGAAGAGCTGGAGGCTCTGTCCGGCCATTTCCTCTCGGGAGAGACCAGCTTCCTGTACATCGACTTCGCGGCATCCGGACTGATGCCCGGCAAGACCACTGTCACGTACAACGTCGGCGACAAGTTTGCTGACGGCACAGTGCTGCAGATCTACTTCGTAGTTGTCGACGGGGACGGCAACGTGATAGGTCTCGAGCCGGTAAGGAACGCCACTGTTGTGGACGGAAAGGTCACGTTCGACCTCGACCACTGCTCCGGCTACGTCCTTTCTGCGATATCGGTCCCGGACACGGCCGATGACGACACGATGCTGTACATTGCGATAGCTGTCGCTGCGGTCATCATCGTGGCTGTTGTCGCCTTCGTGCTGCACCGCAGGGCCGGGAGAGCTTAAACCCTAAAAACCGGGGCTCAGGCCCCGGTACCATCTTTATTTTCGATCTTGGAGATCTTCCTGGTCAGCCCAAGGTAAAGTTCGTATTCCCTGTTCGCGTCACGGTGAAGGGAGTTTGCGCGGGACTTCAGCTCGTAGGCCCTCTTCTTGCATTCTTCGGCCTCCTTCTCCAGTTTGATCCTTTCGGATTCCGCCCGCCTCTCCCTGACCCTCATTCCTTTCGCAGCCTGCGAATGCATGTGCATCTGGTTCCTCTCGTTGCTCAGGTCCAGCGCATCCCTGCCCTTCCTGTCGTCGTGGCGGGACCTCCAGGCGTCCGCCTTCCCTTCGGAGTTGGCGGCCTCCCTTGCGCATTCGTCCCTCATCCTGGCAGAGTTGGCGGCCTTGGAGGCCAGGTTCCTGGCCTTTTTGACCAGTGCCGCATGTTCGTTCATCAGGCGCTCCGCTTCTTCCGAGATGTCTCCGGCGGACCTCCTGTGGGTCTCCGCTTCTTTCTTCAGGTCCGCAAGCCCGTCCATGCAGAGAGAACGGCGTCGGGGATTTAATCATCACCCGGCAAATGGTTTATCAGGAACCGTGCATACGGTACGCATGTCCGACGAAAACTACAAGAAATGCAAATCCTGCAGATTCTGCATACATTCCGAAAGCTCATGGACATGTCACTTCACAGGCGGCGACAGCGGTCCGGAAGGAACGTGTGCCAGATACCGGCCGGGGATATGCGAGAGCTGCGTTTATTATTCCGCAGACGGCGGAAAGGAGATGTGCGGAGCCCTTTCGAGGGAGACGATGGGCCTGGACGTGTGCTCTCTGTACGAGCCGCATTACAGGTCAGGATGAACGGTTGCGTTCTTTGTGGCCTTCCATAAGGTCCTTCACCCCTGTCCTTGCGGCACCTCTTCCGGTGATGACGTTCTTTGCCGACTCCGGTATCCCGTGCATTACGATGTTGTCGGTCACTCCCACCGAGGACCTCATCCTCTTCCTGACGAAAGAGTAGGACGTCTGAAGTCCCGAAATCACGGAGTTCATCATGTCCGTGATCTCATACAGATTATGATTTATGAACGTGTTGCGGTTTGTGTAGACCCCGGAGCAACCGCAGTCTTTCTTAACACAGGTCTCGGGACGTCCCTCCATGAAATCAGAATAACGTGCCAGGAACGGATTGTACGTACCGTCCATGTAGTCCTTGTCCAGGTCGTCCACCGCGTCCATGAGATAAACGATCGAAGTGAGATATACGAACAGTTCACTGAGGCGTTCGTCTGCGCGATCTCCCGCGATATCTTCCAGGGGCTTTGAAAGTGCCAGACCGAATTCTGAACCTATCTTTATCGGGTCTGTGCACCCGTCCAGCTCCATGCTTCTAAGGCGGGTGTATCCTTCTCCTACCATGACGTCGTATTCGGGGTAGAGCCTTTCCGCCTTTCTTATGGCCCTGTTAAGTGCCAGTGATATGAATTTGTTCCTTTTTGAGGGCTTGTCGTACTCATCGTCAACAAGCTCCCACTTGGTAAGCAGGACCGTATATCCCGCCATCTTCCTCATAACGTCGGAATCGGCGTAAGGACCGCGGAAAACGCACGATACACCGTTCTCCGTATGACTGAAGTCCAGGATGTCCCCCGATATGGAGTTCAGCAGGATGGTGTTGAAGGTCATGTCGTAGTTGACCGCCGCCGTTGAAAAAAGCCCGAAACCGCTCCTCAGCTCATGGCACGTTTCGCAGTAGTACCTGCGGTAATCCGCCAGGTCGGGGGCCGACATTCTGCTGTAAAGGGGGGTGGTGTATCCCAACATATTCCATCGGTCCTAAAGAGTCAAACCTTTAATATATTCGTACGGGGTTCGAGAGCAACATTCCCGATACGTCGTATCGGTTGGTGAAAATCATGTCAGATGCCTCTAAATCCGAGAAGAGCGCCGCAAGCGAGGCGGCAAAGGCAGAGAACGAAGCTGTCGAATCCAAGCCTGAGAGCAATGCCTGTTCCGCCGGAGAAAAGTCCAAGGGCGCCAGGGCCATGATGGCCAACAAGCTCTACATGCGCCAGCTCCCCGACGTTCTTCCCGAGAACTACAACGAAGCGATGACCGAGAAGGCGCACCACGGAAACAAACCCTGTTACGACTGCTGCACCGAGAAAGGATGCTGCAGCCCCGCATGCGCCGTATGCCTGGTGGCCGCCGGAGCATGCTGCTGCCTGCTGTGCTGCTATGCGACCGACGGATTCAACGGCGTCTGGACCTATTGGCCCAACTGATCTCCGCCGGACGGTTTGAAACGGTGATCCCGTGAAACCGTATATCGCGATCCTCATCAAGCCCACCCTCGAGTGCCCGCGTTCGTGCCGCCACTGCTACCATCTCCCGGAGGAGAAGGGGCCCGGGACGATTTCTTTCAACATGCTCGAGAAGGTCTTCAGGCTCGCCTCGGAAGAGTATCAGTCCGTTTGGTTCATCTGGCACGGGGGGGAGCCTCTGCAGATGCCTTTCGCCTTCTATCGCAGGGCGTTCGACCTTCAGGACAAATATTTCGGAAAAGACTCCCACAGGGTCGGTAACACCATACAGACAAACGGTATCAACGTCGACCGCAGGTTCCTAAGGCTGTGCGAGGAGCGCAGCATCAACGTAGGGATATCTTACGAAGGTCCGTTCAACGGCGACCTCAGGAACATGACCGCCGAGACGGAGAAGTCCATCGAACTGATGCAGAGGCAAGGTTCGAAGTTCTCGGTAAGCTGCACGCTTTCGGCCGGCACCGCCGACAAACAAAGAGAGATGTACCGTTACTTCAGGGACAGGAAGATCGCACCGTCATTCTCGCCTGTGGTCCCTAAGGGATGCGCGGCATCCGATCCGTCTCTTGTGCCGGACGCCGACGTCTACATCAAAGGATGTATCGAAGCATTCGACGACTGGCTTTACGACAAGGATGCCGAAGTGCCCCTCCTCCCATACTACCTTTACATCCTGAACGCTCTGGGCAAGCCGGCGTTCCCGGACTGCCCGCACACGTCCTGCATGGGGAACTGGCTGTGCGTATATCCCGACGGGAGCATGTACCCCTGCGCCAAGGGATGCCCCCGGAGATACAGCATGGGGAACATCGCCGATATCGAAAGCATCTCCGACGCGTTCTGTTCCGACGGGTTCGCGGACATCCTCGAGGGGACCGTCGCACGCAGGGAAAAGTGCTCGTCATGCGAGATCTACCGTTACTGCGCCGGAGGCTGCAGCATAGATGCGGAATGCGAGAACGGCATAGAGGACAACGGCGGCCCCTCCTGCATCATCTACAAGGCGGTGTTCCTCCACATAAAGAAAGAGGTGGACAGGATACTCTCCGAAAGGCCCGACATGTCTCAATATAACATGTTCGTCCGGGACGCCGTCCTGGGGAAGCTCATTAACCCCGGTATCGTCAGCTTTTGAGGCTCATTTCTTCTCAGAGCCGAACTGAGATATGTCGTAGGGGGTGACCTGGTATACGTAGTAGTTCAGCCAGTTGGTCATGAAGAGAGTGGCGTGCCCTCTCCACCTCATCACCGGGTCGTTGCGCGGGTCGTCGTCGGCGAAGTAATTCTCCGGCACGTTCGGCGATATGCCCTTCTTAAGGTCCCTTTCATATTCGTAGGCCAGCGTCTCGCGGTCGTACTCCATGTGCCCTGTGACGAACACCTGTCCCGCCTCCGATATAACGACCGACACCCCCGCTTCGGGAGAAGATGCGATTATGTGCAGATGCGGGTTCTTGGCTATGTCCTCGGCGCGGACCTCCGTGTAGCGGGAGTGCGGCATATTGTAGACATCGTCGAAACCGCTGAAAAGACGCTCGCCCTGGGTCATCACCTTTACAGGGAATATTCCGGACAGTTTTGATTTCAAGGGATGTTTCGGGATGTCGTAGAGGTAGTACAGGCCCGCCTGGGCCCCCCAGCATATGAACAGGGTGGAGACCACATGGTCCTTCGTCCACTCCATGATCTCGCACAGCTCCTCCCAGTAGTCGACGTCTTCGAACGAGAGGTTCTCCACCGGGGCCCCGGTGATGATCATTCCGTCGAACTTCCTATCTTTAACGTCATCGAACCGGGTATAGAAGCGGTCGAGATACTCCTGCGAGATGTTCTTGGACTCGTGGGTCGCCGCCTGCAGAAGACTGATGTTGACCTGAAGGGGACTGTTGCTCAGAAGGCGCAGTATCTGCGTCTCGGTCTCGACCTTGGTGGGCATCAGGTTCATGATCAGGATATCCAACGGCCTTATGTCCTGGGACACCGCACGCTTCTCGGTCATTACAAAAACGTTCTCCGACTCCAGAGTGGAGGCGGCAGGCAGGTCGTCTGGGATCTTTATCGGCAAATCAATACCTTCCGTATATGCCCGTACTGAGGTATTTCTCCCCACCGTCGGGTAAGATTGCAAGTAGCGTCTTACCTTTATTAGCTTTGTTGAATTCGACCATGGCCGCTACCGCCGCACCGGAGGATATGCCCGCGAAGATGCCCTCTTCCCTGGCCAGCCTCACGGCCATCCTCTCGGCCTCCGAGGTGGGGACCCTGACGACCTTCGATATGATGCTCCCGTCGAGGCAGCCCGGGACGAAATTGGCGCCTATGCCCTGGATCCCGTGGGCTCCCGTCTTCCCCTCTGTGAGAAGCGGGCTCTCCGCCGGCTCGACGCCTATCACCCTGGCGTCAGAGCCCGCGTCTGCAAAAGCCCGGGCTATGCCCGTGGCGGTCGCCCCCGTCCCTATCCCCGAAAATACATAATCCACTCCCGGAAGGTCCCTGAGGATCTCCCTTCCGGTGCCCACCCTGTGGGCCGCGGTGTTGGCGAGATTGTCGAACTGCCCGGGAAGGAACGCGCCCGTCTCATCGGCGATCTCCTTCGCCTTGTCCACCGCTCCTTTCATGCCTTCGGCACCCGGGGTCAGGACGATCTCCGCGCCGTACGCCCTCATGTAAGCCATCCTCTCCTCGGACATGGTGTCCGGGATCACTATGACCGTACGGTAGCCTTTGGCGGCGGCGGCCATGCATAGAGCTATGCCCGTATTCCCCGAAGTAGGTTCCACGATCACGCCTCCCTCGCCCAGCAGCCCTCTGGCCTCGGCATCTGCGATCATGGATGCGGCCGCCCTGTCCTTCACGGACCCTCCGGGATTGCCGCGCTCGATCTTCACATAAAGCTTCGATTCCGGAGGGACGACCTTCCTGAGCCTGACTATGGGAGTCTCGCCTATGCATTCGAGGATGCTGTCATACACTGCCATGATGTCTTACCGCACCCACTACCGGTCACTTAATGTTTTTCAGAACTCGACGCCCCGGCGGGCGGGAACGCCTCTGTCGAAAGGATGCTTCACAAGGACCATTTCCGTCACCAGGTCCGCATAACGGATGATCTCCTTGGGCACGCCCCTGCCCGTAAGGACGACTTCCGTGCACGGGGCCCTTTTCTCCAGCACTGCTATGACCTCTTCCGGCGTCAGCAGTTCCCATGACATAGCCACGTTTATCTCGTCGGCGATCACCAGGTCGTGTTTTCCCGAGGTCAATATTTCAGAAAAGCGCACCAGCGCCTCATGTGCCAGGCGTATGTCCTCCGAGCGGGTCACATCTGAACACATGTGGTCCAGGCCCATGGATATTATCTCGAACCCGTCTAATTTCCTGGCGGCCAGCTGCTCGCCGTATTCCTCGGACGGTTTCAGAAACTGGACCATCACGGCCTTCAGGCCGCAACCTACGGCTCTGAATGCAAGTCCCAGCGCGGCCGTGGTCTTGCCCTTGCCGTTGCCGGTATAAACGTGTACAAGACCCAGCTCTTCCTTTGTCCCGTTATTTTTTATATCCATGCCTTCGGTATCGCGGTCACGGATTTTATAATAACGCAACGGCAATGGTTCAAATAAACGCTGAGCAATCGACCGTATCCATGGAGGAGATGTCGAAGTCACAGAAGAGGACGCTGCTCGTCGCATCGTGCACAGCTTCGGCGATCACTCCCCTGACCGGGACCATGATGAACCTCAGCCTGGTGAGCATAGGTTCCGAGTTCGCGCTGGGCACGCACGCCCTCGCGTACGTGAACACGATCTTCCTCCTGTCGTCGGCAGTGTTCATGGTGCCTATCGCAAAGATGGCCGACATCTACGGAAGGAAGGCGCTCTTCATATTCGGCCTGGCACTTTATACGGTGGCATCTCTGGTATCCTACTTCTCGGTGTCTTTCGAGATGCTGCTCGCTCTGAGGGCGGTGATGGGCCTTGCGGCCGCGGCCATGGCCGCAACGGCGATATCGATGCTGACGGACGCCTTCGGGCCGTCCGAGAGAGGCGCAGCCATAGGCCTGAACACTGCCAGCGTCTATCTCGGCGCGGCGATGGGCCCGGTCGTCGGAGGACTGATAAACGATGTCATGGGATGGAGGGCAGTCTTTCTGGTGACGATACCTTTGACGGTGGTCGCACTCCTCGCCATATGGACGGTGAGGCCCAACAACGACGTCCGCTACGGGAAGACCTTCGACCTCACGGGCACGTTGCTTTACGCCATTGCCGTGACGCTGACCATGGCAGGACTGATAAACATGCCGGACATCGTGGCGGCAGCCTCGATGACCGCAGGACTGCTGGCATTATGGTTCTTCGTCAGATATGAGAAGCGCGCGAAAGAGCCCGTCCTGGACGTGCGCATATTCTCGAACCGGCTGTTCTCCCGTTCGTGCCTGGCCTCTTTCATGATCAACTCTGCGAACTACGCGGTCGCATTCTTCGTGGCCATCTACCTTCAGACCATAGGCGCGCTGACGTCGGCGGAGGCGGGCTTGGTGATGTTCTCGCAGCCCCTCGTGCAGACGTCCCTTACTGCGTTCTTCGGAAAGCTGTACGACAGGATGGAGGACAAAAGGCTGCTGCCCACTTTGGGAGTGGCCATCAGCGGAGCGGGCATCCTGCTCATAATAGCGCTGCCTATGGAGCTGGACCTCCCGTTGGTGATAGCGGCGCTCGTATTCTTCGGGCTGGGGAACGCGGTGTTCAACGCTCCGAACACCACGGCGATAATGTCGTCCGTATCGCCCAGCGACCGCGGGGCGGCCTCCGCCATGGTCGCTGTCGTCAGGCAGACCGGGATGATGGCCTCGATGGGCATAGCCATGTTCGTGATCGCCGTGATAATGGGGAGCCTCGACACGCTCAACCCCGGAACCTACGGGAATTTCATAACGGTCATCCGCATATCTTTCACCGTATCTGCCGTCATGTGCCTCTTGGCGATGCTGGTCTCATGGTTCAGGGGAGATTCCGCAAGGGGGAGAGCCAGCCTACCCAAAAAAGTTAATTGAGCCTAACTTGAAATATCTTGGGAAATACCTATATATAGCGTTTTCGCTCAATGATTCATGGCCGACAACATCTCCGAGTCCAGGGAGAACTTTCGCTTCCAGGCCGTGGTGGTCACTGTCGGCGCCGTCCTGATGATCATTAAGTTCGTCGCATATTTCATGACGAACTCGGTGGCCATATTCACCGATGCGATGGAGAGCATCGTCAACGTCATCGCGGGGATGGTGGGGCTTTACGCCCTCTTCCTTTCCCCGAAGCCCCCGGACAAGGACCATCCTTTCGGGCACGGTCGCGTGGAGGTGATATCGGCGGCCTTCGAAGGCATGATGATACTGGGGGCGGGGTTGATCATCATATTCTCGGCGGTCGAATCCCTTTACAACCCCAAACCGCTGGAGCAGCTGGACTACGGCCTCGTCATCATATTCGCCGCCGCAGTGGTCAACCTGATAATGGGCAGGACGGCCATCAGAATAGGTAAGAGGAACCGCTCCCAGGCCCTGGAGGCCAGCGGCAGGCACCTATGCACCGATACCTTGGACTCCATGGGCATCATCGTGGGCCTGGTGGTCGTTGTCGTCGGAATGCGGTTCGGTTTCAACGTCGCCTGGCTCGACCCGGTCATGGCCATACTGTTCGGCGCTTTCATAATGACCACCGGAGCAAGGGTCCTGAAAGGTTGCATGGACACGGTGATGGAGCGTGCCGAGGAGGAGACCGTCAACAAGATCGTGGAATGCCTCCGGGAGCACAGGCATGACGATTGGATAGACATCCACGCCCTCAGGGTGATGAAGTTCGGCACCAGATACGTGGTGGAGCTGCACGCCACCTTCCCGAAGGACATGACCGTCGGACAGATAGAGGACGAGACCCAAGAGCTCGAAGACTGTATAATGGGAAGGTTCGGCGACTGCATAGAGCTGACCGTTAAGGCGGAACCGTGCAGGGACTTCTCGTGCAGGCTGTGCAGCAGGGAATGCGACATGCGCGTGTTGAAATTCGTTTCCAAGGTCGAATGGGACGAGGACAATATGGTGCGCAAAAAGCAACATTCCCTGCATGATGAATGATTTATACGGGCCGTCCGATTACGCCCCCATGATTTTCAGGAAGGACGTCCCAAAGGAGATATCTGCGGTCAAACTGTCCAAGTGGTACGATTCCCTCGAGGAGAGGGACAAGAACCGCCTGTCCAGATATGTGGCCGGCGCCGACACCTCATCAAAGGCGGCCCTGATCGCGGATATGATGTCCAGGGCCAACGCGGAAGGCAACAGTTCCGCGGCGATAACCCTCGGAGAGTTCGCCGAGACCCAGAACTTCGCTCCGGCCGAGCGTTTCCGTATAATCGAAGAGTATATACTGGCACTTTTTGAAAAAGACGATGTTTGCAAAGCAAAGGAGATGTGCCTGAGGAACTTGGACATTGTTCCGGGAATACTCCCCCAAATATTGGGTAAGGATGGCAAGATACCGGAATTCATGCCCTGCAGGAACAGGCTCATAGACATCATGGCGGGGGTCGAAAAAGATTACGAAGGCGCCATGGACATGCTCGACCGCTTCAACAGCATAGGCATCCTGTCCGACGAAGACCTTGCCTTCAGGAAGCAGAGCCTTAGGGTCCACAGATTGCAGAGGACGTTCGATTCGATCTATTCCTATCAGTTCACCGAATGACGCTTTTCCATGCGTACATCGGGAAAACATCTATCGCCGGCTCCTCGTAAGGATGAACGTCTGCTATAGTTCGGATCACCCGCTCCAGGTCTTCCTCCCGGACGGCGAACTCTACCCTGATCTCTTCGGCGGTCTTCGTCACCCCGATCTCTCCGTCGTAGGGATCTGAGCCCGGGAGAGGCCTCCACATCCCCCTGACCATCGCCATGGAAAAGACCATGTCGTATCCCGGATAGATCTGGGTCATTGAAGAGTTAATCTTCTCTGTAAGCATTTCCACAAATTCTTCGGGTATGCAGACGGCGATCTTGAATATCTTTTCCACAGATGCATACGGCATAAGGCGGATAAAAGAATTTCATGTGATGACCTTGATGATGTCGGAAGGCTGCTGGGACAGTATCCAGTCGATGTTGTTCAGCCTCTTGTCCATCCCTTTCATCATCTTTTTTGCATTGATGTTCAGGTAGTAGGTGCTGAGCCAGGTTGCGATGAAACATGCGGGTGGGGCGACATATGCAAAACCGCAGATTATCCCGGTGGCCTTTTTCAGCCTGGTTAGGCTGTTTATCTTCTTGACCAGGGGTTTTTCGTCGTCATCGGGAAGACGGTGGATCATGGAGCGGTACATCATCTTCTGTCCTCCCCATACCACCTCGGCGCTCCACTGGAGCTCCCCGAATACGGGCGTTGGCCTCCCTGCAGGAACTGTTCTCTTCTGAAGTACAGCCTTCCTGAAGTCCTCGGCGGTGTTGCCCTCGAACTCGGTCCAGTTGTATCCGACCGTGTGCACCGAATGTCCGTCGCTTCCCGAGATGGGGGCCCATCTGCCGGGATATTTGTCCATCACCGCACCGGCGAAAGCGTTGGAATAGGAGTCCACATGCCCGCCGTTGAGCACCTCGAAGCCGTCCAGGTCCAGGGAAAATATCCTTTCCTGAAGTCCTGCCACATGGAAGCTGAAGGGGTGGGGTGCGATCGTGAGTCCACCCTGAGACCTTATGATGTCGACGGTCTCTTCGACCGACAGATTGTCAGGTATCTTCTCGTTGAGGAAAAGCCCGATTATCTCGCCGTCGGCAGTAGTGACCTCCTCGCCGACCACCACCTCTATGTCATCGTACTTCCTCGCGTACTCCCGCGCCTTGAAAGCTCCCACCGTCTCGTCGTGGTCGGTGATGCAGAGGACGTCCATACCGTTCCGTCTGGCACGTTCGACCTGGTCTGCAGGGGTCGAAACGGATTCGGGAAATTTCATAATCCCTAATCTGGCCACTCCTGAATATTCCGTGTGCACATGGGTGTCTGCTTTCCCCATCTCGGGCATAATGCAACCCCAACATCCCATATGTATAAGAGTTAATCGGAACGGGCGAAAGCAGTATCGACTCGGGACGGGAATAGGCAGGCTTATAGACGGAATCGCTTTCGGAAAGACATGGCGGAATGGGCGCTGCTGGGGATTCCTGTCGGAATAGTGCTGCTTTACATCGGTTCGGAGGCGATGGTCGACGGGGCGAAGAAACTCGCGATCCGTCTGGGCGTGACCCCTTTCGTCGTCGGACTGACAATCGTAGCCATAGGCTCCTCCGCGCCCGAGGCGATAACGTCCCTCGTCAGCGGCGGCAATCCGGAGATAATAATTGGAAACATCGTAGGAAGCAACTCGGCCAACGCCGGGCTCGCGATAGGTCTGGCCGCGGTGATAAGTCCGATCGCTTGCAAGTTCGCCGAGATCAGGTTCGAGATGTCAGCCATGATGGTCGCCGTGTTGGCGATTTTGGCGCTTTCCCTTAACGGGATGATCGGCTTCATAGACGGAATTGTATTGCTGGCACTTCTTTTGGTTTTCATTTTTTCGGTATACAAGGTCAAGGTAAAAGAGGCCCGTACGGCCGAAGATGAGGAAGGAACGGAAGATTCCAACATCTCCGCCGCCTTATGTCTGCTTCTGATCGTCGTGGGGATGGCCGCCCTTTATTTCGGTGCGGACTGGTTCGTCAGTGGCGCCGTACGACTTGCGGAGATTTCGGGCGCATCGGACCTTATGATAGGCCTGATACTTGTGGCCCTCGGCTCGGCACTTCCGGAGATATGCATCTGCCTGATGGCCGCATACCGCCGCGAGGACGAGCTGGTGGTAAGCAACATAGTCGGAAGCATAGTTTTCAACACTTTCTTCGCATTGGGAATCGGAGCCCTCTTCTCAGACATACCCATAAGGAACGAGACAATGATGTTCCATATTCCGGTAATGGTGATCCTGGCACTGTTGGTATTCATATTCGTGAGACATCGCGACAGGATAGACAGGAAAGAGGGTGCGGTGCTGTTCTCGGTATATGCGGCATATATCATGTCGATGGTAGTGTTCCCGCAGCTCACCGGAGGAATGTTCTGATCAGGAGTAGTAGTACTCTCCGTTGGACTTCTGCTCCCTGTCGAGCCTGGAGTCCGGCTTGTTGATCCTGGGCCTGTGGCTTTCGGCATCTCTCCTGAAGGTGATGTCCACCGCCGTCAGGAACTTGTTCATTCCCTCCCTCATGTCGTAGGGGCCTTCTCCGATACCATGGTGCCCCGGGTCGCCGCCGAATACCATCATGGAATCGGAGACCATGTCCAGGAAGTAGATGTCGTGGTCGACTATCATCCCGCTGCGCCCCGATTTCTCCATCATTCTGCGGATGGTCTTTGCGGCGTTCATCCTCTGGTTGGAATCCAGATAGGCGGAAGGCTCGTCGAAGAGGTAGATGTCCGCGTCGGAAAGCAGGCACATGGTTATGGCCACTCTCTGAAGCTCTCCTCCCGAAAGGTTGGAGACCTGTTTATCCATTAGGTACTTGACGCTGAGCGGCTCGATGACCTCGCCCTCGAAGAAGCTGGACGTGACCCTGTCGTAGTCCTTGCGGTAGAGCATGTCCCTTACCGTGCCGTCGAAGTCCCCGGTGATGTACTGGGGCTTGTAGGCCACTTTGACCTTCGCGTCTATCTTGCCGCCGTCTGGAGAGATCTCTCCGGCCAGCATCTTTACGAAAGTGGTCTTTCCTGTGGCGTTGGGACCGACGACCCCGACGGATTCCCCCATCTTTATGGAACCGCCGACGACATCCAAAGTGAACTCTCCAAAGTCCTTTGCCAGGCCCTCGAAGGAAAGCAGGTCGGAAGTGACCCAGTCGCTCCTGGGAGGAGACGCGAAGAACTCTATCGGCCTGTCCCTGAAACGGATATTCTCTTCCGGGAGGTAGCCGTCGAGATATACGTTTATGGCGGTCCTCACCTGTCTGGCGAGAGTGAACACTCCGTAGGCCCCCTCTGTACCGTATACCACGCTGACGATGTCCGCAAGGAAATCAAGTATGGCCAGGTCGTGCTCGATCACGACCACCTGCTTGTCTGCGCTGAGCTCTTTGATTATGCGGGCCATCCTGATCCTCTGGTAGATGTCCAGGTACGAGGTGGGCTCGTCGAAGAAATAGACGTCCGCGTCCTTCATGACCGTGGCCGCCATGGCGACCCTCTGAAGCTCTCCGCCGGAAAGCTTTTTGATGTCCCTGTCCAGAAGCTCGGTCAGCTCGAAAATGACCGCCGCCTCTTCGAGGGTCAGGCGTCCCTTAATCCCGGAAAGAAGGTCTTTCACCGGCCCGGAGGCGGCCTTGGGTATGAGGTCGACGTACTGGGGTTTGATGGCTGTCCTGACCTTGCCGGCGTAGACGTCGGTGAGATAGGATTTGACCTCCGTACCGTCGTAGTGCTGAAGCACCTCCTCTTTGGATGGAGGCTTTTCATAGTTGCCCAGGTTGGGGACCAGATCTCCGGACAGTATCTTTATCGCTGTGGATTTTCCGATCCCGTTCGGTCCCAGGATACCTGTGACCATCCCCTTCTTGGGAACGGGCAGCCTGTAGAGGCGGAAGGTGTTCTCTCCGTATTGGTGGACCATCTCCGTCTTCAGCTCGTCGGCAAGCCCGATGATCTTTATCGCGTCGAATTGGCACTTGTTGACGCATATGCCGCATCCCTGGCACAATGCCTCGGAGATGATGGGCTTACCTCTCTCGCCGAACACGATGCATTCCACACCCGTTCTCACCAGCGGGCAGAATTTATAGCATTCCTTGTTGCATTTTCTGTTCTGGCATCTGTCCTGCAGGACGGCCGCAATACGCATGCCTCCGCCTAGACCGATTTAAGATATAACCTTTAAGGATGGTATCACAGATAAGATGATAAGGAAGATGAAGACGGATGGGCATGGCAGAAGCCGATGGGACCACTGAAGACATCAGAATAATGACGGGCGACCATAGGAGGGCGATTTGGCACCTGTCGATACCGATAGCAGTCGCTCTGGCGATACAGCATATCAACATCCTCGTGGACACGTTCTGGGTCGCGGGCCTCGGGGCCGATCCGATGGCGTCCATAAGCATAGTGTACCCTGTCTTCGCCACCGTGATGGGCATCGGAAGCGGGCTGGGGATCGGTGCTTCCGCCGCGATAGCCCGGAGCATCGGGCGCAACAGGAGGAAAGAGGCGGGCACTAAGGCAGGCCAGTCGCTTCTGCTCTCGGTCATCGTCTCGGTCATAATGGCCCCGCTGCTTCTGGTCACCATGGAGCCGTCCATACTCATGTTCGGAGGCGGCGATATACTGGACCTCTGCGTAGAATATGCCACGCCGCTGTACCTGGCAACCTTCGTCATTATACTCAACGGGATAGTTACCGGGATGATCCGCGGGGAAGGGGCAGCGAAACGCTCGATGTACATCCAGCTCCTTTCCGCGATAGTCAACATTATCATGGACCCGATCCTGATCTACGGGCTTGGAATGGGCGTGGCCGGAGCGGCCTGGGCAACTGTGATAGCGTTCGGCTCCTCTATCGTGCTGGCATTCTACTGGTACTTCGTCAAGAGGGACATGTACCTCAAGATCGGAAGGTCGGACCTGAAGTACAGCCCAGCGGAGATGAAGAGCGTCCTGAAAGTGGGCCTGCCCGAGGCGACCGAACTTTCGGTCATGAACATCTTCAACGTGTTCCTCAACTTCTTCGTGATAGCCGTCGCAGGCACCGTGGGCGTCGCGATGTACTCTACCGGATGGAGGGTGGTGTATCTGCTCATGATCCCCGCGCAGGCCGTAGGGGGGGCGATAGTCTCCGTATGTTCCGCCCAGTACGGAGCGGAGCAGTATGCCAAGATCCGTAAGACGTACTATTACGGGATAAGGAAGACCGTGGAGATGCTGTCGGTGCTTGCTGTGGTCCTCTTTATCGCCGCGGGACTGGCAGCCTCCGCGTTCACCTATGAACAGGGATTCGCTCCCGTAAGGGGTGAAATGACCCACATGATCCGCGTGTTCTGCATAATGGTCCCCGTTATGTCGCTCATATTCACGGGTTCCTCCCTGTTGCAGTCGCTGGAGAACGCCAATATAGCGCTGGCGTCGTCTTTTATAAGGAACGTCATGCTGGTGGTCCTTTTCGCTCTGGCCGCCCATCTGATAGGGACCTCCGATTCCCTATGGTGGTCCCTTACCGGGGGAGAGATCGTCGGAGGGCTGATCATGCTTTCGCTGGCACTGTGGAAGCTAGGTTCGTTCGAACGTTCAAAGGGCATATACCGAAAATTATAATCTGCCGGAGCCATTGAGGTCACGTGTACGAAGGGAGGCCCCGCATCTGACGGATTCATCCGATAATATTCTGGGCAACCCCCGCAAAGCCGTCTTGAGGATGGCGTTCCCGATTGCTCTGGCACTCCTCGTCCAGTACTTCAACAGCGTGGCGGACATGTTCTGGGTCTCCGGTCTCGGGGCCGACGCCCTGGCGGCCGTCAGCATCGTCACTCCGGTATATATGGCAATAATCAGCATCGGCAACGGTATAGGGGCCGGGGCATCCTATGCCATCTCAAAGAGGATAGGCGCAGGGGAATCCGATTCTGCGTCCAAGGCGGCCTCCCAGTCGCTGATGATGACGATCGCTGCCGGCGTTGCATCACTCATTTTGCTGGTCGTCACGGTAGTGCCGCTCATTGACTATATGGGCGCCGGAGATATACTGGCACTTTGCACCGATTATGCTTATCCCGTCATATTATCCGCTCCTCTTCTGATGATGGGAGGGGTGCTGTCAGGATGTCTGAGGGGCGAAGGCGCGGCGAAAAGATCTACGGCCATACTTGTGACGGCGGCAATCTTCAACATGGTCCTCGACCCCGTCTTCATCTACTGGCTCGACATGGGGATCGCCGGAGCCGCATATGCGACCGTGGTTTCCTCGGCGATATCGATGATACCTGCCGTGTACTGGTATGCCGTAAGGAAAGATGTTCTCGTGCCGATCTCTTTTACCGGCTTCAGGTTCACCCGCCCCGAAGTCAGGTCGATATCCGAAGTGGGCGTCCCGCAGACCGCGGAGCTTGTCATAATCTCCCTTATGTCCGTGTTCTACGTACGTTCCATATCTTTCGCCGGGGGCACGGACCTGGTCGCCGTCTTCGAGATAACCTGGAGGGTGGCGACGATAATGATGGTCCCCGCGCAGGCCATAGGTTTCGCCCTGGTCCCCATACTCTCGGCCTCTTTCGGCATGAGGGACCCTGCCAGGGTCCGTGGCGCCTTCTTCTACGGGCTAAAGCTGTCAATAGCCGTTATGGCGGCCATAGCGGTCCTGACCGTCGTTCTGGCACCTTACCTCACCGACCTCATGATCCTGTCCGACGACTCTGCGAGGCTGAGGCCGTACATGACGGACATGCTGGTCGTCTGCACCCTCTTCTTCCCGGCGTTCTCTCTCATAAACGCGACGTCGGCGCTGTTGCAGTCGATGGGGCGCGGTACAGTGTCGCTGACGCTGACGATCGTAAGAAACTCTGCGATAGCCGCCGTCTACGCCTCTCTTTCCGTATTCGGTGTCGCATCCTACATGTGGTGGGGGATGACGGTCACCGAGATCGTCTTCGGCTTCGTCACGCTGGCTGTCGGACTGCTCCTTTTCAGACGTGTTTCCGTTGTTCGAAAACCGATTTCGCAACTCTAATATACGTCATCGAATTAGCCCGTTTCATGGGCGAAGGGATGACCAAAGATGTGGAAAAATTGCTCGGCGACCCCAAAAGGGCGATAGTCCTGATGATGGTCCCAGTAATCATAGCAATGACTTTCCAGAGCCTTAACAGCATCATCAACTCGGTCTGGGTAGCCGGGCTGGGCCCAAGCGCGCTGGCCGCCGTGGGCCTAGTTTTCCCCGTATTCTTCATAATCATCGCCGTGGGCAACGGTATAGGGGTAGGCGCCTCCCAGACCGTCGCCCTCCACATAGGGATGGGCGATAAGCGGGGAGCAGACAAGTCCGCCGCCCAGGCCATAATGCTTACGATAATAGCGTCAGCGATCATCGCAGTTGTGCTAGGGATATTCCTCCGCCCCCTCCTGATGCTGATGGGAGGAGGGAACATCATCGACGAATGCTACGAGTATGCTCTGCCTATCGTGGTTTTTTCGCCGATAGTCATGCTAAGCAGCCTGTTCTCGAACCTGCTCAGGTCGGAAGGCGCCGCCAAAAGGTCGATGTTCATCCAGGTACTGACTGCATGCATAAATCTCGTGATAGACCCGTTCTTCATCTACCAGCCTTTCGGTTTCGGGCTGGGGTGGGGCATCGCGGGAGCGGCCGCCGGTACCGTGGTCTCGATGTTCATAGGGCTCAGTGTGGCACTTTACTGGTTCAAGGTTAAGAACGACACATATCTCAAGATATCGCTGAAAGGATTCAGGTTCGACAGGAAGATCGACAGGATGATCTTCAGGGTGGGGATCCCCGCAAGCCTGGAACTGATGATCATCTCCCTCGTCTCCATAGTGATGAACATAATACTCATCGGAGCCGGCGGAGACGATGCGGTCGCGATCTATACCAGCAGCTGGCGCATCATAAGCATATTGATGATCCCGCTTATGGCCACCGGAGGGGCCATGGTGCCCGTATGCGCGGCGGCGTTCGGAGCCAGACGCTTCGACAGGGTGAGGGAGGCGTACCGCTACACTCTGAAGCTGGTAGTGATTATAATGCTCGCGATAAGCATCGTCACCGCTTTGACGGCTCAATACATGGCGACGATATTCACGTACACCGAGGCCACGTTCCATCTCCGCGCCGAAATGGTCGCCCTCCTGCACTTCGGATGCATATTCCTTCCCTTCGCCAGCTGGGGGGCCACAGCATCGGCGCTATTCCAGTCTCTGGGAATGGGGACCAAATCCCTCATCTCCACGCTGGTCAGGAACCTGGTCCAGATCCCGCTCTGCATATTCCTATTCAGTGTCGGCGGGAACCTTGGATTTATCTGGCTGGGGGTCGCGCTGGGAGAGATAGTAGGCTCTCTGCTCGCAGGTCTCTGGGGAGAGAGCATCCTGGGCAACTTCATGAAGCATGCCGAAAAATACCATCCGAAGGAAGAAAAGACGGTCTGAGGGCCGCGCTGTCCTATCGACTTATTTATAGGTAGCAAAGCATTGCGAGGCAGTAACATGTCAAAAGTATGCATCAACATCGCCTGGCCGTACGCCAACGGAAAGATACACCTGGGACACGTGGCCGGCTCCCTTCTCCCGCCGGACATTTTCAGCAGATACAACCGACTTGCGGGAAACGAGGTACTGATGGTGGGCGGTTCCGACCAGCACGGTACCCCGATAACCGTAACGGCCGAAAAAGAGCACACTACCCCGGAGGCGGTGGCCGAAAGGTACCACGAGATCAACAAGAAGGCGATCGAGGACCTGGGCATCGAGTATTCGCTGTTCAACAAGACCTATTGCAAGACCCATTACGAAGTGGTCCAGAAGCTATTCCTCGACCTTCTCGGCAGCGGATATCTTTACACGAAGCAGACCGACCAGTACTACTGCGCCGACTGCGGAAGGTTCCTTCCCGACAGGTACGTAGAGGGCGTGTGCCCCACATGCGGCGCGGTCGACGTGAGGAGCGACCAATGCGACTCCTGCGGCACGACCTTCGAGCCGGGAGACCTCAAAGAACCTCACTGCATACAGTGCGGAAATGTGCCCGAGGTCAGGCAGACGGAGCATTTCTTCCTCAAGCTGAGCGCCTTCAGGGAGAGGCTCCTGGACTACATCTCGGATAAGGACTACTGGAGGTCGAACGTCAAGACCTTCACGCAGAATTGGCTGAACGAGGGCCTCAGCGACAGGGCCATCACCAGGGACATGAGCTGGGGAGTGCCGGTGCCGGTGGACGGCTGGGACGGGAAGGTGATCTATGTATGGTTCGACGCTGTCATCGGATATCTCAGCGCCTCCATCGAGTACTCGAACATCATAGGCAGGCCAGATTATTGGAAGCAATTCTGGCAGGACCAGGAGGTCAAACATTACTATTTCATCGGAAAGGACAACATCCCCTTCCATTCGATAATCTGGCCGGCCATCCTCATGGGCGAGGGCGGGCTCAACCTGCCTTATGACATACCCGCTAACGAGTATCTCATGTTCGGCGGCGGAAAGCTCTCAAAGAGCCGCGGCGGATCGATCGACGTGCCCAGCGTCCTGAAGAAGTACGACGCGGACCTCGTGAGATATTACCTGTCGATCAACATGCCGGACACCCACGACTCCGATTTCTCGTGGGAGGACTTCAAGGTGAAGGTCAACAACGAGCTGGTCTCTGACCTCGGGAACTATTACCACAGGTGCCTGAGCTTCACACATAAGAACTTCGGCTCGGTCCCCGACGCCGCTCCGTCCGAGGAATCCGCGGAGGTCATGGAAAAGATCGGGTCCGCTTTCAAAGAGTACAGCGAGCTTCTTTCGAAATGCGATTTCAAAAAGGCTCTCAAGTCGGTGATGGACCTGGCCCATTTCGCGAACAAGTATTTCGATTCGTCCAAACCATGGGCGCTGGTGAAGAGCGACAAGGATGCCTGCGGAAGGGTGATGAACACCAATCTCCGCATCGTCAAGGCGCTGGCGGTCATGTCGTGGCCGTTCATGCCCCGTTCGTCCGAGAAGATATGGGAATATCTCGGCATAGGGGGGACCATCGAGGAATGCGGATACGAAGGCCTTGCCGCACCGCTTCCAGCAGGAACGCAGATGAAGGAACCCGTCCCCGTCTACAAGAAGGTGGAGTTCGAGGACGAGAAGGAGAAGGATAAGGCGAAGGAGAAAGGTCAGACGCCTGCCGCCGGTGCGGAGATTACCGGGCCGTTCGCCGACTTCAGGAAGCTGGACCTCAGGTCCGGCACGGTGGTCAGCGTCCAGGACCATCCCGATGCCGACAAGCTCTACCTGCTGAACGTGGACATCGGAGAGGAGTCCCCCAGACAGATCGTGGCGGGCCTCAAAGCATATTATCCGAGGGAGAAGATGCTCGGCCGCAAGGTCCTCGTGGTGTCCAACCTCAAACCCGCGAAGCTCCGCGGGGTCATGTCGTCGGGTATGCTGCTGGCGGCGGACGATGAGGACATGGGCGGAAGCGCGGTCCTCCTGCTGACCCCTTCTAAGGAAGTTCCTAACGGAACGAAATTCTCGTCTGGCATGGACTCGTCCTCCTCGCGCATCGAGTACAAGGACTTCCAGAAAACCGTACTGAAGGTTTCGACCGTCAAGGACGGCGTCTTCGTCGCAGGCTCCAGGAAGCTGGAGTCCGCGGAAGGATGCCCGCTCAGGGCGGCGGCGGTCTTCGACGGCGACGACACGGTGCTCCTCACCGACGGCAACGGAAGCGTGGCAACCGTCGACAGCGAGATCAAGGACGGTGCCGGCGTAAGATGAAGGCGGACCTGCACATCCACTCGTCATTTTCGAACGACGGACGCACGGACCCCGTGACGATAGTGGATGTCGCGGTCAAGAGAGGCATCGGATGCATCGCGATCACAGACCACAACAGCTTCGAGGCTTACGACCTGGTTAAGAACGACGGTCGCCTCATAGTCGTGCCCGGAGAAGAGGTGTCTTCCAAAGAGGGGCACATCCTCGCTTACGGCATAGACAGGCAGATACCGCGGGGGCTCTCGGTCAGGGACACCATAGATGCGATACATGACGCGGGAGGGTTCGCCTTCGCGGCCCACCCTTACAGATGGTGGTCGGGGCTCGGGGAAAAGACCGTATTGGAAAACCCGTTCGACGGCATAGAGGCGGCGAACTCCAGGTCATATCGCAAGGACAACGCCGGCTCGGCGGCCCTTGCCGCAAGGGTCGGATGCCCCGTATCGGCGGGCAGCGATGCCCACACCACGCGCCACATCGGATACGGATACATCGTCCTGTCCGACGGCCCTACCTCTTGGACAGACGTGATAAAGGAGATGATGTCAGGCCCTCTGCCGGCCACCAGCTCCAGCAGGCATATGAAGAGCACGGTGCGCTACGGCTTCAAATCGATAGGACTCTGGATGTCCAGAGGCTTCAGGAAAATGTGATCCGGCGGGACCTCCCGCCGGCATTAGTGTTTATTTCATCAGTCCGACGGACCTGAGCTCGGCGGCGATCTTGTCGACCGCGCGGGTGACGTCCGGGGGGACCTTCGCTCCGGTGCAGACCATCTTTCCGCTGCTGAACAGAAGCACGACGACCTTGGGGTCGTCCAGCCTGTAGACGAGGCCGGGGAACTGCTCCGGCTCGTATTCGACCCTCTCGAGCCCCAGGGTTATGGCCACGGTGTTCAGGTTGATCTCCTGCTCCAGGTCGGAGGAGGCGACTATGTTCTGAACTTCGATCTTCGGTTCGATGCTTATGGTGATGCCGGCCTTCTCCAGGTCCTTGGCGACGGTGGTGACGGCCCTGACCACGTCTTCATAGCACTTGGCTCCCGTGCAGACGACCTTTCCGCTCCTGAAGAGGAGGGTGGCGGTCTTGGGGTCCTTGAGCCTGTAAACGAGTCCCGGGAACTGCTGGGGGTTGTACTCCGCACCGTCGAGGGCGCCCTCGATGGCGTTCAGGTCAAGTTCCTGTCCCAGGTAGCTCGAGGCGACAACATTCTCGATTTTCATTTTTGCCATTTTATACCTTATATAGGCTATTTAAACCCTATTTATATAGGTTACGTAGAAACAGGTGATTACGGAAAAATAGGAATGGGGTCGGGAGGGAGAATTGAACTCCCGTATGCGGATCTGCAGTCCGCCACATAGCCACTGTGTTACCCCGACAGCCAGTCTCTTCATCGATTGAACATATTAAATCATTTCGTCGCCGAGATGATAACGGTTATAGGGCTGGTCGTGCGATACTCGGGCATGCACTGCAAGGACATTTCCGTATTGGAGGCCGATTTTCCGCTTACCGAGGAAGGTATACGCGAAGGGTTGGTGGGCCACAGGGCCTACGTCAGGGCGCAGTATGTGGTGATGTCCCGGGACGGCGGCCATGCGGTTGCCGAACTCCATAAGTCCGAGGGCACGGGCCTGTTCAGGACCGTCGAGTCCGTAGATATAATATCTCTGCCGGGAGACACGGTGTTCGTGGACATGCCCGGGGCGGACGTTCTCAACCTTCCGGAAAGGGCCCAGATCCAGAAGGAGCATCCCGGTAAGACCGTGGTGGTCCGCGGGATGTTCTCGCACGTAAGCTTCGTGTCCGGGGTGGAGCAGATGACCCTGAGGGTCGTGGACAGCGTCCCCCCGTATCCTTCGAAGACGGAGATACTGGTGAACAGGGCGCTGGAGTCCGGTTTCATAGATCTTCCGATAGTCACCGAGAATCTGACCATAGATATCCAGGACATGGTCTCCAAAGTGAGGACGGGGGGCGTCATGTTCCCATGCAAAGTGTCCGGACTGGAATCCGAGAAACCGTTCTACTTCCTGGACGAAAACCCGGAACTCGGCCACGAGGTCACATTGCTGGGATGCGACACGTCACGGAGGATATTCAGGGAGCTGTACGGCAGGGACACGGCCACGATCGACATCTGTCCCAGGGACTTCTGTCCCAAGGACGGTGTGAAGACCATAGTAAGATGTTGCAAGGTCAGAGAGGGCCACGTCATAGACGGCGACACGGCGATCGTGCCCTGGGGAGCGACCGTCCCGGAAGTGACGGCGGCGATCAAGGCGCTCTTCAGCTGATCAGAACCGCTTCCTTCCCTCGGCGAAGGCTTTGTACCCCTCTTCTGTACGCCCTTCGCGGCAGAGCAGCTCGCCCAGAAGGTACCAGGAGTCCGGGTCGTCGGGGTTGCGCTCAAGGCTCTTCGTCAGATGGTCTATCGCCTCCCTCATACGGCCTCCGTCCGCCAGCACCCTGCTGGCGGAGCGTCCGGAAGTCTCCTCGTCGAGGACCTGCCTCATTTCTTTGGAGGCGCGCTCCATCAGCACGTTGACCGAGTTGGCGGTCAGCCAGGGATATCTGGCCATGATCATCTCCCTGAAAGGCGCCGCACGTTCCGGAACGATCTCCGCCGTCCCCGTCTTGAAAATCTTCCTGGGGACGTTCACGGTAAGCGTTCCGTGGTGAACCTCTATATGGCCTTCGGGGACCGACAAATCCTCACCTTAATTCGACGATGCGGCCGCATTCGTCTCTTCTCCTGGTCCCGAAGTCGGAAAGGCCGTCCAGCTCTTCGGAGCTGAAGACGGGCCCGTCCCTGCAGACCCTCCGGTCGTCCATCATGCAGCAGCCGCATACGCCCGCACCGCATTTCATGAATCTCTCCAGGGAGAGCTGGCAGTCGACCCCCTTTTCTTTGCACGCTTTGTGGAGATAATACAGCATGACCTCGGGTCCGCAGCCGATGACCAGGTCGTAGTCCTTCTGGGACATCTTCTCCTTCGCAAGCTGCACCGCGTTCCCGTGGAAGCCGCGGCTGCCGTCGTCAGTAGATATCCAGACGTTCTTGCTGTATTTTCTCGCCACATCGTCCAGGATTATCTCGCCCCCGGACCTGGCGCCTATGATCGTGTCGCATCCCGTCTCTTTTATGGCAGGTATCAGCGCCGCGGCGCCGACACCCCCGGCCACGGCCAGGACCTTCTTTCCTTTCTTGATCGTAAAACCGTTCCCGTAAGGCCCTCTGAGCCTGACGTAACCGCCCACCTGCATGCCGTGTATGGCGTTGGATGCCTCTCCGATGCCCTTTACGGTTATCGCCTTGATCTTTCCCACGCGGGAAAGCGACATCGGGACCTCGTCCACGCCCGGGGCCCAGACCATGACGAACTGCCCAGGCACGGCCGGGACGTCCCATTTGAATTCGAGGGTGTACGTATCCCTGCTTTCTTTCATCTTACCGATGATCCTGACGGTCTCACTCACGCGCAACACCAACCATTTCAGCGATCGACCCGTAGCCGTGGTCCGACATGAACAGCTCCAGGCCTCTGTTGATCTCTCCGAACACCTTCGGCCCTCTCGTGCCTACCGCGCTTCCGACCTGGAACGCGCTGGCTCCCGCGAGGAGGTATTCTGCTGCATCCCTCCAGCCGGAGATGCCCCCTACGCCCACCACGGGTATGCTGAGCGCGCCTCTGAGGTCGTAGACGGCCCTTATGCCCACAGGCTTCACAGCAGGTCCGGAAAGGCCTCCGAACCTGTTGCTCAGTACCGGTTTCCTGAGCTCTGCCGAGATGACCATGGCCTTGAGCGTGTTTATGGCCACCACGGCCTCGGCGCCGCCGTCCTCGGCGGCCCTTCCCAGGTCAGCTATCGACGACGTGTTCGGTGTCAGCTTGGCCCAGACGGGCACGTCCACCGACGAGCTTACGGCCGAAACGATCGAACGCACGTTCCTGGGGTCTGAACCTATCTCCGCCCCGTAACCCTCTGCATGAGGGCACGAGAGGTTCAGCTCGACCGCCGACGCCCCGTAGTCCTCCATCTTGACCGCAAGTTCGGCGAACTCCTTGGCATTGGATCCGAACACGGACCCGACGACCGGCCCTGCCCGGAGAGCCACGGCCATCTCCTCGGCGAAAAGATCTATGCCGGGATTAGGGAGCCCCATCGCGTTGACGTAGCCTCCGTCGACCTCGGTGAACGTGGGGTTCTTATGTCCCGGCCTAGGCGCGAGACCTATCGATTTGGTCACTACAGCGCCTGCGCCGGATTTCATCATCCGGACCATCGAGTCCCCTGTCTCGTCCATTATACCGGAAGCGACCATGCCGGGCCGTTCCAGCCTCAGCCGTCCGAAGGCGATCTCCAGTCTACCCATCGCTACCGCATGCAGGTCCCTTAATAAAAACCCCTTCCGAATACGCAAGCGTAATGAATATGGAAACCATGGCCGTGCCATGGACATTTCGTCTCTACGGAACGATTTTCCCACGATGAGGAACAACCGCGGCGTTTATCTGGACAGCGCATGTCAGTCCCTGCGTCCCGACAGCGTCATAGAGGCGATACTCGGCTATTACAACGAATATCCTTCCTGCGGGGGCCGCAGCGTGCACGCGATGGGCTCGAGGGTCTCCATGGCGGTGGACGCCGCACGTGAGGCGCTGGCCGGATTCTTCGGCACCGATGACCCGGACTGCTATGTTTTCTGCAAGAACGCCACCGAGGCCCTCAACACGGTCGCCTTTGGCCTCTCCCTCAAGAAAGGCGACACGGTCGTCACGACGGATTCGGAACACAACTCCAACCACGTCCCCTGGCTGGTCCTTTCCGAGGAGAAAGGCACCCGGAGGCGCTATGCCAAGACCACGGACGAGGGGGAGCTCGACATGGAATCGTTCAAGGAATCCGTGGAAGGAGGAACGAAGGTCGTTTCAATAATCCACGCCAGCAACGTGACGGGATGCGTCATGCCCGTGGCCGAGATATCGGAGATCGCACACGACGCCGGAGCGAAGGTGATCATAGACGGGGCGCAGGCCGCCCCCCATATGAAGGTGGACCTTGACAAGATCGACCCGGACTTCTACTGCCTGTCGATGCACAAGATGCTCGGCCCATCGGGCATGGGGGTCCTTTATGGGAAATCCGAGGAGCTCGCAACGCTGAGGCCGCTTTCGTACGGAGGCGGGACGGTCGGCCTTGCGACGTACGACTCGGTAAAACTTACGCCGGCGCCGGAAAAGTTCGAGGCAGGGCTCCAGGACTATGCGGGCATAGCGGGCACAAAGGCGGCCCTGGACTATCTTTCCGAGGCGGGAATGGAGAACGTCGAGGCTCAGGACAGGAAGCTCATGAGGCAGATGGTCCGGGAGACCGAGGACGTGAAAGGTCTGAAACTCGTCGGCCCCTCGGACCCCGACAGACGCAGCAGCGTCTTCTCTTTCAACGTCGACGGGCTGTCGCCCCACGACACGGCGCTGATGCTGGACAACATCGACGGAATCATGATACGCTCGGGGCTGCATTGCGCCCACCCCTTCTTCGAAGGGAAGAAGATCGGAGGAAGCGCCAGAGCATCCGTCTATCTATACAACGACGCGGAGGACGTGAGCCGTTTCTCCTCGGCGCTCAGGAAGGCCGCCGAGGCCTTCGGAAGATGATCATGCGGGGGCGATGCCCGGCCCCGATCTCTTGAGCGTGACCGTGCCGTCGTACCGGAGCGAAAAACACTCGGACGCGCAGGAGATCGGGGAAATGTATTCCTTTTCGCCGTCGCAGAGTATGACCAGGCGCCCCTCGACGCTGAAGTAGCAGCCTGCGTCGGGGAGCATGTCCCATCCCCTGAGCGTCATGGTGTCCGCCTCGGAGCGGTAGAAGCCGTCTATCGTTCCGGCGATCGAATCTGCCGTCTCGGTCATCCACACATCCTCTTCAGACGAGCAGATCCCGGAAAAGGGGACGGCCGCCGCTCCGAGGAGGACCACTCCGCATATGCAGAGCACGACCCTCGACATTGTGAATTCAAGCAATCACGCTCACCTCCACCGCGCATCCGGCGCCGTCGTCCACGCATTCGAACAGAAGCGTCATCTCCCCGGACACGGCAATCCCGCCGCCGGCGATCCTCACGGCAGGACGGTCCATCACCAGCCGGCCGACGTCCTTGTCCCCGCAGAACATCCTTATCGTGTAGGCGTCGGCGCCCTGGCCGCCGATTACGAGCCTGTTGCCGTGGCCGACGG